>Ga0105244_10000541_pt1 | contig 33670 bp, 26 predicted proteins | sample KBSM44metaG_FD_80423 | JGI IMG/M metagenome (GOLD analysis project Ga0105244, IMG submission 80423) | Miscanthus rhizosphere microbial communities from Kellogg Biological Station, Michigan, USA - KBS M4-4 metaG | ecosystem: Host-associated > Plants > Roots > Rhizosphere > Soil | place...
CTCTGTAGTTCAGTCGGTAGAACGGCGGACTGTTAATCCGTATGTCACTGGTTCGAGTCCAGTCAGAGGAGCCATATTAGAGACGCCCGCTTAAGGAAACTTAAGCGGGCGTTTTGCTTTGGGGATTTCGCCGACTGATTCGTCAGTAGGCTCAAAATTGGTTATCATCCGCCCCCCTCTTCCTGCGGAATGCCTGATGTCTACGATTATCGATACCTTTATCGCCCCGCCGTGCCACGAGCAGATCGAGACGCTCTATCAGGATGAGCATCTGCTGCTGATCAATAAACCCGCCGGATTGCTGAGCCTGTCGGGCAAAAATCCCCTCAATCTGGACTCCGTGCACCACCGTCTAGTACAGACTTACCCCGGCTGTACTCTGGTTCATCGTCTCGATTTCGGTACTTCTGGTCTGATGGTGATTGCCCGCAATAAGGCAATCAATGCCGCACTTTGCCAGCAGTTCAGCCAGCGCAGCGTGACAAAAATCTACAGCGCCCTGCTCTGCGGGCATCTGGATGAAGATGAAGGGGTGATTGATGCGCCGATTGCCAAAGACCCGGCACTGTTCCCGCTGATGTCGATTTGCGCCATTCACGGCAAGCCCGCGCGCTCCGGCTATCGGGTTATAGAACGCTTCTCCCGTGAGTCAGAAAACGGCGCATTGCTGCCCTTGACGCGGGTGGAGCTGACACCAGAAACCGGGCGCACGCACCAGCTGCGCATTCACTGTCAGCAACTGGGCCACCCCATTTTGGGCTGTGATTTGTATGGCGGCCTGCTGCTACCGGGCACTAAGCAGACACCTCGCCTGATGCTGCACGCCAGCGAGCTGCATTTTGTGCATCCCATCAGCGGGGAGAAAATCGAAGCCCGTCATGCTAGTCCTTTCTAAGCCATAACCTCCATACGCAACCCTTGATCACCACATCAAATCGTCGGGCACTTTAAAGTCAGCATACGGATCTTCTTCATCCTGCTCTTCCTGACTGAGCGCGCTGTTTAAAGCAATGCTGCCCGCGTCTCGCTGGGCAATTTTATCAGCGACGCTTGCAGGAATAATGGCGTACTGACTCTCACTCGCGTTATCGATAACCCAACGAGCAATGGCGAGACGCCCGCTAATCAACTGAGCCTGAGTGACCTTATCCACCATTATTTTTTTGATAAGATTATTATCGGTGAAGTTAAAACCAATATCGCCCTTTGCAATATCAATTCTATTCATTTCAATCAGTTGTTTAACCTGAGCTTTATGTTCTTTAGATAACACAGCCTGTTTGTGTTGTTCATTTAACTGTTTATCACGCTCAAGCTGCGTTTTTTTATTTTCTTCCACCGCTTCTCTTGCCTCACGCGCCTGAACCCGTGACTTTTTAGCCGTTCTCTGAACTTTAGCCACCTTTTTGCTGGTCACTAATCCGGCTTTTAGCATTTGCTCTTGTAAGGTCAGTTTTGTCATTTTCGTTTCTAAACTCGTTAAATAATTTCTGCGATTATAGCGATAATTTTTGAGGCAGTGCTAGGTGACGGAACTCCTGCGCCATTTTCACCACTCACTTAGCTTAGGAACCTATTTGAGGTGAGTTAAAATGCGCGTACTGCCTTCCCAATCTGGTCCGGCCTTCAATGGCTCAATTTCTTCGTCGGCTGATGAAACCTCTTTTGGAACCCAGCCGCCTGCCAGCACCTTGAACCGGGCTAATTCGGGTTCAAATCTGTCGATTCAGTATGGCCAGACCAATAATCAGGCCAACAACGCCGCTGCCAATGATCCGGGCGATATTATCAATGAGCTGGCATCGATGATTGCCGGTTTATTGCGAAAAATGAGTGACGCGCAAAGCGGCGCGGCTTCAGGCACGCCACCTGCCCCGACTGGCACCGCGGCGCCCGCCAGCTCTGGCGTGAGCACGCCGCAGAGTGCCAGCCCGACCTCGGCCACGTCTGCAACTTCAGCCACGTCGGCAACGTCGGCCACCTCCTCCAGTTCGGCAACCTCTGCCAGCTCTAGCGCCTCTTCGGCCGACGCTGATTTTATCGATAACTCGAAATACTCTTCTCCAGAAGAGTTGAAAAAGTACGCCCCGCTGGTGGCGAATCTGCCGCCAGACCAGCAGTTGCAAGCCGAGAAAGAGATGAATCGCCCGGCGGCAGCGGCCAAAATGGCGGCGGCCGGTGGCCCTGACGCGGCCCATGCCAAAGCCTTTATTGACGCCAACCCGGCGCTGAAAACCGCCACTGACGTTGGTAAGCACGGCGGCAAGCCTGATGGCAAAACCACTAACGGTGACTACGCCGCCTTCGCCAATAATATGGACAAAGCCCGTGATGCGGCGGTCAAAGACGTCACGGATTATCAGAAAGCCCACCCGAATGCCGATCCGCAGTCCTTGCAGATGGTAACTTCGGCGGCCACGCTGCGCGCCAGCGAACCCCTGGTGAAATGCGCCTCGCTAGACTCCAACGGCAAGGTTGATTCCTACATTACCGCCGACTCGCTTAAAGCCATTCAGCAAAATAACCCCGGCTTATCCCCGGCTTTGCAGCAATCGGCCAAAACCTTCTCCCAGCCCGGCTTCTTATACATGCTGGATCAGGGCGGGTTAGAAGGTAAAGATTTGGCGCTGCACAACCCGGATCAGAAAATCAGCGGCAGCAATATCGACAACTGGATAGCCAAGCAGGCACCGACCAACAGCGGCGAGTTCGCCAGCATGATGAACGACGCGGCGACCCGCAACGCCGTGGCCAACGTGGATATCAGCAACCTCGGGGCCGACGTGTTCCAGAACCCGCAAAACTACAGCGGCGCGCAGAAAGCGGCGGTGTTGGTCAAGCTGCAACAGACGCAGGGCCAAGTAGATGGCGGCAGTTCGCTGCGTAAAACCGACAAAACCTCGCAGGCGCTGCAAGATGATATCGCGCAGTTGCAGAGCGACCCGGACGTGCAGAAGTTCATGGCGCAGGCCGTGCCGGGGCAGGAAAAGATGATGATTGGCAATGACCCCGGCCTGAGCAAAGCAGTGAATCAAAGCTATCAGGATCTGATTTCGGGCAAAACCATGGACCAAGATATGCAGGCCGCGCGTGACTCTGCGGCCAAAGCCAATGCGGGCAAGAAGCCGGAAGACCAGCAGCCGGTGGATTACAGCGACGCCATCAACAGCCTCAACTCAGAACTGCAGTTGCAAGGCGACCTTCAGGGCAAAGGGGCGAATCTGCCCACCACCGCGCAGGTGATCAACAGCCGCCCGGACCTCAAACAGCAGATTCAGGCTTCCTACGACCAGAACTTCACTCAAGGTCAGGCAGTAGAGAGCGGCCTGAAGAATAACAGCAAGGCCGATGCCAAAGACGTGCTGGCCGACGTCGACCAGAAAAAAGCCGCCTATGAAGATGCTATCCCGGATAGCGTCACGGCGGCCTCGGAAGACGGCTATGCCGAAGCCACCATGAAAGCGCTGAGCACCACCAGCAAAGGCATGAGCTTCCTTAATACGCTGAAAGACGCCGGAACCCTGCCAAAAGACAGCGATTTGACCAAGATGAGTGGCAAAGAGATGTACTCGCAGCTGCGCGAAGGGGTCGAGAAGCAAACCAGCGAGATGGGGCTGAGTATGGCGAAAAGAGCCTCACTCAGCGGCAACGGCATCATGAGCGTGGCAGGTCTGGCGACGGTGTCTGAGCAGTTGAAATCGGGCGACAAAGCCGGCGCGGCGAAAACCATCTATGACGGCATTAAAGGCAGCTCGGAACTGGGCAAACTCGGCTTTAACACCGCCGCCGAAGCCTTGGGCAAAGATGCTTCAGTCGGGCTAGGCCGTATCGCAGGCAGCGTGGCCGGTCGCGTGGTCGGCACGGTGGCGGGTGAAGCAGCAGGAGCCGCCGCCGCCGAGGCGCTGGGTGCCGCTGCCGGGCCGGTTGGCTGGATTGTCGACGCCGCCATGGGCTTAGGATTTGGTATCAAAGCCATTATCGACGCGGTGAAAAAGCACAAAGACCAGAAAACCTTCGACCACAACGTTGACCCAACCCTCAAGCAGTTTGGTATTCCGACGCCAAGCTAATCTCAGGCAATTCGCGTATAAAAAAAGGGGCCAAATCTGGCCCCTTCGCTTTTTCGAAAACATAACTTATGGCGTGACGAGTGCGCCTTCCGCAACCGGCGCTTTGGTCTTCAGGCAGCACAGATACAGCACATAAAGCAGTGGGATCCACGCCAGAATGCCCAAGGTCAGCTTGGCGTAGACATAAACCTGCGGCGCGGCGAAGTGCATCAAGATAGTGTTGATCAGCCGCAGCGCCAACTGGATCAGATAGAGCATGCCGAACCACCAGCCGGAACGATTGATGTCGTGCATGCGGCGGATGCCCACGCCCATAATTGGCACAATCACCGCCAGCAAAAATATCCACTGCGCCAAACTGCCGTAGAAGATGGCGTTAGTCACGCCCATCAGCGTAGTGATAATGGCCACCGAGAAGCCCAGCAGCACTGAAATCAGCATGCTGCCGAGCAAGAAGACCCAAAACTCTTTTCTGGTCGAGCGACCACTAAAATCAACGTAGCGCTTCCAACCCTGTAAATAACATTGCCAGACTGTCATTCCTGACTCCTCTCCCCATTAATCATTACTATTATTTATTGATATAAGTGTTAACTCTGTTTTCGCTTCATTCTTTACCGCAACTTGCTCTCCGAGGGAAGCGTTGCCTGTCAGAACTGACATTTTTGTGCCCATCCTTAGATGTTGGCTGGAATTATTGGGGTGGGGTGTTATAAATCCTTTACTCGCTACTGAATTTTTTCCGCTAAGGAACCGCCGATGTCCGCCAAAATCCGCTGTGCCATTCTTGATGATTACCAACAGGTTGCCCTCTCCTACGCGGACTGGTCATCGCTGGAAGATAAAATCGAAACGCAGGTGATTAGCCAGCATATTGCAGATGAAGATACGCTGGTGAAGAGCCTCGCTGACGCCGAAATCGTGGTTATCATGCGTGAACGCACCCCTTTTACCGCCGCCCTGTTTGCCCGCCTGCCCAAGCTTAAACTGCTGATCACCTCAGGGATGCGCAACGCCTCCGTTGACCTTGATGCGGCGAAAAAGCACGGCGTCACAGTGTGCGGAACCGGCAGCGGCGGCAGTGCGCCGACGGAACTGACCTGGGGGCTGATCCTTGGTTTGGCGCGCCATCTGGTGACTGAAAATAACGCCCTGCGCGACAATGGCCCGTGGCAGAGCACCGTCGGGCTTGGCCTCAGCGGCAAGCGTTTGGGCCTGATTGGTCTGGGCAAAATTGGTCAGCAGATGGCCGACATCGGACAGGCGTTTGGCATGAAAGTGGTAGCGTGGAGCCAAAACCTGACCGCCGAACGCGCCGAGCAACACGGCGTGGAACTGGCCGCCAGCAAAGAAGCCCTGCTGGCTACCAGCGACGTGGTGTCAATTCATCTGGTACTCAGCGATCGCAGCCGTGGGTTGCTCGACGCCGCAGATCTCGCCCTGATGAAACCTTCCGCCCTGCTGATCAACACCTCGCGCGCCGCCATTGTTGACCAAGCCGCGCTGATCGCCGCGCTGCAACAGGGCAAAATTGCCGGGGCGGGTCTGGACGTGTTTGACGTCGAGCCGCTGCCCGCCGACCACCCTTTCCGCTCGCTGCCTAACGTGCTGGCAACGCCGCATATTGGCTATGTCTCCGACGGCAATTACCGCATCTATTTCAGCGAAGCAGTGGAGAACATCGAGGCATTTTTGGCCGGTAAACCGATCAGAGTACTGTCAGCTTAAAAAAATTATCGCCGTGGTTTAAGTCTGGCTCCCAGTGAGCCGCTTTGTCATAAGGTTACTCTCGACCACGGCGTATAATATGAATCAGCAAGTGAGTTCCTTCCTGCACCAGTTGGAGACTTTGGCGCAGGAAATGAATACCTATCGGGATATCCGCTCCGTAGAGGCACTGCGCCAACTTGTATGTCACCACGCGGCACTGCTGGAAAACCGCCCGCAGACCGTGCTGGTTATCGATGAACTATGCCACGCATTTGAACAGGGACTTACCGGCGAAAATCTGCAACCGCTGCTGATTGCGTTGGCTGGCTACAGCCCTAGCCTAGGCCTGTGTCTAAGACACACGGTGAGCGACAGTCTCTCCCGGCGAGTATGGCTTGAAGAAAAATATCAGCAATTATTCCACGACGGCACAGTGAGCACGCTGATTGCCGGTTCATCCTATGCCTTTTGGGGAATACCCGACTTCCTGTTACCACAGAGTTTGAACCTGTCTTTGCCCTGCCTCGACCTCAATCATTCCTTTAGCGTGGTGCAACAAACAGTCGAGATGCCGTCCATTCGCCAATACATTATCACCGTCGGTGTACACGATCTCTACCGCGACATCAGCCTAGAAACCAATCCACTCGCCTGCGATATCTATCGCATGATGACGCGCTTTTTCAGCCCAGCTCGGCCAACCAATAGCAGCCAAGAGCACCACCCCGCGCTGATTAAACAGGTGTTAGAAGATCAGCATCAGAAGTTAATAAGCACAGAAGCTGAGCCACGGCAAACCTCAGCAGCAATCGCTCAGCAGCGCGCCATCGAACACTCACACTTCGCGAAATATACCGCTTCGCTGCAAGCCAACCGTCAGGTGTTGACCGACATGCTGTCACTGGCGGCGAAACATCGCAAAACGGTGCGACTGGTTATCTGCCCAATGCCGCGGGAGTATCGTCAGGCTTTTTGCGCTGAAATGTACCACTCCACTCGCCAGATATTGGCAAACAGCGTGCTTTCCACCCGCCATCAGTTTATCGATTTATACGATCATCCTGACTTTGAACACGACGACTTTCGCGATGGTTTCCATCTGAATTTCCACGGAGCCAGCAAGCTGGCGCTGAAACTGGCTAAGGCTACAAACCACGCGGTGGTGGTTACTACGGAGGGCTACTGATGAAAAAACTCACGCTGTATTATGGTCGGCAAGGCAACAATGCCCTTACCAAGCTGGTGCATTACCTGCGCCAGCCTGTCAGGGAAGATAGCGTTACCCTGATGGCGCTCCCGGAGAACACACTGCACGTCAAGCAGCTCGCCACCCGTAACACGCTGTGGTTCAACCCGCTGGGCGGCAGCATGGAGGAGATAATTACCCAGCTGTGCATGGTGATTAACGCCGCCAATCCGCTCAGGCTGGAAATTCATATTGACCTGTTGGCGTCAAAAGATGACCTGCTACTGCTGCTCAAACAGCTGTGGTCACGCTTTGGTCGCCAGCGTTTGCAGCTCTGCCTGTATGATGACAGCGTGCCGGGCATTGATGAGCGCATCGCCATCGCCCATCTGCCTAAAGACAAGCTGCGTCAGGCCGAAAACGTCTACACTCAGGCTCTCGAACAGAGCCTGACGGCGGAAAATCCGATTGTTAGCGCGGCGAACTGGAACCCGCTGCTGAACTACCTTTGGCATCGGTTATGCCCGACCAGCTACCATCTGACGGATGAAAACCTGCTGCGTTTTTACGACATCCCCTTTTTCAACCGCCTGCTAAAACTCACGCCGCGCGCCACGCCACTCATGGCGGAGCAGCAGCAGACTTTACAGCAACTGGCGGCGCCGCAAGCCTTCGTCAATTCTCCGTCATTGCTGCCTTACACGCCAAGCAACGCGCAATTCATCAAATTGCATGCGTCGATGGGTGACTTGGTGTTCGGGCTGGGTGCCATCAAGTCCCTGTGGCAGCAGCAAACCCAGCGCAGAGTCTTGATCACCAGCAAGGCGTATCACCCACTGGCGCTGGCAAACCCTTATGTCGATGAGGTGTGGGACGTGGACTCGGTGACCACCGAGCAGTACTTCCAATTGCGTTTTGCCCAAGAGCAGCAGCGCTACCAGATCTGGGGCAAATGGGAGCATTTCATCTCTGGGCTGCATATGACCGATGCCTTTCTTGGCACGACAGCGCAGCGAGTCAGCGCCGAAGATAAAACCGTGGAGCTGGAAACCAGCCAGCGCGACGGCCAAACGGTGGATGACTTCATGGCAGAGCACCAGCTCGATGGCCAGCGCGTGGTGCTGTTGCACCCCAATATCGGCGCGCCAAATCGCACTTGGCCCGCCAGTCAGTGGCGCGATATTGCCCTCCTGATGCTGGAAGATGGCTGGCAGGTGGTGGTCATAGGCAGCAGTCACAATAAATACGCCTACAAGCAGATGCTGGCGCTGGATAACCCGCAGTTGGTCAGCGCCGTGGACCGTTTTTCAGTGTTTGAAACGCTGGAGCTGATGAAGCGCTGTAACCTGCTGATCGCCACGGATTCCGGGCCTATCGCGTTGGCCTCCGCCACGGATATCGCCATTTGCGGCATCTATTCGATTCTGCCGGGCGAGCGCCGTTTGCCCTATCGCCACGGCGTCGCGGGCTGGAACACGCTGGCGATCAATCTCGGCTGTCAGTACAGCCCGTGCGCGGATTTAATGCTCGAACCGGCCTTTTATCAGGACGTTTTGAAGCAGCCTTACGTGCGGCCAACCGGCGCTTCATTTGCCGACTGGTGTCCGAACGCCGAACAGTATGGCTGCCTGAAGCACTATTCTGCGCAGCAGCTGTTTGCCGACGTAAAACGCTTCGTTGCCTCGAAGGATTTTATCCCTCACCCACCCGCCTGATGGCTGCCTGTGAACTGCCCGCAACGCGCGGGCAGGCTTATTCTTAAGTGAAATTCCGTTATCCACCCTGCATTTCCACATCTGTCAGTTGCCAGCGGCAAGCATTCATGACCATTATGTAAATTCCATTTACATTCAGTTACTCCCAGATGATTAACGTTGCTCTAATTGATGACCACGTGGTAGTTCGCTCCGGCTTTGCACAGTTGCTGGGGCTGGAATCCGATATCCAAATTGTCGGCCAGTACGCCTCAGCGGCTAACGCTTGGTCGTCGCTGCTGAAGATGAACATTGACGTGGCGGTGATGGACATCGCCATGCCGGACGAAAGCGGGCTAAGCCTGCTGAGCCGCCTGCGCCAGCAGCGGCCCAATTTCCGCGCCATTATTTTGAGCATTTACGACACCACCGCCTTCGTGCAAAGCGCGCTCGACGCCGGAGCCAGTGGCTACCTGACCAAGCGCTGCGGGCCAGAAGAGCTGGTGCAGGCGGTGCGCACGGTCCACGCCGGTGGCCGCTATCTCTGCTCCGACGCCCTGCTGGCGCTGCGCCAAAGCCAGCAAACGCCCAAGGCGCTGCAATCCCTCACTCCCCGCGAACGTGAGATTTTTGACCTGCTGGTTAACGGCCTGAGCGTTAAGGCGATTGCCGAACAGCTGGAGCTGAGCCACAAAACCGTGCACGTCCACCGCGCCAATATCCTCGGCAAACTCCAGTGCGACACCACCATCGAACTGGTGCATTTCGCCATTCAGCACAGCCTGCTTGCCTAATGAGAAAGCTCGGACTCACCCTTTTTCTCGCGATTTTCTACAGCCTGTGCTGGCTGGCGCTCTGGTCGATCAGCTTCTACCTGACTCAAAACGGCCAGCAGGCGATGTTGCTGCTACCGCAGGGATTGCGGCTGGCGCTGATGACCCTGCTGTCGCGGCGCTACTGGCCCGCCATGCTGCTGTCAGAGGCGGCCATTGGCGTTTGGCTGCACAGCGAGCAGCTGCAAACTCACTGGATCATGCTGCTGTCGCCCCTGCTCAGTTTGCTCCCCGCCGCTCTGGTGCAGCATCTGTGGCGGCGTTTTACCCTGTATTGGCAACGGCTGTTGCTGCTGCTCGGGGCAGTGGCGGGAAACAGCCTGTTGCAGATGGCAGTACCGGGCTTGTGGCTGAGCGCGCCGCTGAGTCAAACCCTGCTGGCCTCCTTCACCGGCGGGATTTTGCTGACGCCCTTTATCTATCTGATTTACGAATATCTTAAACAGCAGCATCTGCAAAACCTGTTGGCGCAGGAGATCCCCGACCCGCCTCTGCGCACCTCACTGCTGATTTGGTGCTCGCTGTTCTTCGCCCTCGCCGTCTGTCTCCAGATGAGTCTGGCCCCGGAAGTCGAGCGCCTGCTGATCATTCTGGTGTTTCTGCCCAACGTGGTGATGGCTTACGCCTTCGGCTGGCAAGGCGGGGTGCTGGCGGCGGTGCTCGGCAGCCTGATGATCACCGTCACTCGGCAAATGAGCGGCGCGTTCCACGATTTGCTCGAACTGGAGCTATTCCTCTCCACGCAGGCGCTGCTTGGCATTGGGCTGGGGATCGCCATCAGCCGCCAACAGCAGCTGGCGTCGCATCTTAATCGCTACCGTTTGCAGCTAGAGCAGGAGCTGGACACCCGCCGCCAGCTCACCGAGCGGCTGGTGCATACCGAAGAAGCCGTGCGCAAAGAGATTGCCCGCGAGCTGCACGATGAAATCGGCCAGAACATCACAGCCATTCAGATTCAGGCAATGCTGGTGGACAGAAGCCCGCACGGCCCGGCCACCCACAGCGCGGCGAAGCAGATTGGCGAGCTGTCGCAGCGCATTCATCAAACTACCCGTCAGCTTCTGCGCCAGCTGCGCCCGCCGGTGCTGGACGAGATGTCGCTGGATAAAGCCCTGCACCATCTGGCCGACGAGTTCGCCTTCCCCCAGCAGGGCATTGATTTCCAACTCGACTACCGGCTGTCGGAGCTACCGCGCGACGAAACCCTGACCTTCACGCTCTATCGGCTGGTGCAGGAGTTGCTCAATAACATCAGCAAGCATGCCGCCGCCACGCGGGTTCACATCAGCTTGACCAAACAAGAGTCCATGCTGGTGCTGGAAGTGAGCGACAACGGTGTGGGCTTTGCGCATCCGCTAAAAGAGGGATTTGGGCTGCGCGGCATTGAAGAGCGAGTGCGCGCGCTGGGCGGCGAATGGCTGCTCGAGCAGCGCAACGGCACCCACATAATTGTTAAGTTGCCCACAGATTTGCAAAGAACTCACCCCTGACTAGGAATAATTCCTAGTCATCTAAAACCTTGTCTCATCCGCTGCAAAAATCACCTGCCTACACTCGGCGCATAAGGTTGGAGTAAACGATGTCCCAGATGTCAGCCTCACTTGTCGACAAAAACTATCGCTACTGGCGAGTTCACCTGCTGCTGTCGATGGTGATTGGCTACGCCGCGTTCTATCTGACGCGCAAAAGCGTCAATTTCGCGATGCCGGTGATGCAACTGGAGCTTGGCCTGACCAAAGGCGACATCGGGCTGCTCGGCACGCTGTTTTATCTGGCTTACGGCAGCTCGAAGTTTGTTTCGGGCATTTATAGCGACAAGACCGGCGCGCGCTGGTTTATGGGTGTCGGCCTACTGATGACCGGGGTGCTGAATATCCTGTTCGCCTTCTGCCATTCGCTGACCGCGCTGCTGGTGGTCTGGACGCTAAACGGGTTCTTTCAAGGCTGGGGATGGCCGCCGTGCGCCCGACTGCTGACCCACTGGTATTCGCGCAATGAGCGCGGCTTCTGGTGGGGATGCTGGAACACTTCGATCAATATCGGTGGCGCGGCGGTGCCCTTGCTGTCCGGCCTTCTGGCCTCGATCTGGGGCTGGCAGGCGGCGCTGCTGGTGCCGGGTGTAGTGGCAATAGTGATTGGCCTATGGCTGTGCCGCCAACTGTGCGGCACGCCGCAGCAGCAAGGTTTGCCGACGGTGGGCGCGTGGCGGCGCGACCCGCTGGAGCTGCGGCAGGAGCAGCAAAGCCCGCCGATGAGCATGACGCAAATTTTGCGCCAGACCATTTTGCAGAACCGCACCATCTGGCTGCTCGGCGTCTCTTACGTGCTGGTCTACCTGATCCGCATCGCGCTGAATGACTGGGGCAACATCTGGCTGGCGGAGAATCACGGCGTCAATTTGCTCAGTGCCAACGCCACGCTGTCGCTGTTCGAGCTGGGCGGACTGCTCGGCGCACTGTTCGCCGGATGGGGTTCCGACCTGCTGTTTCGCGGCCAGCGCGCACCGATGATTTTGCTGTTTTCGCTCGGGCTGTTCGTCACGGTCACCGCCCTGTGGCTGGCGCCGGTTCACCATTTCGGCCTGTTGGCTTTGAGCTTTTTCAGTATCGGATTTTTTGTTTTCGGCCCGCAGATGCTGATCGGGCTGGCAGCAACAGAGTATTCACACAAAGACGCGGCAGGCACGGTGACCGGTTTTCTCGGGCTGTTTGCCTACCTCGGCGCGGCGCTGGCGGGCTGGCCGCTGGCGGTGGTGATGCAGCATTACGGTTGGTCCGGCTTCTTCGCCGTGCTGACGCTGGCTTCGGCCTGCGTTGGGTTACTGCTGATGCCGATGATGATGGCGGGGATCAGTAAGCGCGAACTGAGCGCCGCGCCGCCGGACATATAACAAGGTTCTGTCCCACAACATAAGAAGAAAAGGTAAAACACCATGAAAAAACATCTCTCTCCTACCCTCTACAAATACTCGCTTTTGGCCGCCGCCGTGGCCCTCACCGCCTTCACCGGCGCGGCTCAAGCCAAGGGCCGTCTGGTGGTGTATTGCAGCGCCACCAACGCCATGTGTGAAGAAGAAACCAAAGCTTTCGGCGAAAAGTACGACGTGAAAACCTCGTTTATCCGCAACGGCTCCGGCAGCACGCTGGCAAAAGTCGAAGCAGAGAAAAAGAACCCGCAGGCTGATGTCTGGTACGGCGGCACGCTGGACCCGCAATCTCAGGCCGGTGAAATGGACCTGCTGCAAGCCTACAAGTCGCCGAACCTCGAGCAGATCATGCCGAACTTCCGCGACCCGGCAAAACGCAAAGGCAACTACTCTTCTGCGGTGTACATCGGCATTCTGGGCATAGGGGTGAACACCAATCGCCTGAAAGAGAAAAACCTGCCAGAGCCAAAGTGCTGGAAGGACCTGACCAACCCGATTTATAAAAACGAAATCCAAATTGCTGACCCGCAAAGCTCCGGCACGGCCTACACCGCGCTGGCGACCTTCTCCCAGCTGTGGGGCGAGGATCAGGCTTTTGACTACCTGAAACAGCTCAACGGCAACATCTCCCAATACACCAAGTCGGGCATCGCCCCGGCCCGCAACGCCGCCCGTGGTGAGACCGCGATTGGCATAGGCTTCTTGCACGATTACGCGCAGGAGAAAGAGAGCGGCGCGCCGCTGAAGCTAATCTCCCCGTGTGAAGGTTCCGGCTATGAAATCGGCGGTGTCAGCATCCTGAAAGGCGCGCGCAACCTCGACAACGCCAAGCTGTTCGTCGACTGGGCGCTGTCCAAAGATGCGCAGGAGCTGGCGTGGAAGAAAGGTCAGTCCTATCAAATCCTCACCAACACCACGGCTGAAACCTCGCCAAACTCACTGAAAATGAGTGACCTGAAGCTGATCAACTACGACATGGACAAGTACGGCGCGTCCGATATGCGTAAGGCGTTGATCACTAAATGGGTTAACGAAGTGAAGATGGGCAAAGAGACCCAGTAAGGTCCGCGCGATTTATTGAGTGCCTAAAGTGCCTTCTCTGAGAGGAGAAGGCTGGGATGAGGCAGGCAACGCCAGAGATGCCATTTATACCCCACCCCAGCCCTCCCCTTACCAGGGGAGGGAGCGAAACTGCTCTTCTTTTAGAACGAGCAGAATGGTTCTTACTCAGTTTTTTCTTTCAACACCTAAAACGTGAGGGGACAACATGTCTCATACACTCAGCCTGCCTGATATCCAGCGCCGCGACCCGATTTTCGCGTGGCTGGGGCTTATCCTGCTGGCTTTTGCACTACTGCCAGCATGGAGCCTCGACTATGGCTTGCTGGAATCGACTTCGGACGAAATTCTGGCGGCTTACGGCTGGTCGGGGCTGAACGTCAGCCTGCTGTGGCTGCTGTTACCTATGGTTTTGCTGTTCCGCCCGCGCCACGCGCAGCGGCTGGAAGCGCGCCGTCGCCACCAGTTCGACGCCGCATGGTCAGTGTTCTGCGCGCTGTTTATGATTGTTAGCGCCACCTTGGTCGGGCGCGGCCTTGGCTATGGCAGCATCGGCATTTTCATTGCTCTCGGCGCGGTCTGCACGCTGGCGCTGTCACGCCTTGAGTGGCTGGGCGGCGACCGTTTTGTGCTCGGCTCGCTGATTTGCATCATCGCCATGATTGGCGTGTTTATCATCTTCCCGAGCATTGCGATTTTCATCCCGATGTTCACCAATGACGCCGGAGAATTTGCGCCACTGGCCTTTATGGCGGTGCTCGGCCAGTCGCACATCTTGCAGGTGATTTGGAACTCCTTCCTGCTCTCGGTGGCGGTAGGCATTGGTTGTACTTTCTTCGGATTGGTGCTGGCGATTTACACCACGCGCATTGCCAAGCGTTCTGCGATCATTGGCCGGGTATTCTCGATTTTGCCGATTGTCACCCCGCCGTTTATCGTCGGGCTGGGCGTCACGCTGATGATGGGCCGCTCAGGCTATGTCACTGAATTTATGGCTAACTGGTTTGGGCTGACCAACACCAACTGGCTGTACGGCTTTACCGGGATTTGGCTGGCGCAGGTTTTAGCTTTTACGCCGATGGCCTTTATGATCCTCGACGGCGCGATCAAAACCATTCACCCCTCGCTGGAAGAAGCTTCATACACCCTACGCGCCAGCCGCTGGCAGACCTTCCACCGCGTGTTCCTGCCGCTGCTAAAACCGGCGCTGGCTAACGCCTTCCTGATTGTTATCGTGCAGTCGCTGGCGGACTTCAGTAACCCACTGGTGCTGGGCGGCAACTTCGACGTGCTGGCGACGCAAATCTACTTCTACATCACCGGCGCACAGCTCGATTATCAGGCTGCCAGCACCCTCGGGGTGATTTTGCTGGTGTTCTCGCTGCTAGTGTTCTGCGTGCAGTACATGTGGATTGGCAAACGCTCCTACGTCACCATTTCTGGCAAAACCTCCCGTGGCGACGTGCAGCCGCTGCCGGTGACGCTGGTGTGGGGCGTGACGCTGCTGCTGGCTATCTGGGTCGCCTTCAACGCCCTGCTCTACGGCAGCATTTTCTACGGCAGTTTCACCGTCAACTGGGGCGTGGACTACACCCTGACCTTCGCCAACTTCACCAAGCTGTTTGGTCAAGGTTTTAGCGACGGGGCATGGCCTTCGCTACTCGATACCCTGCTCTATGCCGGTATCGCCGCGCCAATCACCGCGCTGTTCGGTCTGCTTATTGCTTACATCGTGGTGCGCCAGCAGTTCCGTGGCAAAAAAACCATAGAGTTCAGCACCATGCTGTGCTTCGCGGTGCCGGGCACCGTAGCGGGTATCTCCTACATTCTGGCCTTTAACAGCGCGCCGGTTTACCTCACCGGAACCGCCGCCATCGTGATCATCTCGATGGTGATGCGTAACGTGCCGGTGGGCATCCGCGCCGGTATCGCCGGGCTGGGTCAGTTGGACAAATCCCTCGACGAAGCCTCACTCAGCCTGCGCGCTGGCTCGATGCGCACCGTGATGTACATCCTGCTACCGCTGCTGCGCCCGGCTATTCTGTCGGCGCTGATTTACAGCTTCGTGCGCGCCATCACCACCGTCAGCGCAATTGTTTTCCTCGTGACGCCGGACACCCGCGTCGCCACGGCCTACATCCTTAACCGCGTGGAAGACGGCGAGTACGGCGTGGCTATCGCCTACGGCTCGATTCTTATCGTGGTGATGCTGGCGATCATTTTCATCTTTGACTATCTGGTTGGCGAAGCGCGCATTTCCCGCTCCAAAGCCAAAACCGGCCAATAATTCTGGAGTGAGCTGTTATGACAACGATTCTGCAAGCCGAGCGCAGTGCGCCGGTTGAAACCACCAAAAGTTTTGTTGAACTGAAAGGCGTCGCCAAGCGCTTTGGTCACAATACCGTGTTGGAAGGTCTGGATCTGGCGATCCCGAAAGGCAAAATGGTCACCCTGCTCGGCCCGTCCGGCTGCGGCAAGACCACCGTGCTGCGCATGGTCGCCGGGCTGGAGAAGCCGACCGAAGGCCGAATTTTCATTGATGGCGAAGACGTTACTGACCGTTCCATTCAGCAGCGTGATATCTGCATGGTGTTCCAGTCTTATGCTCTGTTCCCGCACATGTCGCTGGGCGAGAACATTGGCTACGGCCTGAAAATGCTGGGGCGGCCAAAGGCGGAAATTCGCGAGCGAGTGCGCGAAGCCCTCTCGCTGGTGGATTTAGAAGGTTTTGAAGACCGCTATGTGGACCAGATTTCTGGCGGCCAGCAGCAGCGCGTGGCGCTGGCCCGCGCGCTGATCCTCAAACCGAAAGTGCTGCTGTTCGATGAGCCACTGAGTAACCTCGACGCCAACCTGCGCCGCAGCATGCGCGAGAAAATCCGCGAGTTGCAGCAGCAGTTCAACATCACCTCGCTGTATGTCACCCACGACCAGAGCGAGGCGTTTGCGGTATCCGATACCGTGCTGGTGATGAATAAAGGCAAGATTATGCAGATTGGCGCGCCGCAGGAGCTGTATCGCCAGCCCGCGTCGCGCTTTATGGCCAGTTTTATGGGCGACGCCAACGTCTTCCCGGCAGACTTGCATCGCGAAACGGTGGAAATTTTCGGCTACCACATCCCGAAACCGGCGGGCTTTGCCGACGGGCTGCAACAGTGCACGGTGGGGGTTCGCCCGGAAGCCATCACGCTCGGCTTACAGGGTGACGACAGCCAGCGCTGCACCATCACCCACGTCGCCTACATGGGGCCGCAGTATGAAGTGACGGTAGACTGGAACGGCCAATCGCTGCTGTTGCAGGTCAACGCCACCCAGCTACAGCCGAGCGCCGGGGATCAGTTCTACCTGCAAATTCACCCTTACGGCATGTTCGTTCTGGTGTAAGAAGCCGCCGTTAGCCCTCCAGCGCGAAGACTAACGGCACAATCACTTGGGCGGCCACCGGCTGGTCGCCCTGCTTCGCCGCAATAAACTTCCAACGCTTCACCGCCGCCACGGCAGCCTCGTCGAGGCGCGGATAGCCACTCGACTGGCTGACCGCCACCGACGCCGCCAGCCCGCTGGCGCTGACTTCCACCCGCAATCTCACCGTGCCCTGCTCGCGCAGCTTTTTCGACAAACGCGGGTAGTCCGGCGCGGGGTTATTTAAGTAAGCCGCGCTGAACTGCGGCGGCGTCACCACTTTGTTAACCGCCGGGGCTTTACTGACCGCCGGAGCCTTGGGCGCAGTGACGGGTTGCGGCTGGGGCTTTGGCGGGTGTTTCGGCGTCTCGTCATGCACCGGGCGCGGCTTGGGCTTTTCCACCTTCGGCAGGTTTATGGCCGCCTTCTCCACCACCGGCGGCGGCGTTTTCTCCACCGGCTTGACCGGCTCTGGCGGCGTGGGGATTGGCTCTGGCTCATGCTGAGGCTCCGGGGCCAGTTGCACCATTTCTACCGCCATCAGCGGCGCGGTAATCTCAGCAACCTGTGGCGGGTTCATACGCAGAAACAGCAGCAGCCCGAGATGCAACAGCAGGACCGCCGCTGCAATAATCAGTGTTTTCAGGCCGCGTTTCGGCATGGGAAATTCTCCGGAAAAAGCGGATTCAGCTAACATGCTGCCGCCGATAAAGCAGGACGGCCAGCCACGGGCCGCCGAGAAGCGTTGCCATTAACCCGGCGGGTAACTGGCGTGGATAGAGCAGATTGCGGCTCAGCCAGTCAGCAAAAATCATCAACAGCGCGGCAATCATCACCGCCAGCAGCAGCTGGGCCAGCGGGCGTCGCGCCCCAAGCTGGCGGGCGATGTGCGGGCCGAGCAGGCCGATAAACGACAGCGGCCCGACAATCAGCGTCGCAACGCCGGTCATCAGCGCCGCCAGCGCCATGACCGTCAGGCGGGCGCGCTGAGTGCGTAAACCCAGCGAGTGCGGCACCGACTCCAGCGGCAACAGCAGCAGGTAGCGGCGCACCAGTGGAGTAAACAACAATAAAAGCAGCGCCAGAGCCAGCGCGGCGGCAGCCATCGGCGTGGTGACGTAGTAGGTCGAGCCGGTCATCAGCTGGCGCAGCATGTTGGCCGCCATGCCGTTGTTGGTCATCACCACTCCGGCTACTGACTGAAAAATCGCGGTGATCGCCAAACCGCTGAGCAACACGCGCTGCGGGGTGAATCGGCCCTGTCGCGCCGTCCACAGAGTCAGTAAAAGCGTGATAAACGCGCCGAGCGCGCTGCTCAGCATCATGCCCGCAATTCCGGCTGTTGGGATAATCAGCAACATCAGCGTAATACCCAGCGACGCCCCCGCGCCAATCCCCAGCAGCTCAGGGCTGGCCATCGGGTTGGCGGTCACTCGCTGAATAATCACCCCGGCGGCCGCTAGCAGCACTCCGGCTGACATCGCGGCAATCATCCGTGGCAGGCGGAATGGTAGCAGCGCCAGCACGTCGTGCCACGCGTCCCAGTGCCAGCCTTGCAGCGTGCGCCCCACCGCCAGCGACAGCACAATGCTTGCCACCAGCAGCAACAGCACCAGACCAAAGCGCGGCTTGAGAATGCGCGCCTGACTTTGCGCCACCGTCTCCTTAATAGCTTGCAGCGAAATACTGCGGATACGCGGCAGATACCACAGCAGCAGCGGGCCTCCGGCCAGCGCGGTCATCATGCCGGTCGGCAGCAGCATGCCGTTAATCCCCGTCAAGCGGCTGACGCCCTGATCGGTCAGCCACAGCAAGCCTCCGCCAATCAGCGGCGACCAAAGCAGCCGTTGGCGCAGCTTGTGCGCTCCTGCCAGCGCCGCAAGATGCGGAGCCGCCAGCCCGATAAAACCAATCACCCCAACGGCGCTGATAACCAAGCTGCTGATCGCCAGCGCGCTGAGGATAACCACGCTGCGCACCGCCACCGGCGACATGCCGAGGGAGCGCGTGACCTGCTCATTCAGCGCCATCAGGCCGAGCGGCCGCAACATCAGCAGCACCGGCACCACGCAAATCGCCAGACGCGGCAGCAGCCAGAGCAGCGTCTGGCTGTTCTCCTGCACCAGCGAACCACCGCCCCAGATGAAAATCGCCGCCAGCGACTGGTCGTAAATAATCGATAAAAGCAGAGAGACTGAGCCGCAATAGAGATTGACCAGCATCCCGGCGAGGATCAGCGCCAGTGGCGAAAACGCCTGCCGCGACGCCAGCACAAACACCAGTAGCATGGCTACCAGCGAGCCGCCCATGGCGAACCATTCGCGGCCCCACGCCAGCCACGCCGGAGCCGCGAGACTGACCATAGTCAGGGCCAGCGTGGCGCCGGACGCCACGCCGAGGGTCATGGGTTCCGCCAGCGGGTTGCGCAGCGCCTGCTGCATCACCACGCCGGTAAAGGCCAAGGCCATGCCGCAAAGAATCGCCATCCACTGGCGCGGTAGCCACATGTCATGAGCAATAATCGGCTTGGCCCCCGCCAGCAGGCTATCGGCGTGCCAGAACTGGCTCCACAGGGCCACCGGCAACAGCTGTGAAAGCTGCTGCACGCTGAGCAGCAGCGCAGCGAGATAGAGCAAAATACACAGCCACAGCGGCGAATTTTTCAGTAAAGAGGTAGCGGGATGCGCCGGGCTTGTCAGCGGGATTTGGCTCATGCGCGACCTCGCTGTTGCAGGCCCTGCGCCAGAGATTCCGCAAAGCGCACGGCGGTGATCAGCGCGCCGTTTTGCGGCAAGCCGTCGGGCAAGGTGATGCAGTTTTCCGGCTGCAAAAGCGGCAGGCTGCGCCACAGCGCCGAGCCGGTAATGTCGCTAATATCAGGCTGCGGATAGGAAGGCAGCAGCACTACGCGGCCACGGCCTCCGGCGGCGAGTTGGTCCACCGAGGTCATGGCGAGGCCCTGCGCGCTGGTCGCCAACTGGCTGGCATTTTTCAGGCCGAGGCACACCAGCACGTCATCAAACAGGCTGCCCTTGCCGAACAGGTACAAATGCAAAACCTCCAGCGGATGGGCCAGATAGAGCGGCGTGTCGGCGAAAGGTTGAACCGCCAGCCGCGCCTTTTCCATCCGCGCATTCACGGCGGCGATGATCTGCTCGGCTCGCTGAGGCTGTCCCAACGCGCCCGCCATTTGGCGCAAATTAGCCTGCGCCTGCTCGAGCGGAGAACTGCTGTAAGTGTTGAGCACCAGCAGCGGCGCAATCTGCTCCAGTTGGGCTTTCGCCATCAGATGGCCGGGCGTCACCAGCAGCAGCGTCGGGCGCAGTTCGCGCAGGGTTTCAAAATTGGGTTGGAATAGCAGGCCCACGTCAGCGACGTCGGCAGGCAGCGCGGGGGCGCTATACAGGCGGCGATACCACTGTGGGGCGGCCACGCCGACCGGTACCACGCCAAGCACCAGCGCCATTTCGGTCAGGCCCCAGTCGAGGATCACCCAGCGCGGCGCGGGTGCTCCGGCGGCCAAGCTACAGAGAGGGGAAAGCCCCGAGCTTGCGCTCAGGGCCAGTGCGAGTTGCAGAAACTGACGACGATTCATACTTACCACTGATAGCTCAGGGTCGCCAGATATTGGCGGCGCAGGCCGAAGTGACAGCCGTTGTCCTGACAGTAGTTCAGGTACTGCTTGTCGGTCAGGTTTTGCACGTTAAGCGCCAGTTGCCACGACTGCCAGCGGTAGCGCGCAACGGCGTCGAACACCGTGACAGCCGGGACTTTCAGGCTGTTTTGGCTGGTGGCATAACTGGTGCCAACATAGCGCGCGCCGCCGCCAAGGGTGACACCATCAAGCAGGCCCGGCAGCGCGTATTCGGTCCATACCGCCGCCGTCTGGCGAGGAATACCCACCGGATCCTTGCCCTGATTGCCGGTATTCGACGCCGTAACTTCCGGGTCGGTGTAGGCATAGGAGCTGCTCACCAGCCAGCGCGAGGTGATATTGGCTTTGGCTTCCAGCTCAAGGCCGCGCGAACGAATTTCGCCAGTCTGTACCGAGAAGTTCGGGTGATCCAAGTCCGCCGTCAGCACGTTTTGCTGGGTCAGGTCATACAGCGCCGCGGTGAATAAGGCGTCAAAGCTCTTCGGCTGGTATTTGATCCCCACTTCCGACTGCTTGCCCTTAGTTGGGCGGAAAACGTCGCCGCTGAAGGTGGTTCCGGCCTGCGGCTGGAATGAAGTGGCGTAGCTGACATAAGGCGCGATGCCGCTGTCGAACAGGTACATCAGCCCGGCGCGGCCGGTGGTAGCGTAATCGGTTTGCTCTTTACGCGTGTCGTTATCCAGATCGTTGCTGTGGCTTTCAGCCTTGTCATAGCGCCCGCCGAGGTTCAGCAGCCACCGATTCCACTTCATCTGGTCTTGGGTATAGAAGCCGGTTTGCGACATATACAGCCGCGAATGGTCGGTCAGCGCTGGGGTCTGCACCGGCGTGCTGTAATCTGGGTTGAGGTAGTTAAGGTCAGACGCATCGCCGTAGCCGCTGTTTTGCGTCAAGTCGTCATGCACGTAATCCACGCCGAACAGCATGTCGTGATCCACCGGGCCGGTGTCGAACTTGGCTTGCAAATGGGTATCGACGTCGAAGTCTTTTAGCTTCTCATTAATGTGCATGCTGTAGCGATGCACCTCCGGCGCGTTGGCAACCACGCCAAACGGATAAACCATGGTGTAGTCGCTGCGGGTCTGCATGTAGCGCAGGTTCTGGTGCAGGGTCCAGACATCATCGAAATGGTGCATGAACTCATAACCCACGCTCTCCTGCGAACGGCTGTAGCTGTCAAAGCCCGGCTGACCGCCGTAGAAGTTGTCGGAGATTTTACCATTCGGGTTATTCACCAGCGTGCCTTGGACCGGCAATTGGTTGAAGAAACCGGCGTCCGGGTCTTTGCGGAACTGGCTGAGAAAGGTCAGGCTGGTATTGTCATCGGGCTGCCACGTCAGGGCCGGAGCGATGTCGTAATGTTTATACTTGGTGTAATCCACCTGCGTGTCGGACTTTGACGCGGTGCCGGTCAAACGCCCGAGCCAGTGCTGATCGTTGTCCAGCGCGCCGGACAGGTCCAGACCCCCTTCGGTCAGATTGTTGTTGCCGGTGGTGACATAGATTTCATGCAGCGGGTCCGCCGTCGGCCTTTTACTGACCAAATTCACCACCCCGCCCGGACTGGCTTGGCCATAAAGCACCGAGTTCGGCCCTTTGATCACTTCAATCTTATCCAGCAGGTATGCGTCGTAGTTCGGGCGCGACCAGTAGGTCACGGTCGGCAAACGCAGCCCGTCGAGGTATTCATCGGCATTGAAACCGCGAATGATGATGGTGTCGAAACGGGTATCTGCCCCGCCCGCTTCCGACTGCACGCCACCCAGATAGCGCAACGCCTGCGACACGTTCTGCGCACCCTGCGCGGCGATCTGCGCCTGCGTCACCACTGACACGCTCTGCGACGTTTCAATCAGTGGGCGGTCGCTTTTGGTCGCGCCGCTGGCTTTCTTGGCGACAAAATTGGTGCTGTCGTCACTGTCCGCCGTCGAGGAAACCGTCACTGAAGGCAGCACCGTGGTCGCGGCAGCGCTGGTCTGATTTTGTTCTGCGGCCTGCGCTTGTCCTGCAATCAATGTCATCAACAGCGCCGCGCTGAGCGGTTTAAGCCTAAACCCGAATTTACCCTGCATGTGTGTCCCCGAAAATAAAACAATGACTCAATAATGAGGATACAAATGATAATCATTAAGTTTTAATTGAACAGAGGACGGGTTAGAATGCTTGCGATGTTTGTTCGGGAAATAGCGCGAAACAGACAGAATTCGGCGAATTTGACGCAATTGATGAGCGATTGTTGGAAATGGACAAAATCTGGCGCAAAGGTTACGGGGTGGAGATACCACCGGCGGCCCCGCAGTTAGTGGCCCGCAGTCATTTTTACAGCAATCAGTCTCGCGAGAACTGGCATTCTCACTCCGCCGCGCAGCTGCTGTTTTGCACCCAAGGCGTGATACGCGTCCTCACCCCGCAAGCCTCGTGGACCCTCGGCCCGATGCGCGCTATCTGGCTGCCGTCGGACTGCCAGCACGAGCTGCACGCCCTTGGCGATATCACCACCTTCAGCCTGTATCTCGACCCACATACCGCAAGCTCATTGTGGTTAAAATGCCGCACTTTGCAAGTCAGCCCACTGCTCAACGAGCTGGCACAGGCGCTGCTGGTCGGGCAGTCCGCCACGCCGCCGAACGCCGCCCGCACCACGCTTATCACCCCACTGTTACTCGACGAGTTGCGTCAGGCGCAGAACAGCACGGTGTGTAATTTGCCGCTGCCGACCGACCGCCGCCTACGCAATATCTGTGAGCTGATGCTGGCGACGCCGGAAAATAATGACACGCTGGAGCTGTGGGGTAACAAGGTGGGAGCCAGTTCGCGCACCCTCGCCCGGCTGTTCCGCGAGCAGACCGGCCTGACTTTCGCCCAGTGGCGCCAGCAGCTAAGACTGGCGGAAGCCGTAGGCCAGCTGGCTCAAGGCCAGACGGTGATGGCTATCGCCAACCAGCTGGGTTATCACAGCCCCAGCGCCTTTATCTCGATGTTCAAAAAGTCGCTGGGAGACACGCCGCAGCGCTACCTGCGCGCGTGAGTCTCAGAACCTTTTATCTGTCACTCAGTAAAAATGGGTATTAAGCATTTTTAACCGTTCGTGATATTTAACTATTCGTGATAAAAATATTCATTCGAATAGTTACCTCGCTATTAATACCAATAATTATTGCCTGACCCTCGGCAGGGTTTCCCCATTGCCGCCGTCAGCAAAATAGTGATTTTCAGGAACTGACCATGCCCCCACACCCCGAAAACTCGGCGTCGTTACTGCAACACCGCTCATTTGTCGCCTTCTGGATAGCCCGCGCGGGTTCCAGCTTCGCATTCCAAATCTTATCAATCGTGGTCAGTTGGCAGATCTATTCGATCACCGGCCGCGCCTTGGATCTTGGTCTCATCGGCCTCGCGCAGTTCTTGCCGTCGGTGACGCTGGCACTGGTGGCGGGCCACGTCGCGGATCAGTTTGACCGTCGGCGCATTGTGCTGCTGGGGCAGATTGTCGAATGGCTGGCAATTGCCACGCTGGCCGGGCTGGCCATCACCCAGAACATCAATGAAATCAGTATCCTTGGGCTAATTTTTCTTATTTCGACCGCACGAGCCATGGAAGCGCCTTCGATGCAGTCCATGTTGCCCGCGCTGGTGCCGCCGTCAATGCTGGCCCGCGCCATGGCTGCCAACGCGGTGGCTGGGCAAGCGGCGGCCATGGTTGGCCCGGCAATTGGCGGGTTCTTGTATATTGCCGGTTCGGGTACCGCCTACGCGGTGTGCGCCGCGCTGTACCTGCTGTCGATAGTGATGGTCAGCCGCTTGCAGTATGAGCAGGCCCAGCCGAAGCGCGTTCCGGCCACCTTCGCCACGCTGTTTGCCGGTATTCACTTTATTCGCAATCGCAAAGACGTGCTGGGCGTGATTTCCCTCGACCTGTTCGCCGTACTGCTCGGCGGCGCGACCGCGCTGTTGCCAATCTTCGCCAAAGATATTCTGCACACCGGTCCTTGGGGTCTTGGCCTGCTGCGCGGCGCTCCGGCGGTGGGCGGGCTGCTGGTCGGCTTCTGGCTTAGCCGCCGGGCGATGACCCGCAACGTCGGCATGATCATGTTTATGTCAGTGGCCGGGTTCGGTGTCGCCACCGTGATATTTGCCCTGTCGAGCACCCTGTGGCTGTCAATCATCGCCCTGTTCTTCCTCGGCGGCTTCGACATGGTGAGCATGGTTATTCGCGGCGCACTGGTGCAGCTCGACACGCCGGATGAGATGCGCGGGCGCGTCAGCGCGGTGAACTCGATATTTATCAACACCTCGAATCAGCTTGGCGAGTTTGAGTCCGGATTGTTGGCCGCGTGGCTGGGCGCAGTGCCTGCCGCCGCGCTCGGTGGTGTCGGCACCATTATCGTGGTCGGCCTGTGGATGACCTGGTTCCCAAGCCTGCGCAAAAGGCAAAAGCTGGAAAATGAGAAGCCGGAAGAAAGCCCGGCGGCCCAGCCTGCCTCAGTCTGACTGAGCGCCATATAAAGCAAAAGGCCCTGTCGTTGCTGACAGGGCCTTATTTATTTCGTGCTTTTAGAGCGGTTTATTTGCTTTCGTTGGCTTTGATTTCGCCCATCGCTTTCAGCTTTTTAGACATTTCGCGGCGTTCTTTTGACAGGTCAGCATTACGGATGATGTAGTCATCAACGCGATCTTCATAGTCGCCGCGCATGCTGGCAATAATCGCCTGAATTTCGTCGATGCTCATACCCTGTTTGATGTAATCGCTCAGGTTGTCGAGCAGCAACACACGTTTCTGGTTATCACGGATTTTCTTTTCGTTATCAGCAATTTCACGTTGCAGTTTGTTCTTGCGGCGGAAAATTCGTACGAACTCCAGTACGTCATGGAAACTCGGCTTGTTGATATTGTCCATTTTAACACCTTCGATTAAGTTACACAGATTCAGTGACTGACTGCCCGGAACGTAGGTTACAGCGTAGCAGGAAAAGCCTGCGCGTTCAGAACGAAAGTCCAATAGGTTTATCTTACCCGTTTTCATGGGCAGACAAAAATGCCATCACGCTTTCTCCAGCGGATTGGCGGGAATTTGCACCTCTTCCTTGCGCATAGTCATGGTTATCAAGTCTCCCAGCGCCTGCAATTGCTCGGCAACCTGCATGCTCAGCCACACATAGCCGTAGATTGGAGCTTCCAAGTGCTGGCTGGCGTTCATCTCTTGCATCAGCTGTTTCAGCTCTTCCACTGATTCATTCAACTGATGATTCAGCGCGCCTTCATCACCTTTCGTGCCATTGAGCAGCATATCACTGAGCTTTTCCAGTGAGTCGAGCATCAGCAACTGCGCGCTGCGTAAGCTGCGGGCGTTGAGCATCAGGTAGTGACTTTCGCGGGAACTCCAGTAAGCATCAGCCAATAATTCTAACGTACACAACAGGTTACGGCTTAAGGTCTGGATGGCATCGAAGACTTCACGCGGGATATGCGACTCTTTGCTGGCTGGCGCAAACAGCGCGCGCATCTTCACCATCTGGTTCATGGATTTTTTCAGCTTGCCTTCCAGATGCGGCCTTTCCAGCATGTTCGGTGACAGCCAGGCGCTGTAAAGCTTATTCAGCGAAGTCAGGTAATCTGCCATCTGCATGCGCCAGTGAATAAAGGCGCGCTGCGGGTAGATACTGGCGAAGAACAGCGCCAGCAGGGAGCCAAATACCACATCCCCCGAGCGCCACAGCGCGGTATGCATGTCCCCCGGCCCCGCGCCGCACACCACTGCCAGCGTCACACCAATCAGCAACGCCATATAAGGCCGCTTGCCGAGGGTCAGATAGCCACTGACGAACATCACCACGCCGCACCACATCAGCATCAAGGGCAGAGAATAAAGCTCGAGCCAAAGGGCAATTAGCCCGGACGCCGAGCCAAAAACCGTGCCCGCGATACGCTCCGCCACGCGCTGCAATACATTGCCCCAGAAGGAGATTGGCCCCATCACCACCACTAAGGTGATCAGCGGCCAGGTGCCTTCGGGGATCTCGGTCAGGCGCACAATCAGGAAGGTCAGAATGAACGCCAGCGCGATCCGCAGTGCGTGCGTGATACGATAATTGCTATAAATCACGTTATCCAGCGGCGAGATTTTCTTGTCCAGACGCATGCGGTGCCCATTCAAAAAGCGGAAGAATCAATGGCGGGTAGTTTAGCCGAGTTACAGTGGGGGATCACTGCGGTTTTACTGGGGTTGAATCAAACTTTAGTCGAATATCCAAGACATGCCGAAGCTTGACAGATTTCCCCATGACATCTGGCCGTCGAATGGTATCCTTAACGGCTGTTTGCTATGCCGCAACATCACTTTTCGCCGCGATTAAGGGTCAATTCCGCAATGTCAGACAAGCCGCAAAAAACCTTCTACTTCCATGACTATGAAACCTTCGGTAAGAATCCGGCGCTGGACCGCCCTGCGCAGTTCGCCGGTGTGCGCACCGATGAGGATTTCAACATCATTGAAGAGCCGCTCGTGATTTACTGCCGCCCGTCAGATGACTATTTGCCCGAGCCTGAAGCCGTGATGATAACTGGCATTACGCCACAGCTGGCGCTGGAGAAGGGGCTAAGCGAGGCGGAGTTCAGCGCGCAGATCCACCAAGCCTTTAGCGTGCCGGGCACCTGCATTGTGGGCTATAACAACATCCGATTTGATGATGAAGTCAGCCGCAACATTTTCTACCGGAACTTCTACGATCCTTATGCCTACAGCTGGCAATATGGCAATTCTCGCTGGGATCTGCTCGACGTCATGCGCGCCTGCTACGCCCTGCGACCGGACGGCATTAACTGGCCGGAAAACGACGACGGTTTCCCGAGTTTCCGCCTCGAGCATCTGACCAAAGCCAACGGCATCGAACATGAAAATGCCCACGACGCCATGGCCGACGTTTACGCCACTATCGCCATGGCCAAGCTGGTGAAACAGGCCCAGCCGCGCCTGTTCTCCTTCCTGCTTGAGCATCGTAATAAGCATAAAATCAACGCGTTAATCGATATTCCAGCCATGATGCCGCTGGTTCACGTTTCCGGCATGTTCGGCGCGGCACGTGGCAATACGGCGTGGATTGCGCCGCTGGCGTGGCATCCTGAGAATAAAAACGCGGTGATCGTCTGTGATTTGGGTGGCGATATGACCCCACTTCTCGAGCTGGACGCCGATGAAATGCGCGAACGGCTGTACACCCGCCGCGAAGCCCTTGAGCCGGGCCAGTCGCCCTTGCCCATTAAGCTGTTGCACATTAATAAGTGTCCGGTAGTGGCTCCGGCCAAAACGCTGTTGCCTGAGAATGCTGAGCGTCTGGGCATTGACCGCGAGCGCTGCCTGCAAAATCTGCAACTGTTGCGCCAGAACACCCAAGTCCGCGAAAAAGTGGTGGCGCTGTTCGCCGAAGCCGAGCCGTTTAAAGGCTCAGATGACGTCGACGCCCGCCTGTACGACGGTTTCTTCAGCGACGCCGACCGCGCCGCGATGCGCATTATTCTGGAAACCAAGCCAGAAAACCTGCCTGCCCTAGATTTAACCTTTAGCGATTCACGCATCGAAACGCTGCTGTTCCGCTATCGCGCCCGCAACTTCCCCGCCACCCTCACCGACGCCGAGCAGCGCCGCTGGCACGAACATCGCCAAGAGAAGCTCAACGCCGAACGCGTGCAAGATTACGTGTTGCAGCTCGAATCGCTGTACAACTTGTATGAGGATGACGCCGAGAAGACCGCCCTGCTGAAGGCGCTGTTTGATTATGGGAAGGGGTTGGTGGCGTAAGGGGGCTTACGCTTTTAAATTCAACTTCAAAACCGTGGGCTCGCCGCCCACACTGGCCTTTAAGGTCAAAACCGTGCGCTGCCGCCACACCGGCCTTGAAGGGCGCCTATCGCCGCGCCCCTCAAGACTCCCCGGCTCTTTCACTGCGCGCTTCGCTCGTAGAAATGGACATGTTTCAGGGGCTTAGGTTCACACCGCAAAATGTCGCCGCTTAGGCGGTACCTTCGCCACGGGATTCGAGCCTTGGGTCTCGAACCTCTCGCTCAGCGCCATTTTTGACTGCGGTTTTGAGCATCTCGGTCGTGCCGTTTCAGAGGTTTTCAGATTTTTTAAGAGTTTGATGGAAAGGTTCGGTGTAAATGCCAGTAGGTCGCGTTCAGAAGTGACGCCGAATGAATGGTTCGAGACCAAAGGCTCGAAGCCTGAAATTCGGGAACCGCCTAAGCGGCGGCACTTCGCGGCGAACACAGTGGCTGCTGAAACATGTCCATTCCAACCCTGCGCAGCCTCGATCTTACAGCAATAAAAAGCGCGGGAGTCCAGAGGGCGCGCGCTTACGCGCCTTCTGGGCCAGTTTGCGTGGCAACGCAAGGTTTTGGCGGTGTGGCGGCAGCGCACGACCTTGACCTTAAAAGAAAGTTTCCTGCCCTTTCCAAAGGGCAAAAAAAAGGACCCTTGCGGGTCCCTTTCAAATTTATGCTTCTGGAGCGATTTCGCCACTCATCTGCGGCGGCTTCTCGCGGAAGAAATTGGTGATAAAGGCTAAGTAACCTAAACCAATTGCGCCCCACACCAGACCCAGCGTCATTGAGCTGGCTTCGAGGTTCAACCACAGCGCGCCGACGGTCAGGGCACCAATCACTGGCAGAACCAGATAATGCAGGTGATCCTTGAAGGTCTTGTTCTTCTGCTCACGAATGTAGAACTGCGAAATAACCGACAAGTTCACAAAGGTGAAGGCCACCAGCGCACCGAAGTTGATCAACGCCGTTGCAGTCACCAGGTCAAAGGTTACAGCGGACATTGCCACTACGCCAACCAACATGACGTTGAAGGTCGGGGTACGCCATTTTGGATGCACGTAGCCGAACAGTTTCTCCGGGAATACGCCATCGCGGCCCATCACGTACAGCAGACGTGAAACACCGGCGTGTGCCGCCATGCCTGACGCCAATACCGTCACGCAGCTAAAGCACAGGATCACTGACTGGAAGAACTTGCCTGCCACATACAGCATGATTTCTGGCTGTGATGCATCCGGATCGTGGAAACGCGAGATATCCGGGAAGTACAGCTGCAAGAAGTAAGACACCACGACAAAGATGATGCCGCCAATCAGCGCAGTCAGGAAAATCGCTTTCGGAATAACTTTACCGGCGTTCGGCGTCTCTTCAGACAGTGAACTGATGCCGTCAAAGCCCAAGAACGAGAAGCACAGAATCGTTGCCCCGGTGATCATCGGCACCACGTGCGCGTTTTCACTGAAGAAAGGTTTCGTGCTTGCCAGCGTCCCTGCGCCCTCACCCATGTACACGCCACGGATAAGCAGGCCCATGAACACCACCATAATGGCGACCTGAACCACAACGATAATGCTGTTGAGGTTGGCAACAACCTTGATGCCACGCAGGTTAAAGGCCGTCATCATCGCCACCAGCGCGGTAACGAAAATCCACGACGGTACGCCCGGGAAGATAGCTTCCAGGTAGATTTTCGCCAACAGGATGTTGATCATCGGCATGAACAGGTAGTCCAGCAGGGATGACCAGCCAACCATAAAGCCGACGTGCGGGCTGATGGCTTTCTGTGCGTAAGTATAAGCAGAACCCGCAGACGGGAAGCGGCGAACCAGCTTGCCGTAACTTACCGCAGTAAAGAGTACCGCGATCAGCGCGAAGATATACGCCGTTGCCACGTGGCCGTCAGTCAGACCGGACACAATGCCAAAGGTATCGAAAATGGTCATCGGTTGCAGATAGGCCAGACCCATCATCACAACCTGAACCAAAGTCAGGGTTTTACGCAGCTGTACGCGATTGGTTGCCGGAGCGGCAGAAGAGACATTAGCAGACATGGCTCAGCCCTCCCTGATTTGCATGCATAGGACGTGTAAACGTCTCCGTGCGCAAAGTACAGGGAAAACTTCGTGTTGAATAACCAGAGAACGGAGGATTGAGCTTCACATCGTTGTGCACGCAAGTGAAGGCTGAGCGTTGTTGGCCGCAGCTGACAAAGAGACCGGCGGGTACCGGTACTGGTTTAAAGTATTGCCCCATCATGCATTTCCTCATAGTGGCGACCGTTTATTGATTTGGGGTCGCACACGAACCTGGTTATCTATCCGGATCTGGGTCCGGCCTCTGTTGAATTTAGTTTGTGTAACTCACAATGCAAAAAAAATAACCGGCGCCTTTAAGCGTCGGTTATTCTGCATGTGGCGTATTTTGCACTAAATCGAGGGCCGATGACAAGATTTTGAAGCCCTCAAATGCAATTTCTTTCTATGCGCTGAGTCTGGTCAATAAATAATCGATATTTGTTCCAGCCTCATCAGCACCTTAGGCATTGCGCAGCATCCAATCAATTTCTGTTTCAGTCACTCGACGCTCGAACTGTAACAATTCATCGGATTTACACGCGTGATACACCTGTGAGAAGCGCTCCCCCAGATATTTCTTCAACGCGCCCTGCTCGTCAAAGGCAGCCAAAGCATCACTCTGACGAATGGGTAACGGAATACCTTCCTGCTCCAGACCATTACCCGTGACGGGTTCCGGCAGAGGCAGTTCATTGTCAAATCCATGTAACATCCCGGCAAGTACAGTTGCCACTACCAGATACGGGTTGGCATCGGCACCGGCAACGCGATACTCCACGCGGTGGTCAACGGCACCGCTGCACGGCACGCGCAGTGCCACGGTACGGTTGTTATGACCCCACGACGCCTGCGTTGGCACATACATGCCGGGCTGGAATCGACGGAAAGCATTGACGTTCGGCGCTAAAATCGCCATCGACGCAGGCATCAGCTCAATCAAACCGGCCAGTGCGCGCTTCATCAGCGCAGAGTCTTCCGACTCGGTGCCAGCGAACAGGTTCTTGCCATTATCATCCAGCACGCTGATATGAATGTGCATGCCGCTACCTGCGTAATCATCGTAAGGTTTGGCCATAAAAGTGGCTTCCATCCCATGATTTTCTGCCACCAATCGCACTAAACGCTTGAGCGCCAGCGCGTGGTCACAAGCCCGCAGGATGTTGTCACTGTGATGCAGGTTGATTTCGAACTGGCCGGGAGATGACTCAGCCACCGCGCCGTCAGCAGGCAAACCTTGCATCAGGGCAAGTCGGTCGATTTCGCTGAGAACGTCGGCGAAATGGTCGAGATTGTCGACCGAATAGACCTGAGTATGAATGCTGCGCTCAGTGGTCCCTGGGTTACAAGGCGGCTGAATATACCCTTCCGCATCTCGCTGCTTATCGAGCAGATAGAACTCCAACTCTACCGCTACCACCGGGAATAATCCTCGCTGGCGCAATGTTTGCCAAAGGTGATTCAGCACATTGCGGGGTTCAACGTCAAAGGGAGTGCCATCTTCGTCAATCATGGTCAGCAACAGCTGAGCGATATGCTCTGGGTCCGAAGCGGAGGGGGTTAATGTTCCGGGGACGGGAAGACAAATGCGATCCGGCTCGCCCAACTCCTGACCAAGGCCCGCCTCTTCCACCACGTTGCCAAGGATATCCATAGCAAACACGGAGGCAGGGAAATAGCAGCCTTTTTCAACTTTAAGCAGGGTGGTGACGGGAATGCGTTTTCCGCGGAAGGTACCATTTAAATCGGTAAGAAGGACATCGACGTGCTGGGTAAGTGGGTGACGCTCCAGGTATTGGTTAACTTCATCCTGGAACGCGCTGCTTCGCTTCTCTTCGCCGTGTGCTGCGAAGTCTTCAACTTCGGAACTATTCGATTCAAGAATTAAGGTTTGCATAAAATTTCCACCGTTTGCCTCAGATTTGAGGCGGATATTGAGGCGACCACGACACCACCATGATGCCCCGCCTTTACTGCCCTTTACTGCATAACTGCGAACTTCTTAATGCAATGGCACTCTCAGATCATATAAACGGCACACCTCATTCTCCGAAGACATATTTGTCTCAAGATTAACCCTAGACCCATCAGAATTGTTTTGCAATAGCAACAATTCCTTTACATATAGGTTTGAAAAAGCAACTCCCCGCTGCTAATTTTAATGGAATAACAGCCAAAAAATAGGCAACAAAACGCGATAAGGCGCGGATTTCTTTCCCTTTCGACCACTCAACGAGGCGGTAAAATGAGCACCATATTTTCCAAGGCACCAGCCAGAAAAGAAGAGAGCTACAGACCGATCATTGGGGTCGTCATGTGTGCAAATAGCATTGATGAGAACCCGGCACTGACCGTACACGAGAAGTATCTCGACGCAATTTTCAACGCCAACGCCATCCCCGTCTGCCTGCCGCACGAGCTGGCCTCGCGGGAAGGCGCTATCCAAGAGGTACTCGCCCGCCTCGACGGCATTTTCCTCACTGGCAGCCCAAGTAATGTCGAGCCGCACTGGTATAACGAAGACGGTATCGAGGAGTTAGCGGATCCGGGTCGCGATAAGTTAAGTATTGCATTGATTCACGCAACGCTGGCCCAAGGTATCCCCCTGCTCGCCGCCTGCCGTGGCATGCAGGAGCTGGTCGTCGCCACCGGCGGCAGTCTGTATCGCAAAGTGCAGGAAGAGCCGGGTTATATGGATCACCGCGAGGACACGTCCCTGTCCCACGACGAGCAATTCGCGCTGGTTCACCCCGTGAGCATTGAGCCGGGTGGCCTCCTGGCTGAACTTCTGCCTGATTATCAGTCGTTTCAGGTGAACTCACTGCACGGCCAAGGCGCGAAGCGTCTGGGCGCAGAACTCAGCGTCGAAGCCCGCGCACCTGATAATCTGGTAGAAGCCGTCAGCGTCCGCGGCCACCCCTTCGCCCTCGGCGTGCAGTGGCACCCAGAGTGGCACAGCTTAACCGACGCCGTGTCGCGGCAACTGTTCGAATCCTTCGTCGCTGCATGTCGGAAGTATCATCGAGGATAGAGCTACTCCCGTTAGCCCCCAGCTTTAAGTCAACTTCCAATTCAAAACCGTGGGCGTCGGCCCACACCGACCAAGGGAGGCGTAAACGCGCCTCCCTTGGAACCCTGCGTTTTTATTGTTGTGTGATCGAGGCTGCGCAGGGTTGGAATGGACATGTTTCAGCAACCTTGATGATCGTCGCGAAGTGCCGCCGCTTAGGCGGTTCCCTCAGTTC
>Ga0105244_10000556_pt1 | contig 33354 bp, 36 predicted proteins | sample KBSM44metaG_FD_80423 | JGI IMG/M metagenome (GOLD analysis project Ga0105244, IMG submission 80423) | Miscanthus rhizosphere microbial communities from Kellogg Biological Station, Michigan, USA - KBS M4-4 metaG | ecosystem: Host-associated > Plants > Roots > Rhizosphere > Soil | place...
GGGTGGGAGAACCACGTGATCGCTTCCGGTGAGCTTACTTGCGATGAGGAATCCTTCCACGTGAAGACCCAGATCACGGCCTATCACAAAGAAGAACCAATCTTCGAACGCCACTGGCAATTCGCCTTCCCACGCGATCTGACCTGACCAAGCTCGAGAGGCCAGGCAGGCTGCACGTCTGCCCGACCTCTCTAGCAACGAAAAGACCGGACGCTTTGGTCAACTGCCTACCCCAAAGGGACGGCCCGCGTATGGGCGATTTTTCAGGCCGCCAACAGGCGGACTGGGTTATATCCAGGCCCCATACCGGGAACCCGCCTGCGTTAGAGCTGATGCACTGTCGGGCTGGCGTACATTCCAACCTGACGTCAGCGGGGTCCTACAACTCGACCTGACGTGGAGGCAAAGACCTTCTTCTTACCGTTCGGCACGGCTAATATCACGCATGTTTGACGGCAAGTCGGCCCCGCTCGTTGTCTTCACGCATACATATTTAAGGACATACTCCCGGGGGAGTGCACACCTAAGTATGCATGCGCACTGACCTGCGGTTATGTCCCAAAACGGGCATCCCGGCGTGGGAGTTTTGGAGGCTCAGCTCTCGTCGAACGGCAGGCGGACGACCTCGTCGCCCGGGTCTTCCGGACTTGCTGGCGGAGTCGCGCCCGGGTGGTCCTGGTACAGCGCGTCCGAGGCGCTCTGGTCGTAGGTGTCGGAGAGGCCTGCACCCTTGGTCCCGAGGACCTGCTCCCAGTTGAATCCCATACACACGACTTTATCGGCCGGTATCGAACTCGCGAAGGATCGCCTCGACGCGTGCGGTGAGTTCGTCGGCGCGCTTGAGGATCTGCTCTTCCTCCTCACGCGACATCTGCCGCCGGGGGCTGGCCGGCATCGCAACTGCAGCAGGCACCGGCGCGGGTGCGGGCTCCGGACCGTCGAGCAGCAGGGCCGCGGCACTGATGACCGCCGACAGCGAGGATGGGTGCATGGAGCGGTAGGCATCGATCCATCCCCAGCGGTCCACGGCTGGCAGCATGCCGACGCAGAGGTGCCAGTCCGGATTGGGGTCCGGCAGGAGGTGCCAGTGCTCCGGCCCTTCCTGGTCCCGGCGATGTCCCATGGCCCGGACGGATCCTTGGGACCACCCGGCGTTGGTGCCAAGCACATCAAGCCACGACCAGGTGGCGCACGCAGGACAGGCATGGGGTTCGGGCGCGACGCTGATCTGGTCGCGCAGCTTGCACATTCCCTCGGGCCGCAGTTCCAGCGCACCTGACCTGTCCAGCCCGAGGCCTCCGTGGGAGCGCGGTGCCAGCAGCACAGCAGCGAACAGCATCCGGCGCATCCGCAGCCGGAAAACCCAGTGCGTGCCGGGGTGCTGGATGATCGCCGTCCCACGCCGGATCAGCCGCTGCAGGGAGCCGGTGTCCTCCCTGTGCCCGCGCGGCCACGCGGGGGCCGGTGGATCTTTGGGAGCCAGCCGCCGGAGCAGTGTCATGAGCACAGCCCGGGACGGCTGTACCTGCTGCACAAAGCGAGAGACTGTGGCCTCGTCGATTCTTCCGGCAGGCACGCCCATGACCGAGCACCAGTCGGTCCAGAGGTCGGGAAGCGCCGCCGTCATCCTCCTGATTGTGCCGCTCCTCTGCGGAGGGCCCAGTAAGTTCGGACGGGGCTTGGAGAACCCGGAGCAAGACTGATGGCATTCAGAGCGGGTCATGGTAAGCTGCGCATCGATCAGGGTCTGATCAGATCTTAGAGTTCTCTTCGGTCGTTTCTTCGGCACCTGCCAGTAGCGCCTCAGGAATGACGTCACCATGGTTGCGGCGGAGGTAGTCACGCGCATCATCGAGCGACGGGTCGTGCTGGAGGCTCTTCTGGAAATAGTCGAGCCGACGCCGCGCATCGTCGATAATCTGACCCCAGTCTCGCACCCAGACGCGGACCTTGGCCCCGGGTGCCTCAGGCAGGTCCGGCTCGAACACGAGGCCTCGCTCTCGGCCTCGCTGGTTCGCTTCCTGCCGGACGTCTTCGTCGATCTCACCTGTCACGAGCCAGAAGTCCCACTCGGTCGTGCTGCTCGCGTACCTCGGGTCCTTGGCCATCGCCTTGGCGTATGCCTTGATCTGTGCGAGCTCCTTCGGCCCCGCAACGACCTTCGGGGCCTTAAGTTCAACCACGAGATGCCTGTTGCGGTCGTGCTCGGTGGCGGCGACCGAGAGAAGGAGGTCCAGGCGGCCGGACTTGCCGTCGAGCAGCTTTACGGGCGTCGAGTCGGTGCGCGGTTCGTCCAGGATTTGGCGGTGTCGATCCAGGGCGGCCGTCAGGCCCCGCTCGCTGATCATGAGGTTGTACTGCTCGCCGAACACCCACAGTTCGCTTTCCAGGATGCGGTGTAGATGCGCCCGTTCTCCGATCATCTTGCTGGCCTCCGGGTCGAAGACCATCAGCTCGAGCGCACGCAGAAACTCGAGTCGGTTCGTAACATTGCTCGATGCCTGGATCACCCGCGACAGGCTGGTGCGCCTGAGGAGGTGCTCGAGCTGCTCGCGCTCGTCGTCCGGGAGTCCGACGTACTGATCCAACAGCACGGACACGTCGCTCGGCCGATGCTGGATGGACTCTCGCAGGAGTCCGAGAGTCAGCTTCTTCTGCTGCCTGCCGCTCGGGATGTGCCTGCGGATCGAGGTAGCGACCACGTCGAAAGTCGCGCGCTCGACCTTTTCTTCCTCAGTCGCGGGCTCGCCGTCGTAGGGGTAGACGCTTCCTGCCTTCCATTCCTCCACGAGTTCCCGACGTCGCTGGGCGCGGCGTGACTCGAAATGTTTTTCCAACATTTCGTCTACTTCAGTCAGCAACAGCCCCAGTAACGACGGCGTGGCCTCCAGGTGCGCCAACATCCACTCGTTGTGATGCTCAGGCATCTCATCCCAGAGAACGTACGCGGAGTAACGGAAGTCGGGGGCCGGTGCCTTGTCGAGAGCGTCGACAGGAACACCCGCGCCGTCGCACAGGTGGATCGCCCGTTCGTTGCCAACCTTCCACTCGATGATGCGAAGCTTGGCGTGCCGCGTGACACCCTCGTGCGCCCACTCGAGGTCATACGTAGTATCGAGGTCAATGCTCTCTTCCGGCCGGACCCGCGATCCGTCGTACGTGATCGAGACGTCCGGTCGAGCGATGAGGTAAGGAGCGAATGTCGCCGTGATTCGGTCGCTCGCTTTGTCGCTGCCAAGACGGTCAAGTCCATCGCGTCCTGAGGCCACGAAGCGGGTGCCCGTGCTCTCATCAGTGCTCACCGGATCTGATGTGTCGAAGTCGTTCCTAGCGTCTGCGGAGGCGCGGATTACCGACCTGAGACGTTTGCCATCCAGGCTGTCTGCGACTGTCTCCCAAACGACCTGAGTGCCAAGGGCGAATGCGCGCAGCCGGCCTTGGCCGAGGCGACCATGCAGAGGGCGCTCTTCACCCTTGCTGCGTCCGGCTGCCCACTTCCACGAGTTACCCACCCACCGGAAGGCAGACGACAGTTCTTCGGGGGCCATCCCGTGGCCGTCGTCAGTGACCTCGGCACCGATCACACCGTCTGCATCATTGCGATGAAGTTTCACCACTACGTCGTGGGCGTCGGCGTCCAGACTGTTCCACACGAGCTCGATGACCGCCTTGATCGGGTCGTTCTCGTGTGCGAGCCTCTGGACGAGGTCGTTCCCAGCCTCCAGCTGTATGCGTGCCACGGTCACATTCTGCCAGTGAGCACCGACGTCCGACCGCATTTCCGTGCCCGCTCGTCGTAAACAGCACTCGAGGCGGCCGCCTTCTCCGCGGCAGTTCTCGCGGTTTTCCACATAAGCCAAGACTCCCCTACCGACTGCAGGCGGCTGTTGCTGGACCGGATCCATGCTCTGCTACGAAGACATCATTTTGCTCGGAGAAGAACGGGTCCTGGTCATCCGGAGCACAGGGAAGGCAGCTGCTGGTGCGGCCAGACCTGGGATTGACCGCACTTGCACGCATAGCGCCAGGAAAGAGCCTAGTCCGGTTGGAATCCGGCCGGTGATGCACACCGGATGATGGCCTTCAGCGCTAGTTCAGGAACAGCTCGTATTGCCTCGCCCAAAATATGTTCAATCGCCACTGCGTGGCCGGACCGTGAGATTGACGTCAGCTCCAGCCACTCGTTCGGTTGGTATCTCGCGAGACGAGAGAGGACAAAAAGAATCGCCCACCAAACCATGAACGGGTGCGCGGGTAGGCTCGAGGAGTCGAGACCTGGATATACATAGGGCACGCCGTGGTAATCAACGCTTCTAACCTCTAACCCGGACGGATCCATGTCACCAACGGGCTTGGGGAGAATCAAAGGAAGCACTAGATATTCCCCGGAGTTGTTGAAGCCCCGCTGATATGGGATCGGCTGGCCGGACTGGTTCGTGGACCGCCATCCTGAGAGCGTTGGGTAGCCCGCAAGGAACCGGTCGAGCAGTTCATATTCTTCGGCGATAAGGTCCTCGTCGACTATGTCACGACTGGCCATGGGATCCTTGACGGATGACTGCAGAACTACGGGCAGCGGGTAAAGGCTTCCGCGCACGGTCTTTGGCCCTCGGACGGTATGAGCCGACTCAGGGTCAAGCGTAAGACGCCGCAATTTTCCCCGGTGAGGGAGGGAGAATCGATCAGCGTACGGCAGAAGGTCCCAGAGGTCGCCGAGGCTGACCTCATCCTTCAAGGGAGCGGAGTTCAGGGCTCGGGCAACCGTTGGGAAGGCTCCGGACTCCAGGCCTTGGACCTCAATCTTTGCCAAGCCTTGCTTGGCCGCATCACCCAGCGCCTTGTCCTTGATCCCATGCCCAGTGAGGCGGTACTCGGAATTTCCGACCAGTGTGGATGCCGCCGCGATCGAGCGACCCAGCGTGTGAGCGCCGCTGGCGCGCCGTGGGTTTGGGAAAGTATGCGTCCTGCCCGCCTTGGTCTCTGGTCAAGGCGGAGGTGGCGAGCGATCATGGTTGGTGTCCGTCTCGGTGAACACCGACCCAACTTGGTGCCGCGAGTCCGTGACCCAGCGTGGTGTGGAGGACGCCCACGGGAACCGTGGATTGTTGCTTTGAAGCACGGGTATTAGATTCCTGAATAATCCCTGTCCTCCCCGAGACAGACACTGTCATTATCGGTGCATCGATATTGGAGGGAAGCCGGGAATGGACATCGTTCATGAACGCGCCGCGGGAATGGATATCTCCAAACGCGACGCGAAGGTCTGTGTGCGGGTCCCCGGAACCCGGGCCGGGACCTACACCTCGAAGGTCACGACCTGGGGCGCGACCACGCAGGCGATCCTGGAGCTGCGCGAGTTCCTGGAACGCGAACACATCACCATTGTGGTGATGGAAGCGACCAGCGATTACTGGAAACCGTTCTTCTACCTGCTCGAAGAAACCCTGCCCGTGATGCTGGTCAACGCCAAAGCCGCACGGAACATCCCGGGACGCAAAACCGATGTCTCCGACGCTGCCTGGCTGGCGCAACTGGCCGCGCACGGGCTGTTGCGGGCCTCGTTCGTGCCGCCCGAACCGATCCGCGATCTGCGGGACCTCACCCGGGCCCGCGCCATCGCGGCCAGGGACCGGGCCCGGGAAATCCAAAGGCTGGAGAAGTTCCTGGAGAGCTCCGGGATCAAGCTCTCCTCGGTCGTTTCGGACCTGACCGGGGTCTCCTCCCGGGACATGCTCGAAGCCCTCATCAACGGCGAACGGAACCCGAACGTTCTGGCCGGGATGGCCCGCGGGACGATGCGCTCGAAGATCCCTGCCCTGGTCGATGCCCTGACCGGAAGGTTCAAACCCCATCACGCATTCATGGCAAGACTGCACCTGGACCAGATCGATGCCCACACCAGAACCATCGAAGCCCTCACAGCACGGATCGAGGAGGCGATGGAACCCTTTCGTGAGGCCAGGGAAGCCCTGGCCACCATCCCCGGAGCCTCCCGACGAGTCGCCGAAGTGATCATCGCCGAAACCGGCGCGGACATGACCGTCTTCGAAACCCCGGCCCGGCTCGCGTCCTGGGCCGGGGTCTGCCCCAGCGCCCACGAATCGGCCGGACACATCAAATCAGCTCACATCATGCCCGGCAACAAATACCTCAAAGCAGCACTGGGCACCGCGGCCATGTCCGCAACGCGGTCCAAGAACACCTACCTCGCCGCCCGATACCGGCGCATCACCGCCCGCTCCGGACGCAACAAAGCCCTGGTCGCCGTCGAGCATTCCATCCTGACCGCAGCCTGGCACATGCTCAGCAACGGCGAGTGCTACAACGACCCCGGCACCGACCACTTCAACAGGATCAACCCGTCCCGAGCGAAGAACAACGCCATCAAACAACTCAACAACCTCGGCTACAACGTCACCATCACCCCACTCACCGCAGCCTGACCCGCCTTACTTTCGTATTAGCTGGGAGAGCCCGTAGAAGAGCAAGATCGGTTGCGTGGCAGTGCCGACCATCGCCGCGGCATTGAACAACTGCTCGGCTTGTTCAAGAGCAGCATCAAACGTCGCCCGACGTGAACCCTTTGCCGCCCTGCCGATCTCTTGGGACCGGAGGGACCGCAGCGACTGCCAGGTTTCCCTCAGCGGCGTTGCCTGCAGCTCAGCGTGTGACACCACAGTCAGCTCCATCCCTGGGCCAGTGCCCCGAACTCGTCACGGAAACGCTCCACGTCGTCCTCCAGCTCGCTTTCCGGTCCGTACTGGTAACTAACCATCCGAACGTTCGCCCCCTCAGTGCGGTTGTAGAAGTAGCTCGTGTACTGAGCGTTGCGCGGGGCCGCTCGTAGCTGAACGAACTGGCAAATGCGCAGCGGCGACTGCGATCCGTCTCGCACTAGATACAGCTCGCCGTCGAGCATGGCATCACCCACTCGGAAGTCCTTGGTGACGAACGGTGAACGAGTACCGACCGCAACCTCCGCGGCTTGGACGTACCCGTCGCGCACGCGCTTGGCGCTTCCGGCGCGGACGAGCAGAAGCTGAGCCCAGACGTTACCGAGAAGCCGACGAAGCTCCCGGAGGTCTGAAATGAGAGAATCGACTTGTGTTTTCCGTTCCTCCTCGGACGTGTGGCCCCCGTGGCCTCGCCACCGGTTACGCTTGACGTTCAGCTCTTTGAACTTGTTGACGACGTCCTTCGATATCAGACGCTCGATCGCGGATTCGCTGAGGTCACTGAACGCCGCACGAATGCGCGCAATCTCGTCCGGGTCACCGCTCTCGAGTGTACGGCGAAGGTTCTTGGAGGTCCTCTCAAGGATGACCACCCAGGTCCCGAAGGAAGCCCGTTCGATGCCAATATGTTGATCGTGCAACGCCTGACGGATGGCGGCTTCGACCTCGGAGCTGCTGCTCGGATCACTTCGGCCGGCGGACAACAGTACGGTCGCGTGGAAGGTCACGAGAGCCTCCCAGGCGTGAAGGTACGCCTGCAGCTGGTCGCCAAGTGAAGTCGCGGTTTCAGCAGTCCACAGCGCCGATGCGACAGGGAAGGGAAGTTGCTCAAACCATGCAATGAGCGAGTCGTCGAATGCGTTGGCGATTTTGCTCACCACTTCCTCCGCGTTCTCAGGTGATGCCCAAACACTCTCTCGCTGGCTGTTCAGCTCAGCTTGGAAGGAGGCGAGACGTTCGTCCGCCGAAGCGAGGGCCAGCTGCGCCGCTCTCCCAGGCACGGGGACGATGAGTTCGTCGGCCCAGCGCATCAGCGAACGCGCGTCTGACCTTAGAGCCTTCACATGAGTGCCCGAGCTGCTGGCGTCAATCGCCCTGCGTCGACTCGAGACTCCCTGCTCCGAGTTAAGCCAAGCAGCCAAGAAGCCCGGCTGGATCAGGTCGCTGTCCAGCCGGATAGACAGGACCCGACCACTGGTCTCGCTATCAGGCATCTCGGCCGAGGCCTTGCCGCCTCGAGTAGTGGGGATGAACAGCTGTCCCTCGAGGGCTTCTCCGGCTGAATCCTTGATCGCTTCGGGCTCTGTCGCGAGTAGACAGCTCAAGCGTCGACTTGGCCATCTCTTCGACTGCAGGTCCTTTAGCAGCTCCTCCGGTTCGTTCCCGAAGATGCGGCTGGGGTCCAGGTCGAGGATCTCGCTCGGATCTTCATCGACAGACACGTCTGAACTCGGGCCGTAGCGAGACTCCAGGAACTGGTCGTCCATCGCCGTGTCGTTGTACGTCGTGAGACGCCACGAGAGTCGTTGTCCTTCGCTGGAGCGCCGTGAGAGCCGCGCTTCCCTGCGTGTGAACTGCTGGAGACCGATGGGACGGTTGCGTGGTCCGGGCCTTCCCGTCCTCAGGCCTGACTCGAGTTCCAGAAACGCGGAGTCCGGCATGGTCCGATGCCGATGCTCGGTTGTGAACTGCGTTTGCAGATCGGCGATCATCGCCCTGTCCCGTCCGGCTTCGCCGGCCCTGTTGGTGAAGGTCAAGAGGTACAGGGGGATGGAGGTGTTAGGTGCCAGACCCTCGGGCAGCCGCGTCACCGACTCGAGCAGACCGGCCTTCAAGATGCGCCGCCTCACAGCATCGCTATCGCCACCCGCGCTCAGCGCGCCGGGGTTGACCAGAGCCGCGACTCGCCCGCCACCCTCTGCTGCCGGACGCAGCTTCGCCAACGCCAGAGAGATGAACAGCCACGTGCTGTCTCTCCGGTGCGGGACGCCAAATCCGAATGCGCCCTCGCTTCGTCGGGATTCCACCGCTGGCTCTGAACTCGCCCAGCTCATACCCCAGGGCGGATCGACGATTACCAAATCGGCTACGAAGTCTTCGAAGGCATCGTTCTCCAGCGTGTTTCCAATGGCAAACACGGCACCGGTGACGGCGTCGAAACGACGTCTGCTTGAAGAGACCGCCTCCTCGCTGATGTCCTGGCCTCGAAAGCGAACCTCGACCCCAACCGACTGCAGTGCGTCGGTGAGCATGAACCCCGCAAAGCCCGAACCGACCGTCGGATCCCAGATGTCAACGGATGTCAGGCCTGGGTCCAAGCGGCTGAGACAACCGACGGCAAGCGCACGCGCCAGAGAGAGGCTGGTCGTGTGTTCCTTGCGCGGATCGACGTCGGTCCCTGGCAACTGCGAGGCGTGGAGGAGCACTCGCGCAACCGCTGGATGTTGCGTTTTCATGATGGCTAGTAGTTCTCTCGTACGTACTGATACGTCCGGTCGAAAAGATCGCCCTTGATCGGTAGCCCGTAGTTCTTTAGCACCGCGCGCAACTCCCGTCGAACAGACTTATCGCCCGAATCACTGGAAGTCCACCCGGTATAGGCCACCTCGTGGACGATCGCGTCGATCCGGTCCACAATCTCCGGCACGATCTGATGCAATCCGGGTGGAGTGTTCTCTTCGACAATCTGCGTGAGCACGCCGCGCTTCGGGTCGGCGAGTCGCTCGAGTGTCTCTTCGTCGCCCTCGACCACGGCACGATCAGCGGCGACGACATCCTGTGCGATCTTGAGGGCCTCCTCTAGGAACGCCAAAGAGTCCTCGACGCTTTCGATCGCCTTGGTCCGGAGCTTCTCGATCCGTTCGGCGAGCGACTTGTACACCGGGCTCTCGCTCTCCGTGAGACGGCGGTGGAGTCGTGCCTCGATCGAGTTGAGCACCTGCTGGTAGACGTCGATCTGCTGGTCCCCCGCTGGCTCGGCCGTGGGTAGCCGCAGCTGCTCAGCGATGCGCTTCACCAGCGCGAGCCCCGCTGCGTCAAGGGTCACGGTTCTAGACGCCATCGACTTCACGGCGACCTCGTTCATGTGGCCGTGGATCAACTCAGTGGTCTTCGCGCCTAGACGAGCCCACAGGAAAGCCTTGGACACGTCCTTGGGCCGAATCGACTCGTACACCTTCGCCAGCCACAAGTACTGCTGTTTGAAGGGCAGCAACATCGGGTGCGGATCGAGGAACTCCCACACGGTCTGCAGGGCGACGTAGCCCTCAACGAACTCAGTACGCTGCGCACTGCCATCGGAGATCCGCTCGTGCGCCGTCGCGAGCGACTCGAACGATGCCTCTGTGGTGTCGATGCCCGCGAAAAGGTGAAGGAGCTTCGTGAGGTCCGAGACAAACTTTCCCGCCAACTTGGAGGCATCAACGACATTTAGGTCGTTGTCTTCGTCCACGCCCGGCTTGGCGCCGGCGATCGCAGTGCCGATGGCCTTGGCGAGGCCGATGTAGTCCACCACACGGCCGTAGTCCTTGCGCTGTCCGGTGATCGGGTTCTTCCAGGGTCGGTTGGGTCGCGTAATCGTCTGAAGGAGGTTCGCCTCTTTGGCCGGTTTGTCGAGATAAAGCACCCCTTCGATGGGTGCGTTGAAGCCGGTCATCCATTTGGCGGTGACCACGACAAACGACATCGGGTCGTCCACCTTCTTGAACCGGCGTTTTAGTGCCTCTTCCTGTTCGGGTGTAAGCAGGTACTTCCGATACTCCTTCGGGGTGTCCTTGCTGTCGGCCACGTGCATCACCACACCGACCTCGCGGAGCCGACCGTCGGGCATGACCGCGCCACGGCGTTCGAGTTCCGCCTCGATGGCGCGCGCGTACGCGATGACCAGCTTCTGGTTGTACGCGACGACCTGTGCCTTCTGGCCGAGGGGCGCTACGTAGGCCAGGAAGTGGTCGACGATGTCGGCGCACACGGCGGCGACACGTTCCGGGTTGGAGAGGATCGTCTCGATGTGGGAGGCCTTGCCAGAGAGGTAGACCTTCTCCTCCTCGTCCAGGTCCTCCTCGGCGGCCAACTCGTCGAAGGCCTCGTCGAGCGCCTCTTTGTCGAGACTGAAACCCACCGAGCGACCCTCGACGATGACCGGCTTGGTGAACCCGTCGGCGATGGACTGTTCCGGTGTGTAGCGCGACATGACGAAGTCCGGATCGGACGGATCGCCGAAGAGCTTCAAGGTCGAGCGGTCCTTGTCCTGGATCGCAGTGCCCGTCGCGCCGAAGAACTTTGCGTTCGGGACAGCCGTGCGCCACGCGTCGCCGAGCTTTCCCTCTTGGGATCGGTGCGCCTCATCGACGAGGACGATGATGTTCGACCGGTCATTAAGGTGGCCGGCCTCGGCGAACTTGTGGACCGTCGTGATGATGACGCCAGGTTCACCGCTGCGCAGTAGCGCGTGAAGTTCCTGCCTGTCATGAGGAACCGTCATGCGCGGCATACCGGCGGTCTCGAACATCTCCGCGGTCTGTCGAACGAGGTCTTTGCGGTCCGCGATGACGATTACGGTGGCAGCACCGCCGAACTTCTCGAGGACGGCGTCGTCGCGCAGAAGGCGGGCCGCGGCGAACGCCATCAGTTCCGTCTTGCCGGAGCCCTGGTGGTGCCAGATCAGTCCGCCGGGCCGACCCGCGAGCACCTTGTCGTGGATCGCGAGGGCGGCCTCAAACTGCGGGTACCGCGGGAGGAACTTGATGTCTACCTCGGAGGCATCCCGGGCGTGCCTGAACATCACCAGGTCTTTGAGGATCGGCAGGACCGCTTCCGGCCGCAGTAGCAGCCGCGCCGCGCGCTCGACACGAGCGGGCCCAGTGACAACCTTCGGGTCGTCCTCCGTCGAACCCCACGGAGCCCAAATCTCTGAATCCGGATCAGGCAGAGCCCGGATCGGAGCCATGCGGAACTCGAGGCCCTCGGTGGCGACATTGAAGACGTTGGTCGCGAAAAAGTTGGGGTACTCATCCTCGTAGACGTCGTGGATGTCCTTCGCGGCGTTCACCCACGACACTGTGTGTTTCACCGGTGTCTTCGTCTCCGCGACAACTAGCGGGAACCCGTTGACGTAATAGACCACATCGAACCGACGCGGCTTTACAGCACCGGCGATAGTGACCTCGTCGGAGACGGTGAAGCGGTTGTTGGCGGGGTCGTCGAAGTCGATCAGCCGCCGCGGCACATGCCTACCGTCGATCGTCGGGAATGAATGGTCCCCACGCAGCATCACCGTCAGCCGCTCATTGGCGGCAACCAGGCCGTTATGCGCGTCAAGGACAGCCTGATTGAGCTGGTGAAGCACGAGGTCGGCCGACTCAGGGTCCTCGACAAGCTCAGGATTCAGCGCGAGCAGCGCTTCGCGTGCCCAGTCCTCGATGACGACATCATGCTCATCCCGTGGCAGCTCGTCACCACGGAAGCGTTCCCAGCCGGCTTCTTCGGCCCACTCGATCAAGGATCTTTGGATAGTGCTTGACTCTGTCCACCCCATGTCAGGACACCTCCTCAAGTAGTGACTCGTACGACTCGGGAATCTCGATCTCCCGGGTCAGCAGAGCGCTGAGCAGGGCCGAGCGGAAAGCACGGAGATCGGTGAGTTCTAGATCCAGGCGTTGTGCTGCGAACGCAACAGCATCGCACCGCTCAACATACGCAGACTGCTCCTCGAGCGATGGGATCGGCAGGCGAAGAGAACCCAGCAGGGCCTTGTTGATCTTCCTCATCGACGCGGTCCCACGTGCCGATGATGTGATCATCGAGCGCACCGATGGGGAACACAGCAGATGAGCGAGGAACGTTGACTGGCAGACGTCAGGCCTCGTCCGGATGCGCCATATTAGGTCGGGCATGTATGTCTGAGGCTGTACGTCCCGCGCGATGGTGGCATAACCAACACGGTCGAATGAACCGCTGGCTCGAGTGATAAGTAGATCACCCTCAACCACCAGGTGGGCCTCGGTATGAGCCGTCAGGTCAGCGAGACGCTTCGCCTCGGACGCCACGAACGATCCCAGCTGAATCGCGCTCAGCTTCAGAACAGCAGGCTCTCCGGGCAACGGCCTCTCGTCCGAGGTCTGAACGCTCTTCCCACTATCGATCCCGGCAACGACATGGCTGAGAGCGTGCTCGGGACCTTCCGGATATGCGTCACGCATGACCGCGAGCAGTGAAGTTGTCGTCTGCCTCTCAGCATCCAACTCGTCGATCTGTGCATCCACCGCGATCATGAGGTCGACGATGCGCCCCTGCTCGGCCAAAGGCGGCACGGCAACCGGCATCTTCAGGAAATCTGCTTCCTTCAGGCGCTTCCGCTCTGTCGTACCGACAGCCCGAAGAGAAGCTTCCTTCTGGAACGCAGGGGACTGGAATATAGCACGCACGAACCCAGGGAGCAATCGAGAGGGGTCGGCAACGAATACTGGGAAATCGCTTGATACAAGACAACCAGCAGCGTCCGGGCCAACCACGCCGAAGGCCGCCTTGGTCGCCCACATCCGGTTATATGTAATGTCATCGAGCTGCAACCCATTCAGAGTTTTAGTCTTGACCTTGTCAGCTGGCTCAACGATGCGCGGGTAGATGCCTTCGGCATACCAGCGCGCACCAGCCCATGGCACTGCTACGAGATCGGCTACGGCAACCGTGCGTTTGATCGGCGTGAGTACCTCGCCCAGTGTCGTCAGCCGCCACTCACTCATCAGCCACCTCGAACATGCTCAGATCAATTCCCGCCGCAGCGAGGCGCTCGAACATGGCGTTCTCGGTGGCGACCCGGCGCTGCCGAGCGTCGGCATAGGCCACAAGCGCCGCTCCCAGATTCGCGGTCTCCTCGGCTGCCACCTTGATGTAGCGGCCGATGTTCAGGTCGAATCCGTTCTCCTCGATCTGGTCGAACGGCGCCAGCCGCACGTTCGCGCCACCTTCGCCGTCTGGGTCCTCGCCGGTCCGGTAGGCCTTGACGAGAGCCGCGACATCCCCCTCGGACATGACGTTCTGGTTCTTGCCCTTGTCGAACCGCGCAGAGCCATCGATGAAGAGGACGTGATCCTTGCGATCGGCGGGCTTCTGGTCGCGGAAGATCAACAGGCATGCCGGGATAGAGGTCGAATAGAACAGGTTTGGTGGCAAACCGACCACAGCTTCGAGCAGGTCCTTCTCGATCAGGCATTGCCGGATCTTTGCCTCTGCACCTCCACGGAACAGCACCCCGTGAGGCATGACGACGCCGACACGGCCGGTGCCGGGCTTCATCGACGAGACCATGTGCTGTACGAAGGCTAGGTCGCCGTTCTTCGCCGGCGGCACACCACAGATCGCACGTGGATCGGACGCCCAACGCTCGGCTCCCCAGTTCGACAGCGAGAATGGTGGATTGGCAATCACCGCGTCAAACTGGCGCACTGCACCGTTGGTGTCCTTGAACGCTGGCGCGCGGAGCGTGTCCCCCCGTTTGATGTCGAAGTCCTCAATCTCGTGCAGGAACAGGTTCATCCGGGCGATCGAAGATGTCGTCAGGTTGATCTCCTGGCCATATACCCGCAATGTGCGGTGGTCCATGCCAGCGTCGCGCAGCTGGTTGATCGTCGCCACCAGCATTCCGCCCGAGCCGCAGGTCGGGTCGTAGACTGACTCGCCCGGTTCCGGCTGGAGGATCGCGACCAGCAGGTTCACCACTGCACGGGGCGTGAAGAACTCCCCCGCCTTTTTCCCGGACTCGTCGGCGAAGTTCTTCAGCAGGTACTCGTAGCCCGCGCCGAGCAGGTCGTGGGAGACGGTCGCCGGATCGAGGCGGATCTGGTTGAACGCCTTGATGAGATCCAGCAGTGCCGACTCGGGAATGCGTTCCGTGTTGGCCCACGACGCGTCCCCGAACACCCCTGCGAGTGAGCGCGGGTTGGCCTTCTCGATCCTCTGGAACGTTCGGGCGATTTCGGCACCGAGGTTCTTGACCTTCGTCGTGGTCTCCGACCACAGCGTGCCCTCGGGCATCTCGAACCGATGGAAATCGGCCTCGATCTCGTCGTCAAGGTCGTCCCCATACTCGTCGACGGCGGCGGCGCGCTCGTGCGCCCAGGTGTCCGAGATCCACTTCCAGAAGAGCATCGGGAAGACGTAAGTCTTGAAGTCGGCGGGGTCGACGGGGCCGCGCAGCGCGTTGGCCGCGTCCCACAGCCGGGATTCAAGCTCTTGCTGGGTTATCGTCACAGGGATAAATTTCCTTCGTTGAATGCGGTACCTCAATTATGGACGAGGGCACCATGACGGCCGGGTGTTCGACGCGGTCAGGGACGGAGATTCGCGACCTCAGATCTCGTCGCCCGGCACGGAAGTCTTACCGCCAGCGGTCGTGATTGGTGAGCATGGTGCTGCCGCCCGCCCACCTTGTACCGCACTCCGGGCTGTCGATATACCACTCATCGGAGCCGGGGACCGAATGTCTTGTTCCTTCTGCAAGATCACTCCTCGGTCTCCGAAATATCCATCGGTTCGACATTCCGGTCGATGGTCCGACCGTAACACCGAGTACTGATTCGGCCGGGTGACCGTGCAACAGTCGAGCCAGACATCCGGCAGTACGGCGTCGGACATCGGCTCAGTCACCCTCTGCCAGGTCGGCTATGAGGTCGAATCGAGTGCCGTCATCCCACCACCGCGTCACGCGAAGGCAGTACTTCTCCATGCCCCGATAAGCGCACTTATCAGGGAGCCGACGGCACATGGCACTCCGCCGTCTTGCTCCGGGTCAGATAGTGGGAAGGGCGGTCCCCGCGAGCGGCCCGAGGGCCCACCCAGTCCGCTGGTGTGAGCAGATCAAGCCACTAGCACCCGAGAGGGGACAGGCACGATTTTCAGAAACGTGAACGCGTCAGCGCGTGGCAGTGACCACACTTAGAATTGATCCCATGGAGCGCAAAGAAATAGAGGCTCAGGCTGCTTCCGAGGCCGCTGCCAAAGCTATCGCGTTGCGGCCGATCCCGCTGGAGGCGATTCGCTCAGGGGCCACTGTCGCCGCCGCCATCGCGGTCCGTCGAGACCAAGAGCGTCTAGCCGCTCTCGAGGGCGACCTAGACCGGCACTGATATGAGCTGGCGATTGGACCAAAAGTCATCCTCAGGCAGTTCTTGCCGCGCGGCTGCAAAGGTACCGGTCCCCGCGGGGCCAATCAAACGTCGACTGACGGCGGCCGGTCTCGCCCAGAATCTCGGCGCGTAGGTCGAGCACGTAGTACTTGACATAGACTCGGATCATCATGATCGGCCCGTTGCCGTTAGGCGCGGGCTGATTTTGCTTGTTCAGGACAGGGTAGTGCAGGGCCGACGAGCCCTGCGGCGTGATCTCATCCGACCGATCCACACCAACACGCGGTCCCCTTGAACTTCCTGCCGGTCACCGACTCTGCGACCGGCGCTGACGTGGAAGTCGCAGGCGAGTGACTGCCACGGTGCGGCGGAGCCGGTACTACATATACCGAGTCACTAAGGTTGACTCTGTAGTTCCTCCACCGCGCCTTCGGCAGCGTGCGCAAGCCTGTCGGGTCCAGGAGCCTGCCTTTCTTCAGTTCACACTGAACGCTATTCCGTTGATGGTGTCGATTACCGAGATTCTGGCGAGCGACACGTTCTGGTGACAGGCGTAGGAATCCTTGACGGCGTCATAAAACCGGGAGGTCCTCTTACTGCTTCAAATCAGTGCCCGTGTCATCAATCTGCCGAGATAGTACAACTAGGACTCATCACCCACCTCATAAACCAACAGTCACTCCAGACAATGCAGTGAGATGTGTGCGTACTACGTCGCTTACAGCAAATTGTTCGCCGAAACTCACCTCACGGGATAACCCCACCATGCGAGCCGTCTGTGCACGACGAAGATGAGCCCGGACCCCGGGTCAATGACAACACCACAAACCTCCACAGTCTCGGCCGCCTATGTCCCTAAGAGGTCGAAATAGGCGGTACCCGGATTCCAATCAATTGGATGCAGCAGCGTCCCAGCGGACGGGTTGAGCGCGCTATACATCATGCCGTCGCCAGCATAGATCCCCACATGCCCCCAGTTGTAGGGACCCTGCGGGTTCTGCACGACAAGGTCACCTATCTGAGGGTTATCCGTCATTCGCCCGACCCGCCACTGTTCAACACGAGGCAATTCGATCCCAACTTGGCGGTAGATCCACTGAACAAAACCAGAGCAATCCCAGGCCTTGAAGGCCGTGCCACCCCAGACGTAGGCACCACCAACGCCCATCTGCGTGAAACGCAGAACGTCCTGCCTGATTTGAGACAGTCCTTCTGGAGAGACCGTATCTGTTCGGCCGCTTTCCCCCGCCCGGCACGTCGGGACCGTCGTCACACCCTGAAGCAGGTCAACGATGGCTGTCGCCTGTGGTTCCCATCGGGCGTAGAGCTCTGGAAACGCTGAAACTTGGACTGCTTGGGCTGCTTGCCCTTTGCTCATGGCAGACCATCCTGGCACATCCAGCAAACCTCGAGGGCTACCTTGGTTCGGTCCAGACGGCCCGCCATAGAATGCGCGGGCGTTGTACGTGATATCCATCAACTCTCCAACGGTTCCCCATCCAGCCGCTGGCCGCTGCTGTGCCGAACCTACTGAGTCGTGGTCACTCCCAACCCCGTCATGAGGATACTGAAATGACGCGGGGACATTTGCGTTGGCGAGCATCCGGAGAGTCGACTCCTGCAGAGACATCATTATGGCGATCACCATCGCGTCCCGAGGAGCGCCGAGCTGTTTCCCGACTGAAACGTATCCCTGCGCCACAGCTATCTGCCCTGTGGAGAGTCCAACGGCTTGACCATCCGGCCGAGATCCACTGTTCCCGAGGACGCTTTGTGTGACAGCGCCGCTGCCCGACACACATCCGACAGGTGATTCCGGTTTGTCCCCTGCAAGGGCTAGAGCGACGGCACTGACGATAACGCCCAGGGAAAGCACGATGACGAGAACGACGGCGGCCACAGCCCGTACGAGGGTTCGGCGCCTGGCTAGGGCCATCGACAAAGCCGGATGCGGCATCAGTAGACGATCCGGCTAGTAGACGCATAGAAGCCGACCATTTGGCATCGATCAGGCGGCGCGGTAGCTGCCGGCGGGCAATTAGCCATCACGCTGACCGGCGCTGTATATGAATTGCTGCTACTGACTGTCTGGTCGACAACCTTGAGTCGAACCGTGCAGACATGAAGCCCCACCCACGGAGCCGGGCGTTCGCGAACTTTTACCAGTTCGTTGTCGCATGCCATGGATTCAAACGTTGCTACCCTGTAGGCGCCTTGGCCCGCAAGTGAAGCGAAGGACCCTGCGTTTATGCCCGTTGCCTCAAACTCCTGGACTAGGACGGCCAACGGATTTGATCCGTCAGGAAGGACGAACCACCAACCCCGAATTCGAGCGTACACATCCGAATAGGACGAACTTCGGGTGTCCCAGCTGTAGATAGCCACGGCGGCCGCGGAAGCAAGCGCCCGATAATCGGCCGTGACAGGCGGAACGGCCACCGGCACTTTAGAGAGTCGAGCTGACCTCGTTGGCTTCGGCGAAGGCGTCGGGGAAACACTCGGCAGAGTCCGCGGCGTCAAAGATTCAGCCGTAGGGACACTCGTCCCTATCGTAGACGGGGACTCCCGCGGTGCGACCAGTACGAGAACGAGGGCGCCTACGATGGCCGCCAGCGCTAAGCCAAACACCAACCGACGAGTTGTTCGCCTGCGCCAGAGGGATTCCACCATGTTTGCCTCCTAAGCCTGTTCATGGCTCAACATGCCGATAAGCACATGACTCAAACAGCCGAAGTCATGGAACTGCGAATAACGCGCCATGCGGTTTGATAGAGCCGACGGGCAGTGCCGATTTGAACCGCAACATATCGATCAGTGACTTTGAATTCCTCGGCGACCGCGGCAATGGCAGCCCGCCTTTCGACGCCATGATGTTCCGGAAGGACGATTGCTTCGGCCACCCCTCGCAGCAGCGGACTCGGCAGACAACCAACGGCGCACCGGCCCAGACCGGGCATGTCGTGCACAGCTTCCGGATCTACATCTAGCGCTTGGCTGATTGTCTTTGCAGTCTGGCGAACGGCGGTGACTGCATTCCAGCGGCGACGGTCTTGCGGCGACGGAGGGGCGAATCGTCGCGGCTCGGTAAGGCTGCCCACTGCGAGGCGCCAAATGGGAGCTGACACAGCGGCCCGAGTCAGCCCAAGAACCATATGCGCCCATTCTTGATCGACGATCTCCTCGGCATCGCGGTAATCAAGGGACACGACCAATGCCGCTAGCTGCTGGAGAACGTCCGAGCTCTCACAGTTGCCCGGATCTAAAAGCAGCGGCAGGGTCTTGTGCCCAAGTTCCTTACGGACGTGCGCGGCACAGACATTTCCCGCGACACCTTGCACCCAGGCCTCAAATGGAACTCCAGGGATCTGCCGATAGTTTCCGCGTGCCACCCCGTCCCAAACGGCCATTCTGATGTCCTGCATGACATCATCCACATCGCACGAGCGCCCAATCCGAGCCAAGTGCGAGACGACGTAGCGACGTACGCTTTCCACCGCTCCCATCATTTGGTCGACGGGTACTGTCAGGGTCGGCGGCACCGGCTTCAGCAGCGAAATGTCCACTGGGGATGGGTTTGAGTTCTCTATTTCAGCGTTGCCCGCCAGGTGTTCCAGGCTCATGGCTCTCACCGCTTCGACTAACGGATTCGAATATCTCCAGCGCCACCAGATGTGGCGAATCAACGTGGCTAGTAACGATCTGACCACACAACACAAGCTTCTAAAAAATATTGTCAAAGATAATTAAAGTATCGTCAAGACTCCAGTTCTTACTTTTTCCATGTTGTTCAGCAAGAATGGAGGCATGCCACGGATCACGCAGCCTCACGATGACGCCTGGTCGTCTGACGTTGAAGACGCCGTGGCGACCTTCGGGAACCGCTCCCGGAATGAGATTCTGAGATTCCTAACGGCCAATGGTCCTGCGTCCAGAGGGGATATCGTCGCAGCAGTCAGCGCCGGTGAGCCCAGCGTCGCCAAACACCTCATCGCACTTGAACAGGTCGGCGCCATTGAGGTCGACGTGGAAGCCGGACGGCGCCACGGCCGCTCTCCTCGCTACTCCGCAAATCCTGCCCGCATCAAGGAGTTACTGGACGCCCATCTTCGGTATGTCTTGGAGGAGTAGCCGCAGCCCGCTCGCCATTCGGATGCAAGCCGATATCTTTGTTTAGATACTCGGAGATGGCGCGCAGCGTTTCAGGCGAGACGTCACCAAGCGTCCTAACTGCGAACGATTTCACCCGAGCTGCCCTAAGAGACTTCACGAACTCCAACTGCGAATCGATGCGTTCCGGAATGTCACCTTCGACGCCGTTCAGCAAATAGGAGGGATCGACGTCGAACATCTCGCAGATAGCGGCGAGCAGCTGCGGATCACTAACCAGGCGTCCCGTCCCGTCCTTCATGTAGAACCATCTGGCCCTGGAGATCTTGATTCCTCGAGCGCGGAGCCCGGCTTCAATCTCCCGGAAGGTGACGGGAGAACCCGTCTCGGCTACAACGACATCGAGCAGCAGGTTTAGCCTGCGGGCGAGGGTGGCCTGCGGTGACAACGCGCCGTCGCGGCTAAGGTCTTTTGCCGGCATGCTCCACCCTTTCGACTGCCTCGTTCGATGAGAAATGATGCTGCGTTGCCATCAGTATTCCGCGAGCGCCGTGGCTAGACAATCCACTACACATTCAATCTGTTCCACGGCTCGCGTGAGGCGTATCCTGTTGCTGTAGACCCGTCTACAGCGAGTATCCTCCACAATCCTGAGCCGTGGTTTGAATGTCGACATACATCTTGATGAACCGAACACGGAGCCAGATCCTTCGCTTCCTAATCAGAAGCGGGCCATCGTCCCCCTGCGTCCTGGCTTCAGGGCTTCAGGCTTCTCAAGCAACTGTTCGGCATCATCTCTTCATCCTTGAGTCGGCTGGTTACGTTCAGGCTTTGGCTGACCAGCGTTACTCCGCCCACGCTTCAATCGTCGAGGGCCAGCTCATTGACCTGGCGGCCCAGTACTTAGTGCAAATGCCTCCTACAACTGCGCCGCCGCTTGCTCAGGACTAGTGCCGGCCAACGGGAGACGGTGGAACCAGTCCTCGACTGATCGCTCCCACTTTTCGGCATCGACATTCCACTCCAAAGAGTGGCCCTGAGCTTCAAACTCCACCAACTTGATGAGGTCTGGCCTCAGACTGGCAGCTTTCCTTGATGCTTCAAAAGGTGTTGTGTCGTCCTTCGCCCCATGGAGCACGAGGATCGGTTTGTTCAATTCAGATGCGCGCTCCAGCCAATCCAGGGAATCGAGACATATCGGTTCAGCAAGGCCAGTCACCCACCGGAGCGCCTTGGATCGAAGAATGGTGAAGCCCAGTTGCACAAGTGGAAGAGGTAGTCCGGCCGCCTTGGCGTTCGCCGCCAGGGTCGTTCGCCAGTCGAAGACTGGCGCGTCAAGAACCATCCCGACTACTCGCGATGAATTCGGCGACAGGGCCGCTGCTTGAAGGGCGATGGCAGCGCCGAGTGACCAGCCAAAAAGGACAATACGTTCAGCGCCATTGGAAATGGCGTAGTTGATCCCGGCTTCGACGTCGCGCCACTCGCCTTGGCCGAGACTGTACCGGCCATCGTACGACGGCGGGGCGTCGCTGTCGTTGCGGAACGAGACTACCAGCGACGTCAGTCCCAGACGCCTCGCGACTGGTATGCCGCGAAGAGTGCCTGCCCGCTTACCGCCCATGCCGTGGATATGGATAGCCCATGCTCCCGGAGTTGCGATACCAGCGGACGGGTCAAATCTCCACGCTGGGGCGACACCGTTGTCGACTGGAATCTCAACGTCTTGGTACGGCAGGCCAAGTTGCCCAGGTTTCGAGTAGACATACCCGCTCCAGATACCGGCCGTGGCTTGTTTGAGGTCACCAGAGTCCACTCGCTCAACCGCTCGGATTACTGTGTTCCGGTCGCGGTTAGACTCGACGATCCGTCCTATGCACGCGTGACCCGTTCCCTGATCGAACCAAAAGCTGTACCGTCCATGGGCTCGAGTTTGTTCGGTAGCCGGAAGTTCGATTACGAGAGATCCGTCTCCCCTAGTGTGCACTGCACGAAGCTCCAATCCCTCACGCCGGCTGTATTTCGGGACAACAACCTGTCGAGCAAAGTATGTTGCGCCAGCGACGCCGGCAAGCAGAGCCGTGGATGCGGCAAGAAGTCCAATCTTCAAAACCCTATGGCTGGTTGCTCTCGGCATCATTCACCCCTTGGCCTCTCTTCCGTTCGTCAATTACTTGGCGGAGCCTCACCAGGGTATCGGGAGAGATCCCGTCCAACTGACGAGCGGCAAAGTTCCTTACACGAGACTCACGCAGGGTACGGAGAAGTTCCAGCTGGGCGTCCACAAGTTTGGGTATTTCTCCGGCATCATCGAGGAGGTAGTCACGGTCCACGCCAAAGAACTCGGCAAGATTACGGAGCAGCACAGGATCGTTTGCCATCGAGCTATCCCCGCTGCGCATGTAGGCCCAGCGGGAGCGGGAAAGTGGGGTTCCACGTTGACTCATATGCCGATTGATTTCGGGGTAGGTCAAGGTCTCCGATCCCTCGACCTCATAGAGGTCAAGAAGGAGGTTGAGCTTTCGCGCCAATCTGGTCTGAGGGGTTTCGGAGGAACTGGCATCATCCGTCATATCGCCTGTTCCCGCTTCCGTCGACGAACTGTAACTTGGCGCACGAAAGGTCCCGCCAGATAGTTCTCGGCAGCGTTCAACACATTGAGGTCATGGATGTCCAAGGAACTGCCCAAACTGGGCTCGACTAATAGTGCGTCCTGTACTTCAACAAGCATTCTATGGAGCCTTTGAGCCCGGTCCAGTTGATTGATCATTTCGGTGTCTCGAACGAGCCGTACGTCTTGCCGCTTCTTTGTCGTCTTTTCCCAGATCTTTGTAAGGCCGCTGACCAGCTCCTCTTCGGTCACGGAATTCCTGTGGCGGAGAACTCGACGCGCTAAGGGCGGGATCCCCAGACCTACGCACAGGAAGGCCATGGCCGCAACGACTGTCGCGTCATAGATTGGCGAGACGGCACGCATGGCATCCAGGCGCCCCTGCAGATGCAGAATATCCATGACCAGCACGAGCAACACGAGGAGCACGGCAAAGCTACAGCCAACCCCGATGCAGGTGAATGCCGTTCGGAAGTAAGGTCTCAACATGTCGCCGCGAAACCGGAAACACGTAACACCGGTAACGCTAACCACGTAGCCGATGTATCCAAATTGGATGGATGAGTAGAGGGCAGCAGACCACTGGTCACCGTAATCCACCATGAATCGAGTGGAACTGCTCTGGGTGACGATGGCACTGAAGCTGGCTGCAAGGCCCACTATCACCGCGGCCAGGAGAATAATGCCAACGCTGTCTCCCTTCTCGACCGCCTCTTCCGGCGTCGCCGCCCGGATGATTGCCCTCGAGAGAAAGTAGATCCCAACGACCATAGAGACATTGGCCAACAGGTCAATGAAGTTACGGCCGCCCAGAACCGAATCGATGACACCGTAGACCTGATCGATGTTTAACGACAGGGCTACTGAAATCGCGATGGCCGCCGTTAGCACGCTGTGATCGCGCCGTCTCCTCAGGCCAGGCAGGAGGCAAACGACGAGCAGCCAAATCAAGACAGCGGCGACAATCTGAATCATTCGAAAACCCTCTCGAATGATCTTGGCTCCCTCGCACTGTTCCTTATTGCCGCGGCAAACAGATCCGCGAGGGATTCAGCGGAGGCTTCCAAGTCATCAGTGAAACTGCTCCGGGCCAACACACGAGTGACCAGACCCACTGGGAGGTTCGGAAAGAGGACCTCTACGTAATCGGCCGGCACGACAAGTTCGTCATGCCTCAAGACCATGTGCCCTAGCTCGTGAAGGACGAACTGTTGCCGGTGCAGCCCAGACGGGCTGACGGCGTGCAAGATGATTTCGACGTCGTCCGTGGAAAGCCAGAGTCCACAGATAGAGCCACCATTTAGAGCTCCGGCAGCTTCGATCTGTATGGGCCGATGCCGGACACGCTCGACCACCTCAACGAGGCGTTCCAGATTCAGATGAGTCGGGAGCGACAAAGAATCGAAGGCACTCGCTGCGCGGTCCGCAGGCGATTGTCCAAGGCTATATGGGTGTATTTTCATGGGCATCCCCAGTGATGCGTTTCCCCCGGTTCGTGGTGACTAAAGCAAATTGTTGCGCAACGCCGACGCGAACCCTCAACTCAATTGAACGCCTGTGCTCTGGACATGTCCAGAACCTGCGATGAGGCGAGGCTCCGCAGGGCCTGTTCCCTGGGAGCCTTCCAGCCAATCGCACATCCTGCGGCCTCGTAGAACTAAAAAGAGCCAGCCCATGGTGTGGGGCGGCTCCTTGGGTATGCCAGACGCTGACCTCTTATGCTGGCCGAGGTTCTGGATGGCCTGTTCTATCAGTCCGAACAAAGCAGTTGCGAACCCCTTCGCGCCATGCTCAGAGACGATGCCGCCCAATCTCTCAAGACCCTGACGAATCTTTCCTGTCTGTGCGTTGGCTTCTCCCGCTTCCGCCTCGATCCTTGCAACGATGGTCTCAGCTTCCAGGCGCTTTTCCTCCGGAAGTTGGAGGTGCTCGACCATGGTGCGATATGAATCAACAGCATCATTTATGTTCCTCAGCTGCTCTTGGGTCAACGTATTGCACTGATTAACATGTGAACTGTTCTGGGCTGCGTTCACGTTCCGTGACCCGTGGATGTTGATCAGGGAGATGGCCTCACCGAGCACGTTATCGGCAACTGATGGGTCATGGCCCCAGAGAATGACGGGGTTATCCATGTACTCACTGACGTCCCAAGAAGCCTGATCGATTATCTTGCCGTCGCGGTCGGGCTAGTCATGTGAGATTCAGAAGGTAACCTGGCGCTTCTCGGCGTCGATCGACCTCGTATCAAAGTTGAAGAAATTGCTTGCGTTTTCTTTCTTGATTTTGGGAAGGTGATTTCTGTCATAAATGTGTGGTTCTAATTCCTCTGTCCGCAACTTATACAATCGGGCATTGATGTGCAATAGGAACTAGACGCGAACTCTCGCTTAGCGCTAGGCGCCATTGAATGTCAGTGTCGCCCGGCACTCACGATAGAATCCCCTTCGGAAACTGAACACAGGGGGTGGGCCGAGTGGCCGAAGCAGCAGGCAAGACGCCGAGACAGGTCTTGGACCGAGACTCGGACCAAAGCGCAGAAACGCAGCACGACCCAGCAAGGCAACGGAAGCGCACCAACACCGAACGCATCTTCATGCTCGTACTTGCGTTGCTGGCGGCTGGCGTGGCGCTCTTCGGCAGTTCCGCGTATCCCGAGGCATCAGTCGCTTGGATAGTCGCTGGCTGCTTTGCATTCCTTCTGGCTCTCGGTGCCGCCATAAAAGGTCTGCCCGGCCAAGTCATTCGACGTGTTCTAATCGACTTTTTGCTCTTTCCCTCGGCAGCAGCCAGCGTTGATACCATCACCACAACCATCCTGGACAAATGGCAGACTGAGGCGAAGGCCGAGGTAGCGAAGGCCGAAGACAGCGACTCCAAGCTGGATTTCGCAACATTGTGGCGTCTTACCCAGGACCAGATGAATAGCTATCACAAGATCGCAACGAACCAGGCGAATCAGAGCTTCAGGCTCAGTCAGTGGGCAATGATCATTGGGCTGTTGATGATCATTGGGTTTGGCGTTGCCGCGGTCATGCAGAAAGATCCCATTGCAGCTGCGACAGCTGGCGCCATTAGCGTGGTGAGCGGTGCCGTCAGTGCCTACATCAGCGCAACCTTCATGCGGGCATATACCGAGGCCACTGCTCAGATGCGGCAATTCTTCGTGCAGCCAGCAGATTTTACGCGGCTTCTTGGAGCTGAACGGCTGATCGAAACCATCTCCAAAGAGAAGGACGATCACAGGACGGAAGCAGTTAAGATCGTCCTGCAGTCGATGTCGTTTGCGTCGCCGTACACGCTCACGGAGCAGGGCACGGACGCTAAAGAGGCCGCGGCAAAGACCCAGTAGTCGCTACGGGCGCAGTACCGCTGTTAGGGCTCGATCTCGTCCAGGTGGTGCTTGATAGTGACGAGATGTCCAAGCTTCTCGCGGATGGTGTACCGCACCTCTTCGGCGATCTGGCGCATGGCGGCGGGAATGGGCGAGTCATCAGCCTTCGCCTTGCCTTGCAGGTTTGAGAGCGTGATGCCCATGCCGCTTTCCTGGGCGATTCTGCGCCAGCTCCCCGGAAGCTTGTCGACGTGGGCGCCGCCGGCCTTGTTGGCGAGGAACAGCACGATCTGCTTCCTCGACACCGGGTTGAGATCACCGTCAACGATCCTCGGGGTCGTCCACCAGTAGTCGAAAGGCGCCCAGCGCTCACCGAGCTCCTGAACCTCGAAGACGGGCACGTACTTGACCAGGGAATGGTTCTCCAGGAACCCTACGGGCAGCTTGATGGTGGTGAGTAACGACGTCGATGCAATCCTTCCTTCACATTGGTCCTTGATGAGCTCCATGAGCCAGGCATGGACGATGCCGTCTGCCCACGAGATGTTCTCCTTCAGGCCGAGACGCTTGAGCAGGCTGGTGCTTTTCTCAGTGTCGTGCAGCAGCACACGCACAGTCGTCGCCAGCCGCTTCGCTTCGGCTAGTGATCCGCCGTCGAAGAGATCGCATGAGGAGTCTAGGAACTCCAGCTGCTCGACGAGGTGGTCGAGATCCTCACGGTCGAGCTTGTGGCCGCCTTGGACTGTGTCAGCAAGCTCCGTGGGGACCTTGGCATGGAAGAGCTCGCTCATGAAGGGATCGTAACGAGGACATGGTCAGGTAGCGAGTTCGCTAACTCTCGGGAGCTGTGTCGTTGAGCTTGTTGCTCACGACGATCGAGTTGACCTGGGCACCGTCAATTGTGGCTTTCTCGCCGCGTGAAGCCCAGACATCTTGCCAGGCGCCGTTTGTCGCATCGATCTCGAGCGTCATATTTGTCGGGTTTGTGTGGCAGATAAGGCAAAGTGGTTGTTCCATAACGATTCTCCTTTTGGACCGACCTGATGAAGCCGTGGACATCATTGGCGGCGGTTGCTGCTGTGTCGGTGTCGGCTATCGCACCCGTGATCGCGTAGCTGATACCAATGGTGAACGTTAAGCCAACGGTGGTACGCGATATGACCGACCCATTGGCCGGGATAATCTCTGTTTACTACGGCGTATCCGTGCCAACGGTTGGTGCCGAAGCCTTGTTGTAGAAACTTCAACGGTCACATCGACCAGCATCTCCGGATTGCGTGCTCCAAAGGCCAATACCGCACTATCCGCAGTCGTCAGAACAATGCGCAACTCGAGATCAAGGCTCACCAGCTCCTTACCGCTTACTTACTTTTTTTCGCATGGAATGTAATCTTGAATTTTTCGTCTGCCATATGTGCCCCTATTTTGACACAAGCGAAAAAGACGCGTGTAAAACCCTCTAATGTGATTACTAAGCGCTGTACCGCGCGAAACCCGCACCAATCGAGCCATTCATGAGCAAGAAACAGAACAAGAAGAAACCCTTTCCCACCCCTGCGCTTCTAACAGCAGCCGGCACCGCCGTTATCACTAACTCAGCCCCCGATCTTAATACAATCATCACCGCCTTCTACAGCTTCGCATTGAGTAACCTGGCACCAATATCCAGCACTGCATTTCTCGTCATTGCCACACTGGGAATGGTAGGCATTGCTACTACGGCGACAATTCAGTTCCGGAAATCAAAAGAGAAAGGGGCGCAGCTTCATCATTGGTGGAAGTTGGATGACAGCGCTGATGATTGGCGGCGTCACTGCCATGGCGATCTGAGACAGTGACGATTACCCACGAAAAGAATGAGGCTAACGGCTGCCTTGGGGGGAACAACCGTTAGCCTCAGTGGTCTTATAAACCGGGCCTAGTATGTCCCAGCGTACTCCTCATACAGGGCTCAGGCCGAGCATCGCGATACGCCTCAACCGCGTCCTGCACCGAACTGTCCTTGGGATTCAGCGCGTAGTAGACACCCTTGACCTTGATGATCGACTCGATGCGCTGGTATTCGTCACTATGCGTTTTGGCGTAGGCAGCCAGACCCTTCAGCTTCGGTACAGAGTCATTCAGACTCTGCGGGTGCGGGTCGAGGATTGCGGGCGCAATACCATCAGTCGTCTGTTGGAAGAACACGAAGTCGGGAGCCATGCCGTGGTGTCGTGGGTTCATATAGTACGGCGCCTTCAGTGACCCAATACCGGCCATCGGGTTGCGGTACCAGACAATGCATTTCTCATCCTTCAGTTCGATGTCAAGAACATGAATCTCCCACTTATTGAGTTTCACTGGATAGTCGCCAGTGGGCGAAGAGAGAATGTGCCGCGGCCACACCACCTCAGCCACGGGGACGGCTTGTTTTCAGGCAAGGAAATGACGGACAGCTCCGGTTCGGTCGCCTCCGAACGCACCTCGCCGAACTGAGCCTTCAAGGCTGCCGGGGCTTTATTGATCTGGGTCTGATACTCCTTGAACCACTCAACGAACGTCGCGTTGGCTACTTGATCAAGCTTCTCTCTTTTACACCCGTTTGATGAGCCACCACGGCGACCCGCATCATCATCGTGAAGGTGTCGCCATCTTCTTGCAATCGCTGGGCGAACGGTTGCTCGACGCCATTGCTGTCATCTCCACTTCTTCAATCTGATCGATATCCAGTACAGCGTTGCCGTCGAAGTGGGTTGTCACCTCGTTCTCAATGAAGAAGTGCGCCAACTTGTCAGCCTGCTACTGGAATCTCTCGCTGGCGTCGAGTTGGACGCGCGTCCCCCGGAGGAAGTTGATGAGGCGATCATCAGCGATCTTCTTCGCTCCCTGCAGGATGGCGCTCTTGCCACCACCCGTGAGTAGCGTAGCGAAGTTCTTGAGGCGGTCGACCTGGGTCCGGTACTGAAGCCCGGGATGACGTACGACGGCAGGCTCAGCAGGAGCTCGAAGATGGAGTCATCAAGAATCGGATTCTGTACCAAGCGAACAGTGTCGTTCGTGAAGACGCTAACGCCCGTAACTCCGGGTGTACCATCGTCGTCCTGATCGCCAAGAACGATCGGCTCTTCTTTTGGCTCAACGACGGGTGTTTGCGGCTCGTCCGTGAGCCGATCGCCGTCGCCTTCACCAGGGTAGAGGTGTGCCACAAAGTCTTCTATAAACGTCATAGAAGCTGCGCTGGTCCCAATAAAGGGTCTTCCAACGCAGCTGCTAGGACTTTACCCTGCGTATTTCGCGAACAGGTGACGCCACACGCCCCACGACGATGTCTGGAATCGCGACGTCGTGCTGAAGGTCTCCAGGTTAGTGGCATAGCGCAGAACACGACCACGATTACAACCCCGCGACCCCCTGCTGCATCATCGTGGTCAGCGCATCGACGCCACCCTGGACAGTACCGGTAGCGGCAAGCTCGATCAGGTTCATCACCAGGGCCTTGACCCTGCCACCGTCCGGGGCCTGCGTGCTAATCTCTTCGTCGACCTGGTTGGCGATGACCTGTGCCTCAGTGGTCGTTTCTTCACTGACACCAAGCACCATGGGATTTAACATTGCACGGACGGACCCGAGGACCCGTTCCATGGTGTCTACCTGCTGTTGGGTCATGGTGTTGGTCTGGGTAACGTTCGAGCTGTTCCAGGCGAAGTTCACACCCTGAGACCCCGAGATGTTGACATTGTTCGTCACTCCGACCGAACCACGGTCTCCATTCACCGACTGCCCGCTTTCCACCACACTTTGTCCTTCCGATGTGATCATCGGCCGCGCAAGGTCCGTGCCGTAGACCCTGATTCCTTTGATGAACCCGCCGTCGTACAGCCGCATCATCGCCCGGTCGACCTCTTCGCGGGTATACGGCTCACCAAGGAAGTGAGCGTTCGGACTGTCGAGGAAGTCGGCGAATACCCCGCTGTCGTCACCGACGAGATGCCGGTCGTAGAGCCAGTGAAGGGCTGCATCCCGAATAGCCAGTACTCGCTTCCGTGGATCAGTCCGCATGGCCTTGAAATCTTCTGCCGCATCGATGCCTGCCTGGTTCAGCATGACGGTTTGGATACCAGCAGACGACCTTTCAAACCAGAGCCACCCACGGTCCTGCAAAGCCTCCAGTCCACCGGTCACGCTCTCACGCGGCAGTCCTCGGTCCTTGGCCTCAGCGTAGAGCCGACCGACGCCGACCTGACGGTTGTTGTCGATCGGCTCGAACTCCGAAAGCGTCGACATGAGCTGAAGGTGGCTCAGTCCCGTCTTGGACTGAGCAAGCGATTTAACTTCGGACAATGGTCCCCCTAGAAACGTAGCAACAAACTTGTTCCTTCACTGTAGTAATAGGGAATGACAAAATCGTGACCCGTCTGTGGATAGACCTGTGGATAACAGGCATTCGAGCACATCTTCTAATATTGAGTCGCGATCAAGTGCGGTGACTCCGAGGACTTCGAGCGAATGATGGCTCTGACGGAGGCAGAGGAACGCCGACCGATCGACGACGCGGGCACCGTCCGCGGGTTCCCCAAACACGGAAAACTCCTAGTGAGGGCCGGTGAGATCTATGGCTAGTGAGTTGGATGGACGAACACCTACGGTCTGGTGGAGTGGCTCGACGTATCCGGCAAATACCACATTGGGTGGGCGCACTCATCCAACATCAAGCGAGTTAAGCCTGATGACTGGAAGGGCTCAAGCCGGCTCTAGTCCTTCCGATGCCGCGGGGCCGAACCGCATGAGTGTACGTCACGCACGTACCCTTCGCCCAGCGGACTGCCGCTCAGCGCCGTGTTACACCACTTATGCACCGTCCTTAGGTTCCAAAGCTTGTCTTCGCCACCGTCGACAATTTGAATAATGGTGATCCAGGATCGGATACAGATCGGAGGCGGGCTGGCATTTGGGTCAGTCGGCAGACCGCAGATCTGGCAGATGTAGTTGTCCCGCTCCAGGACTTCCTGACGGCGCTTGCCGTGCGTCGTCGGTCGTCGCTGACCTGTCGTGTACAGCGGCATGACGATACCCTTGCGCTGCTTGCATTTAGAACAGCGGCAGTCATCGTCGCGTCCGACTTCATCGAGAAAGAGCCACTTCGCTGGATCACCAAAGATGGCGTGGCACGTCTCGGCGAGCTTTTCCGCTTCCGCGGCCGCTTCAGTCGGCATGTGCGGGCTATTCCGCCCGCTTGGCCCACAGAACGACGCGTTCCCCGCCCTCGTCGGAAGGACTCACGTATCCCTGCCGCTCGAGGACTGTCAGGACCTAGTCGACTGTCGCATAGTCGATGCCGAGTTCACCACGAAGAGCCGCCGGGTAACCGCCCGATCCCGGACAACAATGTCGGCTGCCTTCGTGACAATTGCAATATCCAGGCGATGAGACGTTGCCGGATCGGCGAATGTGGGTGCAGGCGGTGCCCCGCTAAGTAGATCCGCGTGACGGAACTCCTATGGTTCTGTGGGCATTACGACGTCCCGGCCCAGCCTTACCCCCTTGGGCGCGGAGATCCCTCCACTGTCCCTATTCTAGATTCGACCTTTCGAGCTAGCCATTTAACGAGCTGGACCGCCAGCATGCCCACACTACATTCCACCGATCATGTGCTTCCTGATAAATCCGACCATGAAATTTCAAACGAAGCTGGCCAAGATCGGAACGACATGGACATGGAATTCTTTGAACCTGCCGAAGCTGCGGCCCTCATGCGCTGCAGTGAAGGATGGCTGCGTGACGGCGCTGCATCCGGCCGGTTTCCACACGCATGCTGGGGCAAGGGAAAAATCGTCTTCACGTCTGAGCACATCGCGGAGATCGCCAGGATTAGTGAAATATTGCCCGGCTCCCACTCGGCACCGGATGTCCGTGAGCGAAGCAACACCAGCGCACGGCTCATTGGGACGAGAGCCCGCAACCGCATGGCTTCGTAAGGGAACCCAAAAAGCACGGCGCATCAGCGCATGAACGCCGACACCGACCGCTCCGTGGCATCTGCCCCGGCCTGCAGGGCTTCCGGCATCAGGTGCCCGTAGACCTGCTCGGTTGTCCTAGTCGATGCATGCCCCAACCGCCGCGAGATGGTGAAGATAGGGACGCCATACTGTATCAGCCACGAGGCGTGTGTGTGTCGTAGATCGTGAATGCGCGGGTTCTTCCGCAAGCCGCGCTCTTGAGCAGCCTTGACCGCCGGCATCCAGTAGTGGTGCCAGAACAGCTTGTGCACGATCCGCTCCCCTTTGGGCGTCGTGAAGAGCAGATCGCTGCTCGGGCGTCCAGCCACAAGAGGAATCAAGAGGTCCACGAGAGCAGGGTTCAACCCAATAGTCCTCTTGCCCGCGCCTGTCTTCGTAGGACCAATGTAGAACTGGTTCTGCCCATCCCGCTTCCACGCCTTATTGATCCGAGCTGTGGCTGGCTTGCCCAACAAATCAATGTCCGCGACTGTCAGCGCGGTGGCTTCACCGAAGCGCGTCCCGGTCATCACCAGGAAGTTCGTAAAGTCCCGGTACCGCTCCCCCATGCCGTCCATGATCAATCCGAACTCCGCATGGGTGAGGAACATCATCTCGTCCTCGGCCTTCTCGACGCTCGGCAACTGCACGCCGCGGCAAGGGTTCCGTGCGATGTAGCCAAGCATCTCCGCTGTATTCATGGACGCAGAGATCAGTCCATGTACGTTCTTGATCGTCTTGGGTGACCGCCCCTTGGCCATCATCGACTTCACCCAATAGGCAATCAAACGGTAGTCCAGCTTGTCCACGGGTACGTGGCCAATTACCTTCTTCACATGCAGATCAAGCATCGTCTGGTAGGTCTTCACAGTCCCGCTCGAGGGCCGGATCAGCAGGTCGATGTGCTCCTGAATAACCTCACCGACGGTCGGCACACGCTTCTGGTTTGTGAGGATCGCGTGCTGGGCGATTTCGAAGTTCTGCCCATTGGCGTCGAGCAGTCGTTTGAGTGTTTCTGCCTCGGATTCCGTGGCCACAGTAAGGCCCTGGGCCTTCCCAGTCTTGGGGTCCCGCCAGCGGACCATAAAGGACTGAGATCCGTCCTTTTTGGGTCGTTTAGAGATGCTGGCCATGCATAAAACGCTACGCCGCTGTACACACTTTTAGGGGTTTTGTACACAGTCAGGGGCCATATAGGCCCCTGACCTGCGACAACACAGTGCCCGAGGTGGGACTCGAACCCACACACCTTTCGATACCGCATTTTGAGTGCGGCGCGTCTGCCAATTCCGCCACTCGGGCGCGGATTACCGGGAAGTTAATTCTCGCTGACTGCTCTCATTGCTGTGAGCAACGCGATCCTTTCCCAGCACGCGAAACTACTCTACATGCAGATAGGCTGTTTTTCAGAACTGGGCGCGCGAGTGCAACAAAATCATGTGCCGCAGCGGTCCACACTAAGATGGAC
>Ga0105244_10000563_pt1 | contig 33113 bp, 20 predicted proteins | sample KBSM44metaG_FD_80423 | JGI IMG/M metagenome (GOLD analysis project Ga0105244, IMG submission 80423) | Miscanthus rhizosphere microbial communities from Kellogg Biological Station, Michigan, USA - KBS M4-4 metaG | ecosystem: Host-associated > Plants > Roots > Rhizosphere > Soil | place...
AGCGCGCGGCAATCTCGCGCAGCTTCCTGCGGCCCGACGGGGTGGCGTAGCAGTCGAGCACGTAGGCCACGAAGCGGCGCAGGCCGTTCGCGGTCCAGTAGCTGACATGGGGCGAGATCTGGCAGGGGTTCCAGCCGTCCGCGGACTGCATGCAGGAACCCGAGAAGTCGGACTTGCCCGCAAGCCGCGCGATATGCGGCGCCGCACCCTGAAAAAGCAGCACATCGCTGTCGATCAGCACGAATTCGCGCACTTCGGGGTGGGATTCCAGAAACTGCGCTAGGAGAAAGTAGCGCCGGAAGCAGATCTTCTCGAACTCGGGCGAGTTGCTCGACAGATGCACGTACGACCGGCAGAAGCGTTCGTAGGCCGGGCCGGCGTCGGTGCTTGAGAGCACGAGAAGCGGCTCGCCGGCCAGCGCGGCCGATTCGCGGCACAGCGCGAGCGTCTTGTTCTGGCGGTCTTCCACGACGATGAAGGGCAAGGATGGATTCATGGCTCTTGTTTGAGGGGTGAGGGGATGTGACAGCACTCGTTGAATTCAGGGGGTGCGCGCCGTGACGCTCTTCATCAGCGCGACATGCGCGGGAAGAAAACGGCCGGTGGCATCGACGGGCATGTCCAGCGTGAAGAGGCCGCGCGCGGCGGCCGCTTCCGAGATCCAGTTGCGCAGCTGCGTGGCCGAGAAGCGCGCCGGCGCCTCGCGGCCCCACGAGGCACTCAGCGGCGTGAGCACGTGGAGCGCCAGCTCCGACGGCGGGGCCGAGAGACGCGCGGGCGGCTGCATGTACTCGCCGGCCATCAGGTTCTGGCAGGGCGCCGATTTCGCGCTGAAGTGCTCCGCGCCTTCCCCCGCGTTGAAGGCCAGCCAGCGGTTGCCCCCGCCCGCGCGGGCTGCGCTGCACAGCAGCTCCCAGCCGGCCGGCGTGATGCCCTTCGTGTTGTAGGTGCCGTCGAACCACCAGCCGCTCACGAGCGAGCCGTAGCGTTCCGACCAGTCGCGGATCACGCTCGACCAGGCGGCGATGAAGCGCGCGGGCGGCGGCTCCTGTTCGGACACGTCGCCCAGGCATTCCATCAGCGCGCGGTCGCCCTGCGGCGCGCGGAACGGCAGGTAGAGGATCAGCGCAATGCCGCGGCTGCGAAGCGCCTGGCCGATTTCCATCGGCAGGTCGCGCGGCGAACGGTTGCCTGCGCTGGCCGGGCAGAGCGCTTCGAGCGCGGCATTGGGCGCGATGTACTGGCCGTTGTTCTGCCCGAGCGTCAGGATCAGGTGCGAGGCGCGCATGTCCGCCAGTGCCGACGCGAAGGCTTCGACGTCGAAGCGCCCGATCTCGCTGATCGACTGCTTGTCGGGCAGGTAATGCACCATCACGCCGAAGCCCGGCACCGGGCCGCCCGCAGGCTGCGCACGGCCGGCCAGCGGCAGTGCCGCCAGCTGGAACGACAGCAGCGCCGCGAGAAATCGCATGGCGCGGAGCGGCCGCTTCGTCATGGCATGGCCCTGGCGAGCGACAGCGTGCCGCGCTTGAGCATCAGGTAGCGGCCCGCGATGGTGGCGGGCGCGCAGGCGGCGGCATGCGCCCATACCGGATGCGTGCGTTCGTGGTGGGCAAGGTGCTTGGCGAGCCGGAAGGGGTCGCTGGAAGCGCTCCCCACGAAGAAGCCGTAGCCCTCGAACAACTCGCGGTGCACCGGAATGTCCGACAGCAGCAGCGGCACGCCCAGCGTCGCCGCTTCGGCCGCCGAGAGGTTGAAGCCCTCGAAGGTGGACAGCGAGATGAAAGCGGTGGCGCCCTGGTAGAGCCGCAGCAGTTCGTCGCGCGACACCAGCCCCCGGTGCCGCACGAAGCCGCGCACCTCGGGCGCCAGCGCGGCCACCATGCGCTCGACCTCGGCCGCGCCGTTGCCGGTGATGTCGAGGTAGTCGACGAGGCCGGCGCGCCGCATGCGCTCGAACAGCGTGAGGATGCCGCCGAAGTTCTTGTGCGGGTAGTAGTGGTAGGCGGCGATGAGGTAGCGCTCGTTCGGCGTCGCGGCGGGCGTCGCGGCGACCCGGGGCGCGTCCACCGGGTTGAAGATGACTGTCGAATGCTCGCAGCGGCCGAAGTGGCGCTCGAAGTCGCGCTGGCTGCTGCGGCTGATGAAGACCACGTCCGCCGCGCTGCGTGCCGCGCGCCACAGGCTCCAGTCCAGGAAGAGGCGCTTGCTGCGCTTGAAGTACTGCGGGTAGGCCTTGTACTGCAGGTCGTGGACGATGACGATCGAATTGCGGTGCCGCCCGAAAAGCGTGACCGGCAGGAAGTAGTTGGGAAAGAGTGAGTACAGCCGCTCCCCCGTCAACAGCGTGCGCAGGCAGTGGAAGTTGTAGAGCAGCGTGTCGAGGATGAAGCGGCTGATCTTCAGGCGCTGCGCCAGGGCGAACAGGCGCGGATGCCGCTCGCTCACCGGTTCGACCCGGTCGTCCTGCGACAGCCGCATGTGGCGAAGCAGCACCTCGGACACATTGAGCACGCCGCCGGCCGCCTTGTTGAGCCGCACGGTGTCGTAGTAGAGGTAGGTGGCCATGGCGATGCCCCTCTTCATGCACTCGGAAGGCCATGCCGCACGGCGCGCGGGAGCGGGCGGCGGGCGCGGGAACTCAGGGCGCCGGCAATGAGAGCGGCGATCAGGCCCGAAGCCGCGAACGGCCCCCAGCCCAGGATCGGGCCGCGCATGAACGGCACGTAGGCCGCGAGCAGCACCAGCGCCGACAGGTAGGCGCCCGACAGCGGCCGGTTCGGATCGATGGCGCGGTCGACCATGCGAAAGCCCGCCGAGATCGCAAAGCCGAACAGCGCCGGCCCCGCCAGGCCGAAGTCGAAGTACGCCGTGGTGAAAGGCGGCAGCGACAGGTTGCTCTGGGAGAAGTTGCCGAGGATGGCCGACCAGCCGAGCGGGTCGAAGTCGGGAAACATCTTCAGGTCGCGCGGCAGGAAGAAAGAGAACGCCGAGAGCAGGTAGCGGCCCCAGCCGAGGTCCGGAATGGGCGCGCGCTCCAGGATGCCCGCGACAACGAACATGGCGTCGAAGTCCTGGCTGAACGGGAAGGTCGTGAGCTCCTCGCCCCACATGCTGCCGCGCGAGATCAGGTTCAGCACCGGGCCCAGGCCGGCGATGGAACCGAAGATCACCCCTGCGAGCAGCCAGCGCCGGCCGCGCCCCAGCCCATGGATGAGCAGCGGCAGCAGCCCGATCAGCAGGACCTGCCGCGCCGTGTTCACCGGGTTGGCCGCGGCCAGCGCCAGGCCGAACGCCAGGCCCGCCGCGCACCACGACCACAGCGTGCGGCGGCGCACCGCGTGGATGGCCAGCGCCACGAAGCACAGCAGAACCACCAGCTTGGGCAGCGTGGAATAGAAGATGTAGTCGATCGGCACGTTGTCTTCACCGCTGGCACCGCCCACGACGCCGCGCGCCACGAAGTTGAGTTCGGGCCTGATGAACAGCGAGGCGAAGGCGGCCAGCGAGCAGCTCAGCAACAGAAGAAGGGGGTGGGCCACGCCGACCAGCCGCCGGTCGTGGGCTCCCGGCAGGTGCTCGGGCGCGTCGGGCACGCCCAGCCGCGCGGCCTCCACGCCGGCCATGTACAGCAACAGGAGCATCAGCGCCTGGGTGTACGCGTCCGTGCGCATGACGCCGGCCTCCCAGAACTCGACGTCCTGCGAGATCTGCATCGCCGGCGCGATCGAGAAGTAGGTGAGGATCGTCGCGTAGTGGATCAGCAGGAACACGCTGCCGCCGGAGGAACCCAGCATCGAGAGCTGGATCAGCGACAGCGCGAACACCGCCGCATAGCCCCACACCGGATCGACCAGGCCGCACAGCATGGCGCAGACGATGCCGGACCAGAAGGAGAGGGTTCGCATGGCGGGCCTGCCGTGGGTGGGTCGATGGATGGGTTGGAGCGGTTCAGGCGTGCACGTGCGCCTGGACCGGGTTGCTTTCCTCGAGCGGCCGGGGCGCCTTCTGGTAGTCGGCGTAGGTGCGGCGAAGCCCCTCTGCCAGCGGCACGGTCGCGTGCCAGCCGAGGCTGGCGGCGCGCGACACGTCCAGCAGCTTTCTCGGCGCGCCGTCGGGCTGCGCGAGGTCGTAGCGGATGCTGCCGGTGTAGCCCACGACTTCGCTGATCAGCTCGGTGAGCTCGGCGATCGACACGTCTTCGCCGGTGCCGAGGTTGATGTGCCCGCGCATCGCGTCGGTCTGCCGGTCGTAGTCGGCGCGCGACAGGTTCATCACCTTGAGGCAGCCTTCGACCATGTCGTCGACGTACAGGAACTCGCGCCGTGCGCGCCCGCTGCCCCAGATCAGCACGCTGGGCGCGTTGCTGATCTTGGCCAGGTGGAAGCGCTGGATCAGCGCCGGCACCACGTGGCTGTTCTCCAGGTGGTAGTTGTCGCCGGGGCCGTACAGGTTGGTCGGCATCACGCTGCGGTAGTCGATGCCGTGGCTGGCCCCGTACTGGCGGTTGTAGCTCTCGCACAGCTTGAGGCCCGCGATCTTGGCGATCGCATAGGGCTCGTTGGTGGGTTCGAGCTTGCCGTTGAGCAGGTACTCCTCGCGGATCGGCTGCTCGGCCATGCGCGGGTAGATGCAGCTGGAGCCGAGGAACAGCAGCCGCTTCACGCCCGACACGAAGGCCTGGTGCGTGACGTTGGTGGCGATCGTCAGGTTCTCGTAGATGAACTGCGCGGGATAGGTCATGTTGGCGTGGATGCCGCCGACCTTGGCGGCTGCCAGGTAGACCTGGTCGATCTGCTCCGTCGCGAAGAAACGGGCCACTGCCGCCTGGTCGAGGAGGTCGAGTTCGCTGTGGGTTCGTGTCACCACGTCGTGGCCCAGTTCGCGCAGCCGCCTTGCCGTCGCCTGACCCACCAAGCCGCGATGACCTGCAACAAAGATTCGCATATGAGCTTTCGTGAAGGGGTTGATGAAGTTCGAGGGAGACGGAATCGAAGCCGGCTACCGGGACCCGCGTGCGCCGGCGACCACGCCGAAGGTCTTCAGCAGGATCACGAAGTCGCGCCACAGCGACAGATGGGCCACGTATTCCGCGTCCATCGCCGCGCGCCGGCGGTAGCTGATCTCGTTGCGCCCGCTGATCTGCCACAGGCCCGTGATGCCCGGGCGCACGGCGCGGTAGTGGTCCCAGTACTCGCCATACAGGTCCTTCTGCGCGAACATGCAGGGGCGCGGGCCCACCATGCTCATGTCGCCCTTGAGCACGTTCCAGAACTGCGGGAACTCGTCGATGCTGTACTTGCGAAGGAAGGCACCGAAGCGGGTGATGCGCGGGTCGTTCTGCAGCTTCTGGTACATGGCCCATTCGCGCCGCGCGGCCTCGTTGTCGCGCAGGTGGCGTGCCAGCACCGCGTCGGCATTGGCCACCATCGAGCGGAACTTGTAGAACTTGAAGACGCGGCCGTCCTTGCCGTAGCGCGGCTGCATGTAGATGGCCGGGCCGCCCGAGGTGTAGAGCACGCCCAGCCAGATGAGCGCGTAGGCCCAGCCGAAGAACAGGAAGAACGAGCCGGCCATCAGGATGTCGGCCGCACGCTTGGCGCGGCGCAGCGAGGGCGTTCCGCCCAGCGGCCCGTACGCGGCCGTGTTGGCCGCCGTGCCACCGGCGCTTCGCCCGGTGGAGGATGTCGATCGCAGCGTGTTCATGATTCTGCGTGCTCCGGCTGGATGCGCTTGGGCATGACGGTGTCGGCCGTGTCCAGCGCGTAGGTGGGTTCGCGGCGGGTCGGGGCATAGGCGTAGTAGCCGTAGCTGTAGCTGCGGGAGTGGCGCTTCGAGGCGTCGACCGCGTTGAACACCGCGCCGTGGAAGGCCGCGCCCACGTGAGCCAGCCGCTTGGCGCTTTCCACCAGCTCGCCGAGCTCGCTCTCGTCGGCGCGGGCCACGAGCAGCACCGTGCCCATGCTCGGCGCCATCGCGGCGGTCTCGGACGCGAGCAGGACGGGAGGACCATCGACGATCACGATGTCGTAGCGCGCGGACAGCGTCGACAGCGTGTGCGCGAAGGTGTCGCTGGTCATCATGGAGGCGGGGTCCGGACGCAGGGTGCCCGCGGCCATCACGTCCAGATGCGGCAGCACATGTTGGTGAATGGCGTCCTCGAGCGGCACGCCACCGGCGATGACGTCGGCCAGGCCCTCCTTGCCCTGCAGGCCGAACTCCTGGCTCAGCTTGCCGCGGCGCAGGTCGGCGTCGATCAGCAGCACGCGCTGGCCCGCCGCGGCCAGCAGCGTGGCGAAGTTCGACGACACGAAGGTCTTGCCCGCGCCGGCCGTGGCGCTCGAGATCAGCACCCGGTTGTTGGGCGCTCCCATCGTCACGAACTTCAGCGCAGTGCGCAGCCGGCGCAGGCCCTCGAGCGCAGGGTCTTCCACGTGCAGCGCCGCCAGCACCTTGATGCCGGGCTTGCCCTTGCGAACGGCGCGGTCGAGCACGCGCTGCTGGGTGCTCATCGGGATCGAGGTGTACACCTGCAGGCCGGTAACGGCCTCGATGTCGCCGGGGTTGCCGATGGAGCGCTTCAGGTTCTTGCGGGCCATCGCCGCGGCGCCGCCGAGGAACAGGCCGCCCGCCAGCGCCAGCGCGACGACGATCAGCGGCTTCGGCCGTACCGGCTTCTCGGCCAGCAGCGCCAGGTCGAGCACGCGCACGTTGGCAACCTTGCCTTCCTTGGCCAGCCGCATCTGCAGCGAGCTGTTCAGCAGCGTGGCGTAGAGGTCGGTGTTGACCTTGATGTCGCGCTGCATGCGCAGCGAGTTCTGCTGCAGCATGGGCATGCGGCGGATGCGGCCGTCAACCGAGCCGAGCTCCTTCTTGAGCGATGCGATCTGCGCGTCCAGCGTCTTCAGGTCGGGGTGCGCGGCGGTGAAGCGGCTTGCCAGGTCCAGCCGCTTCTGCTTCGCATCGAGCAGCTTGGCCTGCAGGTCCACGTTCTGCGACAGGGCATTGCGGGCCTCGTCGTCCAGGCTGATGGTGCCGTTCTGGTTGCGGTACTGGTTGTAGGCGTCTTCCGACTGCTCCAGCTGCTGCTTGAACTTGGGCAGCTCGGTGCCCAGGAAGGCCAGCGCGCGCTCGGCCTGCACCGTCTTCTGGTCGATGTTCTGGCGCAGGTAGAGGCGCGAGATCTCGTTGAGCACGTCGGCCAGCTGGGCGCGGTTCGGGGCCTGCAGGCTGACGTCAATCACGCCGGACTGCTTGCCTTTCTCGACCACGCGCAGGTCTTTCTGAAGGCCCAGCAGGGTGAGCTGCTTCGAGTAGCGCACCAGCTCGAAGGCGCCGCCGGGCCGGGCTTCGAAGGAGCCCACCAGCAGGTGCAGGGTGCCGCCGGGCACGGAGGCCTCCAGCGGCACGCCGGCCGTGCCCTTCAGCGGCGTTTCCAGGTCCGGGTTGGTCAGCGTGTAGTTGCCTTCGCTGCCCGCGATCAGCGTGAACTTCTTGCCCTCGAAAGCGCTCGGCACATCCATCTGCGCGACGGCGATCCGCTCGGTGCCCGAGACGAAATTGCCATATCCGAGCACGCCGGGGCTGGAGAGCTGGCTCGAATGCCGGGCGATGAACTCGCCCACCACCGGTATGTAGCGCGGCTTCGCGCTGATGTACAGCCGCGTGTTCTCCATCGCCTGTCCCAGCACCATGCGCGACCTCAGGATCTCGGTCTCGCCGGCGGTCGGCGTCTTCACGCTGATGCCCCCGCCGCCGTTGGCGTCACCGGGAAAGTTGCCGCCGGAGCGGTCGGGGTCTTCCACCTGGATCAGGATGTTGGCCTCGTACATGCGCGGGCCGAACAGCGCGTAGCCCACGCCCACCAGCAGCGCCAGCGCGGCGATGGAGGCAATCAGCCAGCGGCTGTCGATCAGGATGTCGAGGTACTCGTGGAACCGGGACTCCCGGGGCCAGGCCGTGGTCTCGATCACCGTCATGGGGGAAGCCGCAGGTGCGGGAAGCGAAGGTTGCCAGCGCGCGTTCATGGGGTTCACCTTTTCGTGTTGCGGGGCGAGGCTGCGTGCTTACCGGCGAGCGGTGTCGCGGCCGAGGTTGACGACCTGGGCGGACGGCAGGATCAGGCTGATGACGCGGTTCCAGGTGACCAGCGGCACGTGGTCGACGTACACCACGTCGCGCGGCTGCAGCTCGAAGCGGTCGGCCAGCGCCAGCGCTGCCGGGTTCCTCGCGTTGAGGTTGAAGATCTGCTGCGTGTCGAGGTTGTCGGGCGCGTTGCGCACCACGTAGATCTGCCCCGTGCTGGCCGACAGCAAGTCGGGGCCGCCGGCATCGCCCAGCGCCTCGTTGAGGCTCAGGCGGCCGTTGTTGCGCATCAGCAGCGCGCCGGGGCCGCGCACCTCGCCCATCACGAAGACCCGGCTGTCGTCACGGGAGCCGACATTCACCACATCGCCGTTGCGCAGCGCGATGCTGTTGCCGTCCAGGCCCATGGACTGGAGCATCGGCAGGTCGATCACCGTCGAGACGCCGCCGCGCGTCAGCGTGACCCGCGAGCGGTCGCCGCTCTGCGTGAAGCTGCCGGCGCGGCCGATGGCTTCGGACAGCGTCATCGGCACGTCGGTGAAGATCTGCAGGCCGGGCGTGCGCACCTCGCCCTGCACGTAGGCGCGCTGGCTGCGGAACGACTGGATGCGCACCGAGACCTGCGGCTCCTTGATGTAGGTCCCGATGCGCCGCGCGACCAGCTCGGACGCGCCGCTTTCGGTCAGGCCCTGCAGCTTGACACGCCCAATGAACGGAAAGCTGATCTCACCCTTGGCGTCGACGATGAAGCCGGGCGCCACGGCAACGCCGGTCGGGTCGGTCTGCTGCGCGATCACCGCGCCGGCGTTGGGCAGCAGTTCCGGGTGGTTGTAGACGATGATGCCGACCACGTCTCCGGGCCCGATGGTGTAGACCGGTGGCGCGGCCAGCAGGCGCTTCATGCCGTCGGGCGTGGTCTTGGGCCTTTGCGCCATCTGCGAGCGGATCAGGTCGGGCGTGATCGGAATGACCTTGCCGCTGTCGGCCGAGGCGGTGCTGTCGCCCGTGGTGCTGGTGAAGCCGAGCGGTCCCACGCCGCCGAAGCCCGGCGCGCAGCCGGAGAGCAGGACCAGTCCCAGCGACAGCAGCAGGCACAGGCCCAGCCATCGCAGCCGGCCATCGACCTGTGCCGATGCCAGAGCGCGGGCTCTGGCTGGAAGGGCGCGTGCGCCGCATGTCTGCGTCGCTGGATCGGGGCGTTGCATGGTGATCTCCTTGACGGCCGGTTGACGGTGGGTGGACGGGGAACGACTGGGTGAAAGGGGCTGAGCCGTGCGTCAGGGCGCGGCCAGGGTGGCGGGCATGGCCCGGTCGGCGCCAGCCGCCATCGGACGGTTCTGGCTGCGGCGCTCGGTGCTTGCGCCGAAGCAGCGGTCGGCGACCCAGTCGCCGACGGACTGGAGGAACAGCCGCTGTCCCTGTTCCGTGCAGACGGTGTGGTCGGCTTCGGCGATGAATTCGTACTGCAGCGCCTGCGTGAAGGGCTGGCGGGCGAAGGCGCCGAGCTGGTCGCGGCCGTGGTCGCAGACGTGCAGCGACCCCGAATACAGCAACTGCACCGCCACCTGGCGTTCGACGAGGCGCCGCAGGGTGGCGCCGAACCAGGCCGCATTGACCTCGGGTGTGCGCTTCTCCGCGAAGAAGCCCGGCAGAGGCGTCGTCGAATGGCTGGGCAGGAGGTGGCGCTGGAGCCAGCGTTTGGCCTTGCCTGGGAAGGACGGGTGCGCGGGCGCGGCCAGCGCGCGGCGCACGTTGCGCTCCCAGCGGGCGCGCCGCTCCGGGAAGGCGAAGCCGTCGAACAGCGAAAGCGCCACCACGCGCGGGTCGGCCGCGGCTGCCAGCATCGCATGCTCGACACCCGAGCACATGCCGACGATCACGAACTGCCGGGCGCCCAGCATGCGTTCGCTGGCGTCCATGGCGGCCCGCAGGCTGTGCACGGCACGGGCCTGCAGATCGGGCGAAGTGTCGAGCGCATCGCTGTCGCCGATGCCGCCGAGGTCGAAGCGCAGGCTGCTCACGCCGCGCGCGGCCAGCACATGCGCCAGCTTCACGTTGATGCGGCGCGGCCCGACGCGGTGGTTGGCGCCCATGTTGAACATGAGGCAGGCGACGTCGCCCGGCGCCTGCTGCGCGGGCGCGGTGAGCATGCCCATCAGCGCGTTGCCCGGGCCGAAGCACACCGGTGTCTGTGTCGCGTCATTCATGGAGAGCCCCCTGGAGGCGGTTGAGCGCGTCGGCCGGAACCATCGCGCTGTTGGGGTAGGGGTCGGAGGTCCAGTCGAGCTGGTGCCGGAAGTACGCAAGGCGAACCGGCATGTGGCGCGACTGCTGGTCGGCGGCCCATTGCGCGGTGCGTTCGTCGTCCGGCTCGGCCAGTACCAGCGTGTCGTGCAGCGCCGTGAGCGGCAGCGATTCGGGAACCAGCGCCGCCAGCTGCGCGCGCAGCGCGGGCGAGAGCACCGTGCCGAGGGCTTCCTCGGGCACGGCATCGGGCTCCTGCGCCAGGCTGCGGTGCCAGGCCCGGTCGGGGATGCAGAAGGTGGTGTCGATGGCGGCCACGTGCTGTTCGCGCAGCAGCCGCGCATAGCGGCGCCCGTCGATCACCGGCTCCCACAGCACCAGCCGCACCGGGTCGCAGCGTCCGCCGCGCGCGGCCAGCACGGCCAGGGTGGCGCCGAGCCGGGCGCCGACCCACACGATGGCAGCGCCCGGCGCGCGGCGTCGCAGTTCCTCGTGCGCCGAGCACAGGTCTCGGCGCCAGCCGTCGAGTTCGCCCTCGTTCTCGTCGCCCGGCGAATCGCCCGAGCCATAGAAGTCGAAGCGCAGCGTGGCGATGCCGTTCCGCGAGAGACGCTCGGCCAGCACCTTGAAGAAGCGATGGGTGCGCAGGCCCTCCTGCCCGAACGGTGGACACAGGAGCACGGCGGTGTTCTCGGCCCGGTCTTCCTCGGCCGGATGGAACACGCCGAAGATCTGGCGCGAGGCCGGCCCGAACATGAGTGGCGTGAACCGAGTCATTGGATAACCTCCGCGCTACGCGCTGCGGTATTCGCCTTGAGAACGGCTCGGCGGCTCATGCGTGCGCCTCCAGCAACCGCCCCGAACGGCTGGCGCGGGCTTCGGTCTGGCGCCATTCGGCGAGCGAGCCCACGCAGTCGAGCCGCGTGGGCGCCGGCCCCAGAACCAGCCGCAGGATGCGGCCGGCCACCAGCAGCTCGACGCTGCGGCAGTCCGGTTCAATGCCCACCTCGAAGCTCTGCGACGACACCAGCAGGCCGACGCCGATGGCCTTCAGGCAGGCTTCCTTGCGGGTCCAGCAGGTCAGGAAGGCCTTGTCGCGCTCGTGCGCGGGCAGGGCGGCCAGCGCTTCCTGTTCGCGCTGCGTGAAATATTCCGCCGCAAGCACCGCCGCGTCGGGCACTGCGCGCAGCAGTTCGACGTCCGCGCCCAGAGGGCCGCGCCCGCCGATGGCCACCAGCGCCAGGCCCTGGCTGTGGCTCAGCGAGAACTGGGTGCGCGTATGGCCCGACAGCGAGGGCTTGCCGAATGAGCCGGTGGCCAGGTGCAGTGCAGCGTGATGCAGGCCGGTGTACTCGCAGAGCGCTTGCCGCAGGGCGACGTGCGCGGCCACGAAACGCTGGCGGTCGATGGGAAACCGCAAGCTGGCGGCGCGCGCGCACTCTTCCTCCGACAGGATCTGCGCGGGAGGAAGCGCAGGGAAGCTGTCCAGGTCGACATACCGGCAGATCGGCGCGTCGATGGAAAGTGCGTAGTCGGAGTTGTCCATGATCACCCCTTGCGCAGCCAGCTGCCGAGGGCGCCCAAAAGGCCGCCGCGCTGCGCGTGTGCGACCGTGTCGGCGGCCAGTTCCGCGAGGTCGGACGGCACGCCCTGCGGCGCGGCCTGCGCCGACGAGGCGATCTGCCCGAGGTTTTCGAACAGATAGCGCCGCGGCTCCACGCGGTGCCCCAGCGTCTGTGCCGCCTGCTGCACGGCGCGCAGCACCAGCAGCGAGTCGCCGCCGAGGTCGAAGAAGTTGTCGCTGGCGCGGATCTCGCTCACGTCGATGCCGATCACGCCGGCCCAGATCTGGGCGAGCTGCGCGTGCTCGGGGCTGAGCAGGCCTTGCCTGGCCTTGCGCTCGTCGCCGTTGGCGGTGCCGGCCGGCGCGCCCTTGTCCGTGTCGCCGGTGGCCAGCTTGCGCAGGTAGAGCGCGCTGGCCGAGCCTTCGGTGCTGGTGATCTCCGCGAGCGTGGCGCCCGGGTGGTCCGCGACGCGGCGCAGCACCTCGAGGTAGCGCTCGCGCATCTGGGCGCCGGTCTCGCGCAGGTACACGTCGGCGTTGTAGATCAGCGCGCCTTCCAGGCCGTGCGGCTTGTCCATCAGCCACACGCCGATGTCGTCGGTGGCGCCATGCTGCATCACGTGCATCTGGCGGGTCTGCAGGCTGCCGATGGAGCGCGAGCGTTCGCGCGCGTCCTGGAACGAGAACATCGACTGGTAGGGACCCGAGGTCTTGATCTGCCCCGCATAGCCCGGCTCGGCCATCAGGCGCTCGAACGGCACTTGCTGGTTGTTCATCATCGACAGCAGCTCCTGCTTCACGTAGTGCATGAAGCTGGGCAGCGGCAGCGCCATGTCCACCGCGAGCGAGACCGGCAGCACGTTGTTGAAGTAGCCCATGACGTCTTCCGTCTCGGCCTGCTGGCGACCGCGCACCGGGTTGGCGATGACGATGGCGTCGTTGCCGGTCACCTGGGCCATGGTCAGCGCGTAGACGCCGAAGGTCAGCATGCTGAGCGTCACGTCCATGTCGCGCGCGATCTCGCGCAGCCGCTGTGTGCTTTGCAGGTCGATGCTGATCCAGTGCGCGCCGCCCTGGCCGCTCTTGCCCGCGCGGCGCGGCATGTCGGTCACGGGCGGCCGCACGGCCTTCGCGCCTTCGAGCCGGCCGCGCCAGAACGCGAGCTGTTCCTCGCAGGCGGGCTCGGTCATCCACTTCTCCAGCCACTCGGCATAGTCCCCGTGGGTGGTGGCGAGTGCGGGCAGGTTGTGCGGACGGCCGCGCTCGGCGGCGTCGTAGAGCGCGGCCAGTTCGCGCTGCATCAGGTCGAAGGACCAGCCGTCCCAGATCAGGTGGTGCGGCACGAACATGAAGACGTGCTCGTTGTCGTCGACCTGGAACAGGGTCGCGTGCATCATCGGCGCGCTGTGGATGTCGATCGGCCGGTCCGCCAGCTCCTGCATGCGCTCGGCCAGCTCGGCCTCGCGCTGGTCGGCCGGCAGGCCGCGCAGGTCGACCAGCGGCAGGGCGAATTCCACGGACTCCGCGATCAGCTGCACCGGCTTGCCGCTTTGCTGGTCGATGTCCATGCGGGTGCGCAGCGAGGGTTGGCGCCGGATCACTTCGCGCAGCACGCCTTCGAAGCGCGCTGCATCGAGCTGCCCGATCAGCCGCTGCGCCGAAGGCGCGTTGTAGACCGAGCGGCCCGGGTGCAACTGCTCCATGAAGCGGATGCGCTCCTGCGAAAGCGTCAGCGGCGCGCTGCGGCGCTCCGGGCGGCATGCAATGGGAGCCTGCAGCCCGACGCCCGCGCCCTGCAGGCCCTGGATCGCCGCGGCCAGCTTCCCGGCAGTGGGCGACTCGAACAGCGAGCGCAGCGGCAGCGTGACCTGGAACTCGCGGCTCAACAGCGTGGTGAGCCGCGCGGCCAGCAGCGAATGGCCGCCCACGGTGAAGAAGTTGTCGTCCATGTCGAGGCCCGGCAGGCTCAGCACCTTCTCCATGATCGCAAGCACCTTGCGCTCGTGGTCGTTGCACGGGCCGGCGCCGCGCCGCACCTCCTCGCGCGCGGCCGCCTGCGGCGGCGGCAGCGAGACGCGGTCGACCTTGCCGTTCGGCAGCGTGGGCAGGGCATCGAGCGTCACCACGTGCTGCGGCAGCATGAAGGCCGGCAGGTGCTTGCGCAGGTGCACCATCAGCGCATCGAGGTCGAAGCCGGCGTCCGGCACCAGGGCAAGGTAGGCCACCAGGCGCACGTCGCCGGGGTTGTCCTCGCGCGCCACGACCACGCTGCGGGAGACGCCCGCAACCTCGCAGCAGCGCACCTCGATCTCGCCGGGCTCGATGCGGTAGCCGCGCACCTTGACCTGGAAGTCGAGCCGGCCGAGGTGATCGAGCAGCCCGTCGTTGCGCCAGCGGCCGCGGTCGCCCGAGCGGTACACCCTCTTCGCGGTGCCGAAGATGCGCACCGTGACGAAGCGCTCGGCGGTCAGCTCTGGACGATCGAGGTAGCCCAGGGAGACACCTTCGCCGGCGATGCAGATCTCGCCCGGCACGCCGATGGGGCAGGGCTGCAGTTCGGCATCGAGGATCCAGATCTCGGTGTTGTCGACCGGCCGGCCGATCGACACGCCGCGCGACGCGACCTCTTCGGGGCGAACGTGCCAGGCCGTGGAGTACACCGTGGTCTCGGTCGGTCCATAGCCGTTCCACAGGCCCTCCATGCGTTCGCACAGCGCCAGCGCCATGCTCGGACGCAGCGCCTCGCCACCGGTCCAGCCGCGAAAGCCGGGGGCGCCGCCGGCCCACTGGGCATCGAGCAGGAGCTGCCACATGCCGGGCGTGGCCTGCAGGAGAGTGATCTGCTCCTGGTCGAGCGCCTGTCCCAGGCGATTGCCGTCCATCGCGACCTCGCGCTGCACCATCACGAGTTCGGCGCCAGCCGCCAGCGGCAGCAGCAGGTCGGGTATGGCCATGTCGAACGACAGGGTGGTGACGGCGGCGATCCGGTCGGCCGGGCCGACGTCCGATTCGCGCTGCATCCACTGCAGCAGGTGCGCCACGCCCCGATGATGGACGATGACGCCCTTGGGCAAGCCGGTCGAGCCGGAGGTGTAGATCACATAGCAGGCGTCTTCGGGCCCCGGGTCGTCCGTGCTCGGCGGCAGGGTCTCGCCGGAAAGCTGCCGCCATGAGGTGTCGCGGTCGATCTCGAAGATCCGCTGGCCCGCGTCGGCGCACCAGTGGCGCGGCGCCACGGCGACGTCCGACGAGGTCAGCATCAGGCTGAGCCGTGCGTCGCTGGCGTAGTGGTCGAGCCGCGCCTGCGGAAAAGCCGGATCGAGCGGCACGTAGGACGCGCCCGCCTTCAGGATGCCCAGCATCGCCACGACCATTTCCATGCTTCGCTCCAGGCACAGCCCCACGCGCTGGCCGCGGCCCACGCCGCGCGCGTGCAATGCACGCGCCATGCGGTTCGACAGCGCATCGAGTTCGCCGTAACTGCAGCTTCGCGCGCCGTCGCGCACCGCCGGGCGATCGGGCTGCCGAGGCACGCGCGCGACAAAGCCGGCATGCGCCAGCGGCATGCCGACCAGCGGAACGCGCGCGGGCTGCAGCGCGATCAGCGAACGCGCGGCGTCGACGGACAGCACTTCGAGCCGGCCGACCGTCTCGTCCGGCTTGTGCGAGCCCGACTGCAGCACGCACTCGAACATGTCCAGCCAGCGCTGTACGCTGACGTCATCGAACAGGTCGGTGTTGTACTGCGCCTCCACCATCAGGCCGCCATCGAGCGGGCGCAGGTTCAGGAACAGTTCGAAGTTCTCGTAGCGGCGGGGGATGGTGTCCTGTGCCACGTCGAGGCTCGTGAACGCCTCGGCGCTGCTCGCCACGTCGGGGTCGACGTTGAACGCCACGCTCACCAGCGGCAGCCGGCTCGGGTCGCGCTCGAGCGACAACTGGCCCAGCAGCGCGCCATAGGTGAGCGCCTGGTGGTCGAAGGCGTCGAGCACGGCGGTGTTGCATTCGTCCATCAGCGCGTCGAAGCGCATGCCGGCATGCGTGGCGATGCGCAGCGGCAGCAGGTTCACGCAATGGCCGACCAGTCCGGGCACGTCATGCGCGAGCTGGCCCGACGCCGGCACGCCCACGACGATGTCTTCCTGGCCCGTGAGGCGGTGCAGCGTCGCGACGAAGCCGCTGAGCAGTCCGGTGAACAGGCTGGCGCCGGCCTTGGTGCTCGTCACGCGCAGGGTGCCGACGAGGCGCTTGTCGAGCAGGCGCTCGGTGCGGCGCGAATTGAAGGTGCGTGCGGCCGGGCGCGGGCGGTCCAGCGGCAGGTCGAGCACCGGCTGCGTGTTGCCGGGGAAGCGCCCGAGCCAGTAGTCCACGTGCGCCTGCATGTCGGGATGCGCGGCCGCGGCAGCTTCCTCGGCGGCGAAGTCGGAGAAGAGCGGTGCCGCCTTGAGCTTCAGCCCGGTGCCGCTCTGCTCGGCATACAGGTGGCCCAGCTGCTCGGTGATGACGCCCCAGGACCAGCCGTCGCAGACCACGTGGTGCGCCGACATCACGAGTTCGTGCTCGGCATTGCCGAGGCGGTACAGCACGGCGCGGAACAGCGGGCCATGTTCGAGCGAAAAGGGCGTGCACACCGCTTGGCCATGGGCCGAACGCAGTGCCTGCGCACGGGCTTCAGGCTCGAGCCCGCTCAGGTCTTGCCGGGTCAGGACGTTCTCACCCGGATGGCTGACCAGCATGCATGTGCCGTCCGGCGAGATCGTGGCGCGCAAGGCCTGGTGGCGTTCGAGCAGCCGGTCCATGGCACGCGCCAGGGCCTCCTCGTCCAGCGCGCCGCGCAGGCGCAGCAGGACCGATTCGTTGTAGGCCATCGAGGCCTCGGTGCTCAGGGTTGCGCCGAGCCAGACTTCGCGTTGCGATTCCGTCGTGGGAATGATGCATTCGATGGCACCGTCGCTGACGGTGGGCTTGAAAACGGCGTTCATGCTGCGGCCTTTCCATTGAAGATGTGCTGGCTGGGGGTGGGCGCGCCGGGCACGTACCAGAAGGGCTGGCCGTCGATGTCGCGGGCCAGCACCGAGCCTTCCTCGGTCGGCTTGTGCGCGTCGAAGCCGGCGATGGCCACGGCGCGGCGCGGCAGGAACCCGGATTCCTGCATCTCGGCGACCGATTCCTTGAATGCGCTCTGGATGAATGCGATGTCCTCGGCGCTGTGCGCGCTCGTGAGGAAGCACGGGAAGTTGTCCAGGATGTGCACGCCGCGGCTGCGCATCATTGCGAACAACAGGTCCTGCAGCGGGTGGTCCTCGAGCCAGCTCACGCGCCACAGCGACGCGAAGTGGCGGATCTCGACGGGCGCGCCGACTTCCCTGCACCAGCCCGAGAGCTCGGCGGCCATGGCGGCGGTGCTGCCATTGAGGCCGGCCTGCAGCGCGGGCCCGGCTTCCTTCAGGTGGGTGAGCGAGGCCTTGGCCGCGGCGAGCGCGAGCGGATGGCGCACGAAGGTGCCGGCGAAGTAGGTCACGCCCACGCCGGGGATCGAGTCGTCGCCGTACTGCCAGGCGCCACCGTCGAGCGCGTCCATGAACTCGCGCTTGCCGGCGATCACACCGACCGGGAAGCCCCCGCCGATCACCTTGCCGTAGGTGGCAAGGTCGGCGCGCACGCCGAACAGTTCCTGGGCGCCGCCCAGCGCGGTGCGAAAACCGGTGATGACCTCGTCGAAGATCAGGCAGCAGCCGCTCTTCGCGGTGATGTCGCGCACCTCGTGCAGGAACTCGCGCGGCTGGAAGTCGGGGCGGCGGCTCTGCACCGGCTCAGCCAGCACGGCGGCCAGGTCGTCGGCGTTCTCGCGGATGAACGCCAGCGCCTCGGGCGTGCCGTAGTCGAGCACGCGGATGTCGCCGAACATGCCGCTCATCACGCCCGGCGCTGCCGACAGGCCCTTGCCGCCCTTGCCGGCGCGCACCAGCACCTCGTCGAAGGTGCCGTGGTAGGAGCCGGTGAACACCACCACAGTGCTGCGGCCGGTGACGGTGCGCGCGATGCGCAGCGCGGCCATCACGGCTTCGGAGCCGGTGTTGCACAGGCCGGCGCGGTCGCTGCCCGTGAGCTCGCAGATGAGCGCCGTGACCTCGGCCGCCAGCGGGTGCTGCGGGCCGATCTCGTAGCCCTGGTCGAGCTGCCTGCGCACGGCCTCCTGCACGAAGTCGGGCTGCCAGCCGAACATGTTCATGCCGAAGCCGTTGAGCGCGTCGACGTATTCGTTGCCGTCGAGATCCCACATCTTCGAACCCTTGGAGCGCTCGATGACGATCTGGTAGGTGATCTCCTTCGTGATCGGGCGGAAGCCGTTGACCACGCGCGGGTCGGCCATGTGGGGGCGGTTGGCGTCGGTGAAGTCCTTGCTCTTGCGCGTGCGCTCGACATAGCGCCGGATGAAGGCGGCGAGGCGTGCCTTCTGGCGGCCGCTGGGTTCGGCCATGCGCTGGGTGTGGATGCGCGCGATGGCGCCGAAGGCCTTGGACACGTCGTAGCGCACTGGCTCCTTCTGCGCGGGCTCCTCGGACGGAACTGCAGCCACCGGCTGGACCGGCACGGCCTGCAGCGTCATCAGCGGCGCGGCCGGCGCCGCACCCGACAGCAGTGCGAGCTGCTGGCGCATCAGTTCCATCTGCTGCGCAATCAGCTGGGACAACTGCGCGTCGCCCGCGGCACCGCCTTGCATCGGCATGTACACGGGCATCGGCTGGCGCGGCGCGGCCTGCGGCACGGCGACGGCACTTTCCACCGGCGCTGCCACGACGGCGGGTGCAACGGCCGGCGCAGGCGCTGCCTCAGGCGGCAGGCTCTCGCGCAGGAAGGCCGAGAGCGAGTCGAAGCAGCGGTATTTCTCCATCAGCTGACGGAAGCTGAGGTTGACCTTGAAGTGCTTCTTGATCTGCGTGGCCGCCTGGGTCAGCGTGAGCGAATCCAGGCCCAGCTCGCCGAAGGGCGCGTGTCCCTCCGCCTGTGCCATGTCGAGGCCGGAGATGTCCTCGAACAGGGTGCGCAGGCGTGCGTCCATGGACGAGGCGGGAGGGGGAAGAGGCGAGGGCGTTGCTGCTGCGGTCACGATCGGCTCCAGGGGAATGGATGGAATGAAAGAGGCAGGGGCCGCGACGGCGGCGCTGATGGACGCGGCCGCGGTGGAAAGGGGGAGAAGGGTGGGTGCGGCGATGTCGACCCAGAAGCGCTTGCGCTCGAACGGCGTGGTGGGCAGGCACACGCGCTGGGCGCCGTTGCGTGCAGCGAGGCGCGACAGCTCGACCTCGGCGCCGCAGGTCCACAGGCGGCCCAACGCCAGCCGCAGGGTGCGAGCCTCTTCGGCCGGCTCGCCGTGCAGCAGCGGCACGACGCTGCCCGCGCCGTGCTGGCGCACCAGCGTGGAAAGCATGTTGCGCGGGCCGGCTTCCACGAACAGCGGGTTTGCCGTCTGCGCCATCGCGCAGCGTACGGCTGGCGAGAAGCGCACGGTTTCGCGCAGGTGCCGGGCCCAGTAGGCCGGGCTGGTGGCTTCGGTGTCTTCGAGCGGTTGGCCGGTCAGCGTCGAGTAGATCGGCGTCTGCGGCGCACGCAGCGCCACCTTGCCGACCAGTGCCTCGAAGGGCTCGACGGCCGCGTCCATCATGGCGGAGTGGAAGGCATGCGAGGTCTGCAGCGGACGGGCCGGAATGCCATCCGCTTCCAGCGCCGCCTGCAGCGCCGCGATGGCATCGAAGGGGCCGGCGGCGACGCAGGCCGCCGGGCCGTTCTCGGCGGCGAGCGACAGCTGCGGGCCGAGCCGGCCGGCCAGTTCGGCCGCGCCCAGGCGCACCGACAGCATCGCGCCCGCTGGCTGGGCCTGCATGAGCGCACCGCGGCGGGCCACGAGCCGGGCGGCGTCTTCGAGCCGCATCACGCCCGCGAGCACGGCTGCGACGAATTCGCCGACGCTGTGGCCGATCAGCGCATGCGGCCGCGCGCCCAGCGCCAGCAGCCGCCGCGCGAGTGCGTATTCGAGCGTGAAGATCGCGGGCTGCGTGACGGCCGTGGGCACCAGCGACTGCGCGTCGCCGGAGAACATGCGCTCGCGCAGGTCGAAATCGGTCGCCCCGTCGAAAGCGGCCATGCAGTCGTCGAACGCGGCGGCGAACACCGGGTCGTTCGCGCGGAGGTTCTTGCCCATGCCTGCGTACTGCGCGCCCTGCCCGGGGAACATCAGCACGAGCTGCGGTGCACGCGAGGCGGTGCGGCCGCTGGCGCGGCTGGGCGAGTCGGCGCTGCGCAGGGCCGCGATGGCTTCGGCCGTTCCGCTGGCCACCACCGCGCGGCGGAAGGTGTGGGCCTTGCGGCCGACCGCGAGGGTGTGGGCCACGTCGGCCAGCGGCAGTTCGGGGTGCGCCTCGAGGTGCGCCGCGAGCTGCTCGGTGGCTGTGTCGAGCGCGGCCTCGGAGCGCGCCGACAGCGGCAGCACGTGGTCGCCCGCCGCCGCCGGCGAGGCCTGCCGCGGTGGCGCTTCTTCGACGATCACGTGCGCGTTGGTGCCGCCGACGCCGAAGGAACTGACGCCTGCGCGGCGCGGCTGGTCGGCGCGCGGCCACGGCTGCAGGCTCGCCGTGACGTGGAAGGGTGTGCGCGCGAAGTCGATCGCCGGGTTCGGCGCGCTGAAATGCACGGTCGGCGGAATCTGTTCGTGGTGCAGCGCAAGTGCCGTCTTGATGAGACCGGCAGCGCCGGCCGCCGTGACCATGTGGCCGACGTTGCTCTTGAGCGAGCCGAGCGTGCAGTAGCCGAGCGCGTCGGTGTGCTCGGCATAGGCACAGGCCAGCGCCTCGACCTCGATCGGGTCGCCCATCGGCGTGGCGGTGCCGTGAGCCTCCACGTAAGAGATGCTGCGTGCATCGACGTCGGCCGCCGCGAGCGCAGCGCGGATCACCGCCGCCTGCCCGTCGACGCTGGGCGCCGTGAAGCTGGCCTTGGAGCCGCCATCGTTGTTCACGCAGGCGCTGCGCAGCACGGCGTAGATGGTGTCGCCATCGGCCTGCGCGTCGGCCAGCCGCTTGAGCAGCACCACGGCCGCGCCGTCGCTGAAGACCGTGCCACGGGCCTGTGCGTCGAAGCTGCGCGTGCGGCCGTCGGGCGAGAGCATCGAGCCCTCGTTGTAGAGATAGCCGCTGCGCGGCGGGCAGTTGACCGATGCGCCGCCGGCGAGCGCCATATAGCACTGGCCCGTGCGCAGCGCATGGAAGGCGTGGGCTACGGCCACGAGCGAGGTCGAGCAGGCGGTATGCACGCTGACGGCCGGGCCGGTGAGGTTGAGCCGGTTCGCCACCCGCGTGGTGATGTAGTCCTTCTCGTTGGCCAGCATCACCTGGAATTCGCCGACCGGCTCCACGAGGTCGGGCCGGGTGCTCACGTGGCGCTGGAAGTAGGTCGCGTTGTACATGCCGGCATACACGCCGACCGGGCCCGGCGCGGCATCGGGCACGTAGCCGGCGCGCTCCAGGCATTCCCAGCAGATCTCGAGGAACACGCGCTGCTGCGGGTCCATCAGCTGCGCTTCCTTCGGGCTGATGCCGAAGAAGGCAGCGTCGAAGTCCTCGATGCCGTCGATCACACCGCGTGCGCGAACGTAGGACGGGTCGCTGCGCAGGGCCTCGCTCACGCCGGCGTCGAGCGTGGCGTCGTCGAAGAAGCTGATGGTGTCGCGCCCGGCAACGAGGTTGTCCCAGAACTGCTCGACGTCGGCCGCGCCGGGAAAGCGTCCGGCGGTGGCAACCAGGGCGATGGCGTCGTGAATGCCGGCGTCCGGCCGCGCTGCAAGGGTGGCCGCTGTGGTCGGTCGATCCTCCGAGACGACCACAGCGGCCGAGGCGGGCAGATCACCCGCCTGCTGCATCCGCGCACCTATCGCTTTTGGCGTGGGATTGCGGAAGAAAAGGTTGGTCGACAACGGCAGGCCGGTGCCGCGCTGCAGGTCGGCGAGCACCTGCAGCACCAGCAGCGAATCGCCGCCGAGGTCGAAGAAGTTGTCGTTGCGCCCGACCTTCGAGATGTGCAGTGCGCGGGCGAAGGCCTCGCACACCTGCTGTTCGACGGTGTCGCGCGCTTCCTCGAAGGGCTGGGCGAGTTCGGGGCGTTCGCCGGCCGGCTCGGGCAGCGCCCTGCGGTCGAGCTTGCCGTTCGGCGTGACGGGCAACTGCGCGAGCCATACCTGGGCGGCGGGAATCAACGCCGCGGGCAGGCGGGCCGCGAGGTGCGCACGCAGGGCGTCCCACGAAACCTTCTGTGAGCGCGCGACGAGATAGGCCACAAGGCGTAGCTGGCCGCTCTCGTCGGGCCGCGCGACCACGGCGCAGGACTGGATGTCCGGGTGGGCGAGGATCGCGGCCTCGACCTCGCCGGTCTCGATGCGGTGGCCGTGGATCTTCACCTGGCCGTCGCGGCGTCCGATGAACTCCACGGTGCCGTCGGGCAGCCAGCGCGCGAGGTCGCCGGTGCGGTAGAGCCGCTCGTCCGTACCGCCGAAGGGGTCGGGCACGAAGCGTTCGGCATTGAGCGCGGGCTGCCGCAGGTAGCCGCGGGCCAGGCCGTGGCCGCCGATGCACAGTTCTCCCACGAAGCCCGTCGGCAGCAGTGCCATCGAGGGGCTCAGCACGCGCAGCACGGTGTCCTTGATGGGACGCCCGAGCGGAATCGAACGCAGGTCTTCCGGCAGCGGCGACGCGATGCGGTGCGTGGCCGCGAAGGTCGTGCACTCGGTGGGGCCGTAGCCGTTGCTCAGCGTGAGGCCGGGCAGGGCCGCCAGCGCGCGCCGCACGTGCGGCACCGACAGCGCTTCGCCGCCGGTGAACAGGTGCCGCAGGCCCGAGAGATGGGCCGGGTCGTCGTCGATCACGGCGTTGAACAGCGCGGCGGTGAGCCATGCCGTGTGCACGTCGTGGCGCGCGATGGTGCGCGCGAGGCCGGCACCGGTGGGCACGCGCTCTTCGTGGACCACGCAGCAGCCACCGTTGAGCAGCGGACCCCATATTTCGAGCGTGGCCGCGTCGAAGCCCAGCGGCGCCGCGTGCAGCATGGCGCGGCCCGGAGCGAGCGCGACGTAGTCCACGCCCACCACCAGCCGCAGGATCGACCGGTGGCAGATCTCGATGCCCTTGGGCGTGCCCGTCGAGCCCGAGGTGTACATGACGTAGGCCACCGATTCGGCGTCCAGGGCCGGCGGGTTCCATGCACTTCGATTTGCCTTGTCTTCGTACTCGTCGAGCAGCAAAACGCCCTGGTGGGGGGGGACCAGGTGGTGGTGCGCCTGCATGGTGAGCACGTGCTGCGCACGCGCCTCGCCGAGCATGTAGGCGATCCGATCGGGCGGGAAATCGGTGGGCACCGGCACGTAGGCGCCGCCAGCCTTGAGGATGCCGAGCTGGGCCACGATGGCGGCCATCGAGCGGTCGAGCAGCAGGCCTACGCTGTCGCCGCTGCGAACGCCCAGGCACTGGAGGCGCCGCGCGAGTGCGTCGGATCGCCGGTCGAGTTCGCCATAGCTCATTTGCGCATCGCCTTGTGCGATGGCAATGGCATCGGGGGCGGCCGCGGCCTGGCGGCTGAACACGCCGGTTACCGTGGTGACAGGGTCCACCGGGGCGAGGGCGGTGTTCCAGGCTGCGAGCTGATCGGCGCGGTCGGTGCTCGGCAGCGTGCGAATGTCGTCGAGGGCAGCATCGGGATGCTCCAGCAGGTCCTGGGCGGTGTCGGCAAGGGCAGCGAGCAACTGTTCGATTGCGGCGGCGTCCATCGAGCCCGCGGCTGCATCTATATGAAGCAATGCCGAAGCGGCGTCGAAGCGCAGCCGCACGGGAGCGTCGGCGTGGACCTCTTCGCGCAGCCAGAGCGAGTCCGGTGGCGCAATGGGCTGCGGTGATTGCGACGCTGCGCGGCGGGCGAGGTCCAGTTCAGCCAGCCAGGTACCCGCGGCCTTGGTGGCATCGAACGCGACGGTGGTCGTGCAGCGCGCCGGGGCAACGCCCGCCTCGTGCAGCACGGGCCAGAGGCTTCCGAGCCAGCGCGACTGCAGCAGCAGCCATGCGCCCGCGAAGAGGGCATCCGGCAGCTGGCCGGTGGCGGCGAGCCATTGGCTCCAGCGCCGGGCAAAGCCGGACTCGAGCGCCAGCGAACCGGTGCAGCCTCCGGCCGGTCCTTCCGGCTTGCATCGCGGCACGAACAGGTCTTCCAGGGCGAGACCCGGAGAGATTTCCTGTGGCTGCGAAATACTTCGAATTTCCATTTGAATATCCCGGAAGCAATACAATGGAAGCAATTGGGCAAATGGAATTTCCATTTGCCCAATTAATGAGGGAGCATTTGTTGTGTTCTTTTCGTGACTTCATACTAGGAGCTTTCTACCGGCCGATGTGGGTACTTTATGGTTAGGTTACAAACGGATATGGTTATTTCTAAAACGTACTACCCGAATCATCCAGTTTGAGGTAACTGATGCGGGATTTAGGGGGCGCAAGCCTGTGCGCGAGCCACTTTCGAAGGCCAAAAGTCGGGGCCGAAGCGGGGTACTCCTGGGGAGAAATGCCGAAATTCCGGAGCAAAGCGCCTTGCATGGGGCGGCCTGGCGTGAGCGCGTTGGTCTCGCGTCCGCTCTCTGTAGTCATGCGAAAAACGGGGCATCTTTGCTGTCGAAAAATGAAACATCCTCCCGGCGGGGGCTGTTATCAATTCACCCCGTCTGTAACCGGATAAAAAATAACTGTACAAAACCTTGGATATGAAAAGACTGAAAGAAGCGCCCGCTTCCGCGCGAATCAATTCTTTCCAAGGTCGAAAATGCTTTACGAAATCCTATTGCCAGATGTTGCCCTGACGCCTTGCGAACACTATTGGAAATCAATTCTCCCGAACAATTCAGACGCATTGACCGCCAATGCCACATATTTCGGCAATGCGGCCTGGGCGCAGGAATATCTGGACTTCTGTCACCGCGATGCCCACTTCCGCAGCCGCTGGCTCGCCGCCGGGGGCGAATGGACGGACAAGGTCGTCATCGACCTGGGTTGCGGGCCTGGCAATGTCTTCGCCACGCTGGGCGGAAAGCCCCGGCTGCTCATCGGCGTGGACGTGGCCCCGGGCTCGCTGAAGCTGGCTGCGGGCCTCGGCTACACCACGGTGCTGGCGGATGCGGCGCATACGCCGTTCCGCTCGCACGTGGCGGACATCGTGGCCATCAATGCCACCCTGCACCACTGCGACGACATGACAGCGGTGCTGCGGGAAGGCGCCCGCCTGGTGAAGCCTGACGGCATCCTGATCACCGATCACGATCCCCAGCTGACGGCATGGGACTACAAGGGTCTGGCCAGGCTGTTGTGGGACGCGCGGCTGTGGGTCTACCGCATGACAGGGCGCGGTTTCCACAAGACCGGCAGCCAGCAGTCGTGGGGGCTGAAGACCGAGGTGCATCACCGGCCCGGCGACGGCGTGACGAAGGAGTTCTTCGAATCCACGCTGCAGCCGCTGGGCTTCGATGTCCGCGTGCATCCGCACAACCACCGGATAGGCGCCGAGGCGCTCGCCGGCGAGCTCGGGCGGGCCCAATGGAAATACCGCATGGGCCATGTGCTGTCCGGCCGCGACCCGGCTTCCCCAGCGAGCGCGCTGTCGTTGATGTGCATTGCAAGGCGCACGGCAGGAGAAGAACCGGAGGCGGGTTGAACACCCCGCGGCTGCTGGTAGCCTTCCAGGATTCTTCGAACGCGGTCCCCGGAGCACCGGGGAGCGCGAGATTCAGGTCATCAAGGAAGGAATCCGCTAGTGGTTGTGACAGGAAGGAACTGGCGCGCGGGCATTGCGCTGACCGCGGCATTGATGGTGGCAGCGTGCTCCACCTCACCCAAGGCGCCGGTGGCGGGACCGGGCGAGTACGTCGTCCAGCCGGGCGACACGCTCTATCGCATTGCGTCAAAGGCGCGGCGTTCGCCGGGCGAAGTTGCGCGCTGGAACAACCTGCAGGACCCCGATCGGCTCGAGGCGGGGCAGGTGCTGCGCGTGGTTCCGCCGGGCGGCGCATCGTCGGAGCCGCCCGCCGCAAGGAGCGCAGGCGCCGAGCGCCCGGAGCGTTCGAGGCCGCCCCGGGTCGCGGTGCCGGAGCCGGAACCGGCCGCACCACCCGCATCGCGGCGAAGCGACTGGACCTGGCCCGCGCAGGGCCAGGTGATCGCGGGCTTCAACGGCAGCAGCAACAAGGGCATCGACATCGGCGGCAGCCTCGGCGAGCCGGTGATGTCCATCGGCGCGGGCAAGGTGGCCGTGACCGAAACGCTGCGCGGCTACGGCAGCGTGCTCATGGTCGATCACGGCGGCTCCTACATGTCGGTCTATACCAATGTGCGCTCGATGCTGGTGAAGCAGGGCCAGCAGGTGCAAAAGGGCCAGAAGATCGCGGAGATCGGCGGCGCCGACGGCGGGCGCGCCAAGCTCCACTTCGAGATCCGTCACCGCGGCAACGCGGTCGATCCGCGGCAGTACCTGCCTGCGAGGTGACCGCGGCGGGGCGGCCCTCTGGCGAAAGGCATCCCCCGAATTGGTGATATCGCGCCGCCGGTGGAATGCGCAGACTCTCGCCCTCACTCTGAACTGGAGCGGCAATGGAACTCTTGCAGTGGATGTTCCTCATTCTTGGCACCGCGCTGGCGCTGACCACGCAATGGTTCCTGCTTGCCCCCTTCAGTCTCGACTGGCCGCTGCTGCGTGCCCGGATCGCCGAACAGGTCACTCAATCGGCCGCGCTGCTGGAAGAGTGCGCGTCGGGGATCGACTCCCGGCCCTAGCCGCCCGCCTGCCTTCCAGGGCCGGGCGAAGCTCGACACGTCCCCGGCCCTCTAAGATGCTCGCTGTTTTTTAGATGACCTGAAGACGCGAGAGGCAAGGGAGGGCCGCGCATGATTTCTTTGCTTCACACCGCGGACTGGCAGATCGGCCGCGTGTTCTCGCAGTTCGAACCCGACGACGCCGCGGCGCTGTTCGAGGCGCGCTTCAAGGTGGTCGAGCTGCTGGCCGGCATCGCCGCCGAACGCCAGGTCGACGCCGTGCTGGTCGCGGGCGACGTGTTCGACCTGCAGACCGTGTCCGACAAGACCATCCGCCGCATGTTCAACGCCATGCAGGGCTTTGCCGGCCCCTGGCTGTTGATTCCGGGCAACCACGATTCCGCTTTGAGCGAATCGGTCTGGAGCCGCGCGCAGCGGCTGGGCGCCATCGCGCCGAACGTCGTCTGCTGCCTGGAGCCCAAGCCTCGCACGGTGGCCGGCAAGTTCACGCTGCTGCCGGCGCCGCTCACGCAGCGCCATACCTACGGCGACCTCACCGACTGGTTTGCCACCGCGCAGGGCGAGGAAGGGCTGCCGCGCATCGGGCTGGCGCACGGCTGCGTGCAGGGCATCCTGTCGGAGGACATCGACTCGGCCAATCCCATCGCGGCAGGGCGCGCCGCGCAGGCGCGGCTCGACTATCTCGCGCTCGGCGACTGGCACGGCACCCGGCAGATCGACGAGCGCACCTGGTATGCGGGCACGCCCGAGACCGACCGCTTCAGGGCCAACGATTCGGGGCAGGCGCTGCTCGTGACCATCGCGGAGGCCGGCGCCGTGCCGGCGGTGGAGCCGATTCGCACCGGCCAGTTCGCCTGGCAGCAACTGGAGCCTCGGCTCGCGGTGCCTTCCGACATCGACGAACTGGTGGAGAAGCTGGAGCGCGTCGGCAGCGGCGACGTGCTGCAGCTGCGCGCGCAAGGCGCCTGCGACCTCGGCGGCCACAACAGGCTGGGCGCCGCGCTCGATGCTGCCCGTGCCCGCGCGCGTGCGCTGGTGTGGGACGGCGAGGCCCTGCGGCTGGATCCGACGGAAGAAGACATCCAGGCGCTGCATGCCGACGGCTTCGTCGGCGAGGCCTTGCAGGAACTGCGCGCGCAGCAGGGCGATGCCGATGCGGAACTGGCGCGCGATGCACTGCTCACGCTGGCCCGCATCCTCGACGCGCAAGGTCCTGCGCGCACCGGAGCCGGCGCATGAAGCTGCAGCGTCTTCGCATCGAGAACTTCAAGCTGTTCCGCGCGCCACTGGAAATCGACGGCTTCACGGACGGGCTGAACCTTTTCGCGGCGCCCAACGAGTCGGGCAAGTCCACCGTCGCCGAGGCCATTCGCGCCGCCTTCTTCGAGCGGCATCGCTCGAGCGCGGTCGAGCACCTGCGGCCGTGGGGAGAAAGTTCGGTGACGCCCACGGTCGAGCTCGACTTCGAACTCGACGGCAAGCCGTGCCGGCTCACCAAGGCCTTCCTCGGCAAGAAACGCTGCGAGCTCGTCATCGACGGCAAGGCCATGGACGGCGCTGTGGCGGAAGACCACCTGGCGGCGCTGCTGGGCTTTCGCTTTCCGGGCAAGGGCGCCAGCACGCCGGAGCACATGGGCATTCCGGGGCTGCTGTGGATCAAGCAGGGCACCTCGCACGACATTGCCGGCGCCGTGGGCTTCGCCAGCGACCACCTGCGCAACGCGCTCGGCGAATCGCTGGGCGAACTGGCTTCCAGCCATGGCGATGCGGTGCTGAAGGCGGTGGAAAGCGAACGCAACGAACTGCTCACCCCCTCGGCCGGAACGCCGCGTGGCGCCTTCGCCGATGCCATCAGGCTGCGCACGGATCTCGAGGCCGAACTCGAACGGCTGCACGCCGACATCGAGGCCTATCGGTCCGGCGTGGACCGCCTGTCCGGCCTGCGCCGCGACCACCAGCGCGACGAAGCCGCGCGGCCCTGGGCGGCATTGCGCGAGCAGCTCGTCGTTGCGCAGCAGCGGCTGGACGAAGCCAAGGGGTTGAACGACCGGAAGAACGCGCAGGACGCCGTGCTCAAGCAGGTCGCCGCCCAGGTGAATTCCTGGCGGACCCAGCTGCAGGCGATGGAGCGCGAGGAAGCCACGGTCGTCCTGCGGCAAAGGAACCTGCAGGCGGTTCACGAGGGCCTGGCCAAGGCGTTGGGCGAACTGCAGGCGTGGGAGCCTCGCCACGCGGCAGCGGCGCAGGCCGATGCCGCCGCACGCGAAAACCTGCGCGCGGCGCGGCAGGCAGCTTCGCGCATTGCGCAGGAAAGGGCCGTCGAAAGCCTGGCCGAGCAGCTTGCAGCGCTCGTACAGAGCCACGAGAAGGCAAGGAGCGAGCAGGACAAGGTCTCGCGCCTGCAGGCCGAAGCCCAGGCGCTCGCGGTGCCCGAAGGCGAGCTCAAGCAGCTTCAGCGTTGCGCCGATGCGCTTCGCACCGCACAGGCCAGGCTCGATGCGGTCGCAACGGCCCTGGAGTTCGAACTGCAGCCCGCGGCGAGGGTGCGGGTCGCCGGCATCGAGCTTTCCGGCTCGAAGCGCCAGACCGTCATCGCGCGGACCGACATCGAGATCGAAGGCATCGGCCGCATCACGGTGCTGCCGGGCGGGGCCGACCTGGAGAGCCTCGCCATCGAGCGGGACCGTGCGCGCGACGAAATTGCCGCGCTGCTCCAAAGCCTGCGCGCCGAGAGCGTGGCGGCCGTGGAGGAGCGCGTGCGGCTGCAAGCGCTGCGCAAGGGCGAAGCCGGCGCGGCAGAGGCCGTGCTGGCTGCGCTCGCCCCCAAGGGATTGAGCGCGCTCGCTGCCGATATCGCCATGCGTGAAGCTCGGCTCGCGCAAGCGCGGCAGGTTCTGCAGAACATGGCGCCGGCACCTGCGGCCGGCGCGGCGGTGCCGTCGAGTGCGCAGGCGGAGTCGGAAGAGAGCGCCGCGCGTGCCGCGCTGGAGGCCGCATCCGCAGCGCTCAACGACGCCAAGATCGCTGCCGGCAATGCGCGGGAGCAGGTCAGGGCGGCCGGGGATGAACTCGCGGCGGTGAAGGCCACGCTGGACGACCCGATGCGCGCCTCCCGCAAGGTGGAGGCCGGCGCAGCCCTGACGGATGCGCTGGCACAGCAATCGGCCCTGCAGGACAAGGTCGCCGAACTCGCACAGCAGTTGCAGACCGTCAACCTGCCCGTGCTCGCGCAGGACGTGGAACGGCTGGAGCGCAGCGCAAGGCAAGCCGAAGCCACGCACAGCCAGCGGGCCAACGAGATCACCCGGCTCGAGGTCGAACTGGAAACCAGGGGCGCGCTGGGCCAGGAAGAAGCAGCGTCGGAGAAGCAGCGCGAACTCGAGCATGCCGCGCGGCGCTGCACCGAACTCGAACGCCGTGCGAAGGCGCTGGACCACCTGCTGAAGCTGTTGCGCGAGAAGCGCTCGGCCCTGGCGCGGCGCCTGCGCGCGCCGCTGCAGAAGCACCTCGACCACTACCTGCAGATTCTTTTTCCCGGTGCACAGGTCGAGGTCGGCGACGACCTCTCGCCGGGCCGCATCACGCGGCAGGGCCTGCGCGGCGCCCAGAGCGGGGACTTCGCGGAACTCAGCGTGGGCGCACGGGAGCAGATGGGCGTCGTCGCCCGGCTGGCCTATGCGGACCTGCTGAAGGAAGCGAGCAAGCCGACCCTGCTCATCCTCGACGATGCCCTGGTCAACACCGACGAAGAGCGTCTGCGGCAGATGAAGCGGGTGCTGTACGACGCGGCGGCGCGGCACCAGATCCTTATCTTCAGCTGCCACCCCGACGTCTGGCGGGATCTCGGGGTCGTGGCGCGAAACATCCCGTAGCCCACAACCCGCGGCGCGGTTCGATGCGCTGCGCATAGGCGCTTTGTCATGGCCCCGACCCCGCGCGGGCAGGGCGCTTGGCTCCCCCGCAAAGGGGCGCTTCGCTCATGTGCGAAGGCGGCGTGATTCCTAAAGTCATCCCCAGGCCGAACGCTTCTGCCCATACCGGACAAACAGGCGGTTCAGGCCGGCAACGACAACCGGGGAACACACATGCAAACGCTCGCACTGCCGCCGAGACTCTTCATGAACCTGCTGCGCGAAGACGCAGGCATGTCATTCATGGAGTTCGCGCTGATCGGTGCGCTCGTGGTGGTCGTGTGCCTGCTCCTGTGGCTCGCCATCCGGCGCAGCGCCTGAACCCGCGGAGCCCACCATGCAGGAATTCATCGCCGTTCTCGAACTGCTGGGAATGCTGGTTTCCGACATTCGCATGCTCGCGCTCTTCGCGCTGCTCGGCGTGGCCGCCGTCAGCGACTGGCGCTTCTACCGCATTCCCAACTGGCTGACCTTCGGTGGCGCGCTCTTCGCGCTCATCGCCGGAACACTTGCGGCCCGCACGCCCACCGTGGGCGCATTGAGCGCATTCGGCGGACTGGCCGTCGGCTTCGGCGCAATGCTGACGTTCTATGTGATCGGGATCATGGGTGCCGGCGACGTCAAGCTGATGGCGATGGCAGGTGCCTTCCTCGGGCCCCAGCAGACGCTGATGGCAGTGCTCTGCACCTTCATCGTCGGCGGCGTGGTGGCCCTGGCCTTCGCGATCCATCGGCGCCGCCTCGGGCACATGCTGGCCAATGTCAAGGCAGCGGCCCAGGGCATGGCGGTCTCCAGCATCGTGGGAGTTCGTCCCACCGGGCACGTTTCGGCGGAGCAGTCCGTCGGGAAGCTGCCCTACGGAATCTGCATTGCGGCGGGCACGGTGATCAACGTGCTTGCGCACCAGCTGGGCTACGTCTAGTCCTTTCATTCATTCACCAATTTCTCATCCAACGCGAGGTTCACATGAAGAACATCAAGGCGCTCGGGCTGATCTTTCTGGCCTTGCTCACAGGGCTGGCCGCCGCGGTCTATGCGACCGGGTGGATATCGCGGCAAGGCGGAATCGCTTCCAACAAGGTGGTCGTGGCCGCCGTCGACATCGAACTGGGCAGCCGCGTCAACGCGCAGATGCTCTCCACGGTCGACTGGCCCAGCGGCTCCATACCGAGCGGTTCGTTCAGCGACATCAAGGCGCTGAACGATCGCGTGGTGAAGGTCGGCGTGCTGCGCGGCGAAGCGATCATGGAAGGCAAGCTGGCGCCGGTGGGCACCCAGGGCGGGCTGTCGGCGGTGATCGCCAGCGGCAAGCGGGCCATGACGGTGCGCGTCAACGACGTGGTCGGCGTTGCCGGCTTCGCACTGCCGGGCAACTACGTCGACGTGATGGTCAACGCCCAGCAGGACAAGGCCAAGGGCGAGCAGACCAGCCAGATCAGCAAGACCGTGCTGGAGAAGGTCCTGGTGCTGGCGGTTGCACAAGAGGCCAATCGCGACGACACCAAGCCGAAGGTGGTGAGCGCCGTGACGCTGGAGCTCTCGCTCGAGGACTCCGAAAAGCTCGACCTGGCACGCAGCGTGGGAACCCTGTCGCTCGTGCTGCGCAACCAGATGGACAAGACCACCGTCGCAACGGGCGGCATCACCAAGGGCCAGCTGTTCGGCGAGAAGGAAATCCTGCCGATCGCCACCACGGTGGCGGCGCCGCCACCGGCCCGGCCGCGTGTGGCGCGCACCGGCCCCGTCACGGCGACTGCATCCCAGTGCGTGGAAGTGATCCAGAACGCCGCTCGCTCTCTCGCCTGCTTCTGATCCAAACCTCCAGGAGGAACACCAAGTGCACTATCTCTCTCCCACCCCCGCCTGGTTGCTGGCGGCACTCACGATGATGGCGGCCCCCGCCATCTCCGCCGAACTCGCGGTGCCTGCCGCGGCTGCGGCCGCCACCGCCGCCGCCGCGGCGCCCGCGGCACCGGCGGCGCCAGCCACCCGGCGCTGCACCGCCATCATTCCGGACGACCAGCCGACGCAGGCCGTGCTGGGCAAGTCGGTGGTCATCCCGCTGAAGGCCCGCGTCGTCCGCATCGTGGTCAGCGGGCAGCCGCCGAGCCGGGCGCCCGCGGCGGCTGCCGTGCCGGCGGGCATGGCGCCGCCTGCACCGGCCGCGGCTGCGAATGCCGGCGACGGCATTGCCGATGTCGACGTGACGCTGCTGAGCCCGACCGACCTGTTCTTCCGCGGCCGGCAGGCGGGCTCGATGAACGTCGTGCTGCAGAGTGCGGACGGCACTTGCTACATCAAGGATGTGATCGTCACCATCGATCCGGGAGCGCTGCAGTCCAAGCTGGCAGAGCTGATGCCGGAAGAGAGCCGCATCCGCGTGCGCAGCGCGGAAAAATCCATCGTGCTCACCGGCGAGATCAGCGATGCGCTCAAGCTCGACGACGTGATGAGCCT
>Ga0105244_10000573_pt1 | contig 32996 bp, 30 predicted proteins | sample KBSM44metaG_FD_80423 | JGI IMG/M metagenome (GOLD analysis project Ga0105244, IMG submission 80423) | Miscanthus rhizosphere microbial communities from Kellogg Biological Station, Michigan, USA - KBS M4-4 metaG | ecosystem: Host-associated > Plants > Roots > Rhizosphere > Soil | place...
CAGGTCGCGGATGATGGTGTCGACGTCGCGGCCCACGTAGCCGACCTCGGTGAACCTGGTGGCCTCGATCTTGATGAACGGCGCGTCGGCCAGCTTGGCCAAGCGGCGCGCGATCTCGGTCTTGCCGACGCCGGTCGGGCCGATCATCAGGATGTTCTTGGGCGTGATCTCGTGGCGCAGCGGCTCCTCGACCTGCTGGCGGCGCCAGCGGTTGCGCAGCGCGATGGCGACCGCCTTCTTGGCCTTGCCCTGGCCGACCACGTGTTTGTCGAGTTCGCCGACGATTTCATGGGGAGTCATGTTCATGCTGGTTCCAGTGTTTCAACGATGTGGTTCAAGTTGGTGTAGATGCACAACTCGCCGGCGATGGTCAGTGACTTTTTGACGATTTCGGCGGGCGACAGTTCCGTGTTTTCCACCAAAGCCTTGGCGGCGGACTGGGCATAGGTGCCGCCCGAGCCGATGGCGCCGATGCCGTCCTCGGGTTCGAGCACGTCGCCGTTGCCGGTGATGACCAGGGTCGATTCATGGTCGGCCACCAGCAGCATCGCCTCCAGGCGGCGCAGCACGCGGTCGGTGCGCCAGTCCTTGGCCAGCTCGACGGAGGCGCGCAGCAGGTTGCCCTGGTGCTTTTCCAGCTTGCCTTCAAAGCGGTCGAGCAGGGTGAAGGCGTCGGCGGTGCCGCCGGCGAAGCCGACCAGGACCTTGCCCTGGTAGACCTTGCGCACCTTGCGGGCCGTGCCCTTCATGACGATGTTGCCCAGCGTGACCTGGCCGTCGCCGCCGAGGGCGACGTCTTTGCCCCGGCGCACGCACAGGATGGTGGTACCGTGAAATTGTTCCATATTGACCTCAGAGTAATGACGCGAACTGCTTCAAGACTTGAAAAGTGGGGCTGGAAACCGGAATTGCAAGTTAGTACTTGTGCGGGTAGAGCCGGGCGATGTCGCCGTAACCGAGCAATCTTAACAGGGCCGTGACCAGATGGTTCACGTCGCGGAATTCGATTTTGCGGCCCTCGGCGGCGAGCGGCTGCAGGCAGGCGTGCAGGCCGATGGCGGCCGGGTAGTCGATGCGCAGCAGCCGCGAGCAATCGAACACGATGGTCTGGTATTGGCCGGCGTAGCGCTCGATGGCGGGCAGCAGCGGGCCGAGCTGGTTTTCCATGACCAGTGGCAACATGAAGCGGTCCGGCGAGGCCGGCGCCCGCTGGGCCGGCGCCATCGCCACCTTGTGCGGGGCGACGAACGATGGCGGCGACACCTCGAAGGTGACGCAATAGTCCATGCCGGTCTCCTCGAATTCCTTCTCGCGGTTGAGCAGTTGCAGCAGTTCGAGCAACAACAGCCACGGCCCCTCGGTGTCGTCGGGGCGGCCGATGGCGATGCCGGCGCGGATCTGCGCGGCCAGCTCGGCCGCGCCCACCAGGATCAGCTCGCGCTGGCGGGCCTGCAGCCGGCGCAGGGTGTCGAGCAGCAGCCAGCAGGCCGGCGCCTCGATCTCGGTGACGCGGTGGAATTCCAACCGCAGCACCGGGTGGTCGTCGGCCAGCCGCAGCAGGTGTTCGAGCTGGCCGGCGATGGATTCGCCAAGCACGCCGCCGAAGGTGGTGGTGGGCGTGACGCCGGCCCAGCCGGGCGAGGCGGCCGCCAGGTCGGCCGGCGCGCTCCACGACGGCGGCGAGGTCTCGAAGGTGCTGACGTAGTCGATCGACAGGTTGTCGAAGCGCTCCTGCCGGCCACTGACCTGGTACAGGTCGAACAGCATCCACCAGACGGTGCGGTCCTGGCTGGCGCCCACGCTGTCGGTCAGCATCTGCTCGGCCGCCGCGCCCTGGCCGTTGGCGTAGAGGATGGCGATTTCCTCGACCACCGGCGCGGTCTGCGCCGCCACCGCCGCCTGCGGCAGGTCGTCGTCGCGCAGCAGCAGGGTGGTGGGGACGTCGGCCGGCGCGCCGGCGTCCGCGTCGCCGCTGTCGGCGCCGTTGTGGCGCCGCGCGGACGGACGCTGGCTGCCCCAGGCCGGCTCGGGCTCGTTGAAGATGTCGAACGCCATCGCCGATTCGATGGCGTCGATTTTCATGGCGGTGGCGCGGGCGATCTCGCGCTGGCGCGCCTGCTGGTGCTGGCGCGCCGTTTCGCTGTTGGCGGCCAGGCGCGCGGCGGCGTCGTCGCTGAGCGGGTCCGGCGCCTCGTCCGGGCGCGGTTGATCGGTTTTTTTGAAGATCGAAAACAGTCCCACGCTTTCCTCGTCGTCGTCGGCGCCGGCACCTGGCGCCCGCGACATAGTGTAGCGGAAGGGGAAGGGGTTTTCGTGTTACGGATGGGAAGGGTATGCAAAAGCACGTAAAAAAGCACGCGGCGGGCGCGTGCTTTCCGGTCTTGCTGGCGCCGGCCGGCGTGATCAGTCGCCGTACAGTTTCTGCTTCAGTTCGCGGCGCTGTTGCGCTTCCAGCGACAGGGTGGCGGTCGGACGGGCGATCAGGCGCGGGATGCCGATCGGCTCGCCGGTTTCCTCGCACCAGCCGTAGTCGCCGCCGTCGATGGCGACGATCGACTGCTGGACCTTCTTGAGCAGCTTGCGCTCGCGGTCGCGGGTGCGCAGTTCCAGCGCGTGTTCCTCTTCGATCGTGGCGCGGTCGGCCGGGTCCGGCACGAGCACGGTTTCGCGCAGGTGTTCGGTGGTTTCGCCGGCGTTTTTCAGCAGCTCCTTCTCAAGGGCCTGCAGCTTTGCTTTGAAAAATGCCATTTGCGCCGGATTCATATAGTCCTTTTCATCCATCTTCAGAATTTCTTCTTCGGTCAGGATGTGGTCGGCGGCGGCGGGGGTCGATTTATTAGTTTTGGTCATAACTTCGCTTACCTTCGATACGACAGAGTTTTCAAATTAATCAGCCCGGATTTCGTGGCAATTATCGTGGCAATTCAGTAGCAATTTAGCCATCCCCACAAAACCCGGATAGTTTATACCAGACATTGTTCCAAACCGCTAATAAAGATGTCTTTTGGCAGATTTTTACCTATAAACACCATTTTGCTGCCGCGAACGTCGTTTTCTCCCCATTTCGCGCCCAGATCGCTGCCCATGATCTGGTGCACGCCCTGGAACACCACCTTGCGGTCGGCGCCCTGCATCAACAATACGCCTTTGTAGCGCAGCATGCGAGGACCATAGACGTTTACCAGCCCGCCGAGGAATTCGTCCAGCTTGGCCGTGTCGAACGGGCGTGTACTTTTGAACACAAACGCGGCGATGTCGTCGCTGTGGTGGCCGTGATGGTGGTTGTGGTCGTGGCCGTCGTGACCGTGGCCGTCGTGGCCATGGTCGTGGCCGCAGTGCTCGTCGTGCACGTGGTCGTCGTCGTGGGCCTGGTCGGTCGCCAGGAAATCGGGGTCCAGCTCCAGCTTGTCGTTCAGGTTGAAGCCTTTGAGGTCCAGCACGTCCGTCAGCGGGGCGCGGCCGAAATCGGCCTTGCCGATCGGCGCGCGCGGATTGATGCGCTTGAGGCGGGCGGTCAAGGCCGCCAACTCCTCCTCGGTGACCAGGTCGGTCTTGGACAGCAGCATCTTGTCGGCGAACCCGACCTGGCGCTGCGCTTCCTCGTGCTGGTCCAGCTGGTCCATGGCGTGGCGGGCGTCGACCACCGTGACCACCGCGTCCAGCATATAGTGAGTGCCCACTTCCTCGTCGACGAAGAAGGTCTGCGCCACCGGTCCCGGATTGGCCAGGCCGGTGGTCTCGATGACGACGCGGTCGAAATGCAGTTCGCCGGCGGCGCGCTTTTGCGCCAGGCCGGTCAGCGCCACGATCAGGTCGCCGCGCACGGTGCAGCAGATGCAGCCATTGTTCATTTCGACGATCTGTTCGCCGCTATCCTGGACCAGGATTTCGTTGTCGATGTTTTCCTGCCCGAACTCGTTCTCGATGACGGCGATGCGCATGCCGTGCTGTTCCTGCAAGATGCGGTTGAGCAACGTGGTCTTGCCGGCGCCAAGGAAGCCGGTCAGGATGGTGGTGGGGATCAGTTCCATGTTCTAGCAGCCTGAGTCTGGTGGTCGGGAACCCTATATTGGGCTCAACCGCAAAAATACAATCGGCCGATTATGCCGGAATTTCAATTGTGCTAGCAATTGGTCCGATTGAGCAACGTCAGTACGGGCCGGATTTACCGGGGTAGTGCGCTTATTTCACCTTCGCGCGCGGGTGCGCCTTGTCGTACACCTCGGCCAGATGCTGGAAATCGAGCGCCGTGTAGACCTGCGTCGAACTGATGCTCGAATGGCCCAGCATTTCCTGCACCGCGCGCAGGTCGCCCGACGATTGCAGCACGTGCGAGGCGAAGGAATGGCGCAGCATGTGCGGGTGCACGCGCACCGGGGCGCCGCCGGCCACGCCGTGGGCCTGCAAACGCTGCTGGATCACGCGCGGCGAGACGCGGGTGCCGCGGGTGCTGACGAACAGCGCGTCGCCGCCGTCGCGCGGGGCCGGGCGCACGGCGATCCATGCCGCCAGCGCCTCGAGCGCGGCGGCGCCGACCGGCACCACGCGGCGCTTGTTGCCCTTGCCGGTGACGATCACTTCACGGTTGTCGAGGTCGACCCAGCCCAGCGCGTCCTTGCCGGCGGCCAGGTCCAGGCCGGCCAGCTCGGACACCCGCAGGCCGCTGGAATACAACAGTTCGAACATGGCGCGGTTGCACAGGTCGGCCGGTTCGGTGCCGGCGCCGGCGCGCGGCGTCGACGGCGCCACCAGCCGCACCGCGTCGTCGACCGACAAGGCGCGCGGCAGCGTCTTGGCGCGTTTGGGCGCGCGCACGCCCTGGACCGGATTGGCGGAGAGCGCGATGCGGTCGCCGAGCCAGCCGAAAAATCCGCGCCAACTGGAGAGTTTGCGCGCGATAGAGCGCGGATCGAGGTCTTTTGCGTGCAGTTTGGCGGTCAGCCGGCGGATCAGGAAATGGTCGATGCGCTGCCAGTCGTGGCCGTCCGACAGCGCGGCCAGTTCCCGCAAGTCGCGCCCGTAGGCGGAGGTGGTGTGCGCCGACAGCTTGCGCTCGGTGCGCAAATAGCCAAGGTAGGCGTCGATCCAGGCCAGCTTGCTGTCCGGTTCGGCGCCCATGGCGGCTCAGGCCAGCAGCCAGGCCAGCGCGGTGCTGGAGGTTTCGCCGATGTGGACCAGGAAGTCGGTCGCCATCAGCGAGGTGAAGCGGGCCGGATCGGCCGAGCCCAGGATCAGCAGGCCGAAGGCGTTCTTGTTGCCCGGCTTGCGCAGCGGAATGATCACGGTGGACGTGATGCCGGAGGCGTCGTCGAGCCAGCGCACCGCCTCGAAGTCCTTGTTGGTGCCGCAATACGGCGCCATCAGGCTGTTGGCGAAGATGCGCGCGTCCTCCGACACGCCTTTGACGAACCATTCGCCGTCGTACTCGGGCTCGGTGTCCCAGATGCGCAAGGTCACCTGCGGGACGTCGAAGGCCGACTTCAAGCCGCTGACGACCGAGTGTGGCATGGAGCCCACATCCTCGGCCTCCAGCAGCACCTTGGTCCAGCGGTGGAATTTGTTGGCGATGGCTTCGTTTTCGGAAGCCAGGCGCATCAGGTTGCTCATGCGCAGTTCCAGCGCCTTGTATTTATCGCGCATCACTTCCATCTGCCGCTCCTGCAGCGAGACGGCGCGGCCGGTGATGGGGCTGGCCAGTTTGATTTCACCGAGCAAGTCAGCGTGTTCTTCGAAGAAGTGCGGGTGGTCTGTCAGATACTGCGCGACAAGTGTGGAATCCAGTGGGACGGTCATGGGTACTCTATCTGCAAGGTTGGGGCTAGTCACATATTTTAACCGACGCAAGGCTTTGTACTGAACGAAAACTGCACGCCGCGCCGCGCGAAAAAAAAACGGACAAGGTCGCCCTTGTCCGTATCCCCAACGTCACACCAGCGGTTCTTGCCGACCGCGAGGCTTAGAAGTTGTGATGTATGCCGAGACTGTAGAAATTGAACGTCGCGGCAGGGCTGATTTTTTTGCGGGCCGCGTCCACGTACAGATAGGTGCGGGCCGACAGGTTGTAGTCGTAACCGACCGAGACCTGTTTGGTCTTGGCGATGTTCGGATTGTTGGCCTGGTTGTCGGGTTTCTTCTGGCCGTAACCGGCGCGTATCATGCCGGGGCCGATGGTGTAGTTGGCGCCGACCAGCCATGCCTTGGTTTCAGGATTGATCAGGACGCTTTCTTCCTGGTCCTGCTTTTGGTAGGAGCCCATCAGTTTCAAGTCCGGGATCGGTTTGAACGACGCGCCGACCGACCACAGCTTGGTGTCGACCGCGTTGCGCTCGTAGGCGCCATAGGCGGCGAACGGGCCGGTGGTGGCGGTGGCGCTGAGCGAGTACGGCACCACGGCGGCCATGCTGTTGGCCGGGAACTGCGGCGCCAGCGTGGTGCCGCGGCCGATGATGACCGGGTTGTTGTTGGCGTCCTTGGAGGCCACGGTGACGTTCAACTGGAAGATGCCGGCGATCACGGGCGTGTTGTAGAACACGGCGTTCGAGAAGCGGTTGGCCGAGTTGCCGGCGGCGCTCAGCGGATCGCTGGTGTAGCCGGCCACTTGCAGGTCGGTCTGGTAGCCGGCGGTGGCCGGCATGCCGCTCCATGGCTCGAAGGCGGTGCTGGTTTCCTGGAACGCGGTCAGGCCGCGGCCGATGCGCACGGTGCCGAAGCCGCCCTGCAGGCCGACCCGGCTCTGGCCCTGGAACAGCGGGCGGGTGGTGTTTTCGATGACGCCGGTGTCCGGCTCATAGCGGATCTCCAGCTGGAACAAGGCCTTGAGGCCGTTGCCCAGGTCCTCGACGCCGCGGAAACCCAGTTTGTTGTTGTCGCGTTTGCCAACCATGGTGGAGGTGTTGCCGGAGTTGGTACGCTTGGAAAGGCCAGCATCCAGAGTGCCATAAATGGCGACGGACGATTGCGCGGATGCAGCGCCGAACGCGCCCATGAGTGCCACGGCCACTAAAGATTTTTTGATCATTTGAGTTATTCCTTTTTAGAGTAAAACGTACAAAGGTCTAATGCTGTCCGGCCGCTTCATCTCTCCCCGGTTGGATCGAACCTTAAAGGCTCACCGGGACAAACGCGTTGGAATGGTCGACTATGGCGGCTTGTTTGTGTCAAAAGCAGGGGAATCGCGGCTTCTTGTTGTATTTTCGAAACGCTTGATCGGTGCTCCACAAGCCGCGCTCTTGGCCCGCCCCGTCACAGGGACTAACCTGCTGTTGTTGCATTATTTCTTTTCATGGAAGCATCAAAACAGCTCCAGCGTACAGGGGCGGCAGGGGGTTCGGGCTTGTGGCAGATCAAGCGGCCGCGCATTATGTCTAGGGTGTGGCGTCGATGGCACGCTACACTTGGAGTCTCATGGTGATCCGGCCCGCCTGGCAACGGCGCCAATGCACCGCCCGCTTCGATAAATCACATTCATAGTGAGACGATGGCAAATCGAGAAGAGTTAGGGATCATACGGGGCGCCCGCGCGGGAGACGCGGTCTGCCAGCTGGCGTTGGGGAAGCTGTATCTGTTTGGTGGCGCCAGTTTGCCGTTGAGCTTGCCAACGGCGCTGCACTGGCTGAACCGCGCCGCGCTGCAGGACCAGGATGAAGCCTGGATGCTGATCGGTAGTTACGTCCCTTTCGAACACGCCCAACATTGCCTTCCAGCCGTGCTGTCCTGGTACGACCGCGCGTACGACGCCGGTGTCGAACAAGCCGGTGTGGTGCTGGCGCAACTGGTGCTGAACCAGCCGGCGCTGCACGACGCCGCCCAAGTCCCCCATCACGCCCAACTGCGCGACAAGGCGCTGCAGGCGCTCGACACGGCCGCCCGTTCCGGCTCGGTCGAGGCGCAATGGCTGCTGGCCCAGCAGGGCGGCGCGCCGGCGGCCCATGCGGCGCTGGCGTCGGCGCCGCCGTCCGCGCGCGCCGGCCGCGGTCCGCGCCCGCCGGCGACCCGGGCCAGCGTGCGTCCGCACTGGCCGGCGCACGCGGCCGACCACGGCATTGCGGCGGCCCACTATGCGATGCTCGACGAGGCCTGGCATGGCGACCGCGATGCGTTTTTACCACGCGCGATGCCGCCGCTGCGCAAGCTGCTGGCCGGCGCGCCGTGCGACGCCGAGGCGGCGCGGGCGGCGGACTGGCCGCTCGGCCCGCAACAGCTGACTTTGCTTTCGCGCTGCGCCAGCCTGCTCGGCAGCGCGCCCGAGTACGAAGCCGAACTGCGGCAATGCCGCGAGCTGGCCGCGCATGGCGGCGAGCGTTGCGCGCAGCTGGCGCTGGGCCTGTGGTTCGCGCGCATGGACAGCGACGGCAAGCGGCAAACCAAGGGCATCGCCGCCGTCAACTTCAAGCGGGCGATACGCTGGCTGACCCTGGCGGGCGAGCAGGGCCTGGCCGACGCCTGGTTCGCGTTGTCGCGCATTTACCTGAAGCCGGAATTCTCGCAGCGTTGCGTGGCCGAAGCCCAATCGTATCTGGAGCGGGCGGCGGAAATGGGCCACTGCGGCGCCCAGCTCGAATGCGGCATGTACGCCTGGCGCAACCGCCGCAACGACGAGAACAGCGACGTGCGCGCGGTCTACTGGCTGCAGAAGGCGGCGGCGCAGGGCTGCGACGAGGCGGACGCGGCGTTGGAGCGGATCGCGCAATCGCCCAAGGAGTCGGGCTGGACGGAAAGCATCGCCGGCTGCGTCACGCGCGAGCTGACGGTCAGCCAGCCATTGCTGGCGGCGCGGCTGGAACTGGCGGAGTTGTTTGGATTGAGCCGGGCGGAGGCGCTGCTGCTCGATGTCAAGGCGGCCGACCAGGGGCATTGCCTGGTGGTCGATATCCGCGCCAGTTACGGGCGCAGCAAGCGGCGTTTGATTTTGCTGCGCACCGCGCGCGAGCGGCAGGCGCTGGACCGCATCAGCCGCTTGTTCGACGCGGTCGATGGTGGCCCGGATGGCCCGGAGGGCAATTACCGCCAGCGCCTGTACCGGCTCAAGACGTGGTTGCCGGCGGCGGACGGCGATGATTTGCTGGCCGCGTAGGCGACGATTGGGATTGATGCGTACCTACGGAGACACGTAGGGCGGATTAGGCGGAACGCCGTAATCGGCCATCCACGAGCCGCCGACAACGCATGCATGGCCGATTACGCTGCGCTAATCCGCCCTACGTGTTTCCGCTGCCCCATTCAGGCATCGCGGCCCCAATCAAATTTCCATCTCGCCTTCGAACACCGTCACCGCCGGGCCGGTCAGCAGCACCGGCTGGCCTTCGCCCGCCCAGCTGATCGACAGCTGCCCGCCGCGCGCGTCGACCCGCACCGGACTGTCGAGCAGGCCGCGCGCGATGCCGGCCACCGCCGCCGCGCAGGCGCCGGTGCCGCACGCCAGGGTTTCGCCGACGCCGCGCTCGAACACGCGCAGCTTGATGTGCCCGCGATCGACGATCTGCATGAAGCCGGCGTTGACCCGGTTCGGGAAACGCGGGTGGTGCTCGATCAGCGGACCGGTCAGTTCCACCGGCGCCGCGTCGACGTCGTCGACCACCTGCACCGCGTGCGGATTGCCCATCGACACGACCGAGATCAGCACGCTTTCCTTGGCGCCGGCCAGTTCCAGCACCAGCGGCCACAAGGTGGCGTCGCCCTGGCGTTCACCTTGCAAGCCTTCGGCGTCGAACGGCACGCGTGGCGCGTCGAGCACCGGCGGCCCCATGTCCACCGTGATGCTGCCGTCCGCCTCCAGCCGCGGCGCGATCACGCCGGCCTTGGTTTCGACGGTGATGCTGCGCTGGTCGGTCAGCCCTTTTTCCGAGACGAACTTGACGAAGGCGCGCGAGCCGTTGCCGCACTGTTCCACCTCGCCGCCGTCGGCGTTGAAGATGCGGTAGCGGAAATCGCAGCCGGGCTGGGTCGGTTTTTCCACCAGCAGGATCTGGTCGGCGCCGACGCCGAAGCGGCGGTCGCCCAGCAGCTTCCACTGCGCCGCCGTCAGGTCGATCTGCTGGTTGATGCCGTCGATGACCACGAAGTCATTGCCGGCGCCGTGCATTTTGGTGAATTTGAGTTTCATCGTCAGTCTTCTACTTGGAAGTTTGGTAGAGCGAGGGCTCGCCGTTGGGCCGCGTCTTGAAGCGTTTATGCGTCCAGAAATATTCCGACGGCGCCTCGCGCACCCTTTCCTCGATGAACTCGTTCATGCGGCGGGTGGCGGCTACCATGTCGGGACCCGGGTAATTGTCCCACACCGGATAGAACTTCACACGATAACCTTGATAGTCAGGCAGGAAGGTGGCGATCACCGGCATCACCTGGGCGCCGGTGGTGGCGGCGATGCGCGCCGTGGCCGTCAACGTGGCCGCCTGGATGCCGAAGAACGGCACGAATTCGGCATCCTTCTCGCCGAAGTCCATGTCCGGCAGCATGAAGTAGGGCAGCTTGTCGCGCAGCGCCCGCAGGATGGGTTTGATGCCGTCCTGGCGGGTGAACAGCTTGACCGGCTTGAAGCGGGCGCGGCCGGCGCGCAGCACCTTGTCGAAGGCGGTGTTCTTTTGCTGCACATACATCGACGAGGCGCTGGCCACCATCGCGATCGAGGCGCCGGCCACGTCCAGGCAAACGAAGTGCGGGCACAGCAGGATGGTCGGCTGGGCCGTCATCTCTTCCACCGGCACCGGACCGGGCTCGACCCGGATCAGGCGCTTCAGGCGCGCCTCGGAGGCCCACCACAGGATGCCGCGCTCCCACACGCTGCGCGAATACGCCTGGAAATGGCCGCGCGCGATGTCGACCCGCTCGGCCTCGGTCAGTTCCGGCATGCACAGGCGCAGATTGGTCAGCGCGATGTGGCGGCGCGAGCGCAGCGTCATGAACAACAGGCTGCCGGTGAGCTTGCCGATCCGGCCCAGCAACGGCAGCGGCAGCCAGTGCAGCAGCCACATCAATCCCAACAGCAGCTTCATGCCTGGCCTCCCGCCGCGGCCGGCGCGGCGATGCCGGCCGGTACCTTGTAGCGGTTGTAGCTCCAATAATATTGCTCCGGATTGCGGGCGATCAGGCGCTCCATGGCGGCGTTGATGGCGCGCGCCTGCTCGGCGGTGCCGCCGTCGAGCGAGCCGTCGAACGGCACGAAGCGCACCACGAAGCCTTTGCCGCCGGGCAGGCGCTCGGCGTAGGTGACGATGATGGTGGCGTCGCCCATCTGCGCCAGCTTGGCCGGCAGCGTCATGGTGTAGGCGCTGCGGCCGAAGAAATCGGCCCACACGCCTTCGCCCTCCTGCGGCACCTGGTCGGGCAGCACGCCGATCGGCTTGCCTTTCTTAAGGAACTTGGCCAGCATGCGCACGCCCGACATATTGGCCGGCGCCAGCAGCAGGTTCTTGCGCGCGCGCGCGCCCTCGACCAGCGGCTTGAGCGCGGCCTGTTTCGGCGGGCGGTACATCACCATCAGCTCGGTGCGCAGCGCGATTTCCTGCGCGACGATCTCGAAACAGCCCAAGTGTGGCGTCAGGAACACGATCCCGCGTCCCGCGTCCAATTCCGTTTGCACCAGTTCCCAGTTCTCGGCGTTGGCCAGGCGCGACACCCGCTCGGGCGACGCGCACCAGACAAATGGTAGCTCGACGATACTTTTTCCGGCCTCGGCGATGGCCGCCGACAGGTGTTGCGTATAGCCAGCAAGGGCCATGTTCTCGCGCATACGGCGGCGATGCGAGGGGGAACACAGATAAACCAGCCAGCCCAGGGCGGCGCCCACCGCGTGCAGCAGCGGCAGCGGGAAAATGGATAAAAAGCGGAAAAGATAAACAAGCATGAAGTTAAATCGTCAATATCAAGGAGAGTCCGGCTGCTATTGCTCTAGCCAAAAATTTTTTAAGAAGCGTAAAATACCACGTATGCAGTAACCGCTGAGTTAACAGACAACTTGCGAAGCGGAATATAAATATCGCTAAAGCGTCGCAAGCCGTATTGGGTGAGCGACAACCATTCTCAACCAGTATCAGGAGCTTGCGATGTCAAACGATTATCTTTTCACTTCCGAATCCGTCTCGGAAGGCCATCCGGACAAGGTCGCCGACCAAATCTCGGACGCCATTCTGGACGCCATCCTCGAGCAGGACCCGAAGGCCCGCGTCGCCGCCGAAACGCTGTGCAACACCGGCCTGGTCGTGCTGGCCGGCGAGATCACCACGCACGCCAACGTTGATTATATTCAAGTCGCGCGCGAAACCATCAAGCGCATCGGCTACGACAACACCGACTACGGCATCGACTACCGCGGTTGCGCGGTGCTGGTGGCCTACGACAAGCAGTCGCCGGACATCGCCCAGGGCGTCGACGAGGGTGCCGGTATCGACCTCGACCAGGGTGCCGGCGACCAGGGCCTGATGTTCGGCTACGCCTGCGACGAGACGGCCGAGCTGATGCCGGCCGCCATCCACTACGCGCACCGCCTGGTCGAGCGCCAGTCGCAGCTGCGCAAGGACGGCCGCCTGCCATGGCTGCGTCCGGATGCCAAATCGCAAGTCACGCTGCGCTACGTCAACGGCCGTCCGGTCGCGGTCGACACGGTCGTGCTGTCGACGCAGCACGCGCCGGAAATGCAGCACAAGCAGATCGAAGAGGCGGTGATCGAGGAGATCATCAAGCAGGTGCTGCCGCGCGAATGGCTGACCGACACCAAATACCTGGTCAACCCGACCGGCCGCTTCGTCATCGGCGGCCCGCAGGGCGACTGCGGCCTGACCGGCCGCAAGATCATCGTCGACACCTACGGCGGCGCCAGCCCGCACGGCGGCGGCGCGTTCTCCGGCAAGGATCCTACGAAAGTTGACCGTTCGGCCGCCTACGCCGCGCGTTACGTCGCCAAGAACGTGGTCGCCGCCGGCCTGGCGCGCCAATGCCAGGTGCAGGTCAGCTACGCCATCGGCGTGGCGCGTCCGATCAACATCACGGTGTACACGGAAGGCACGGGCGTCATTCCCGACGACAAGATCGCCGCGCTGGTGATGGAGCACTTCGACCTGCGTCCGAAGGGCATCGTGCAGATGCTCGACCTGCTGCGTCCGATCTACGCCAAGACCGCCGCCTACGGCCACTTCGGCCGCGAAGAGCCGGAATTCACGTGGGAGCGCACCGACAAGGCCGCGATCCTGCGCGCCGCCGCCGGCCTGAAATAAAAGCAACTCCGGGTCGGGCCCACCGGTGGTGGTCCCGACCCGGAGTGGGTGTTGCTTGAACCTCTGTTGACCCAGCTTATTTGGCGCGGCGGCTGTGCTGCACGCCAAGGTGGTGCTAAAATGCACCTTCCGAGGAGCGTTGCGACGAATTCCCCATTCGCCAGGCTCGGAATCTGCAACCGCGCTCACGTTACTTTTTTCTAACATGAAAGGAGGGCGTGATGAACGCCGTACTCAAATCCGCACAAGACTACCTGGTCGCCGATATTTCCCTGGCTTCCTGGGGTGACAAAGAAATCCGCATCGCCGAAACCGAAATGCCCGGCCTGATGGCCATCCGCGAGGAATTCGCCGCCGCCCAGCCGCTCAAGGGCGCGCGCATCACCGGTTCGCTGCACATGACCATCCAGACCGCCGTGCTGATCCAGACGCTCGAGGCGCTGGGCGCCAAGGTCCGCTGGGCCTCGTGCAACATCTATTCGACCCAGGACCACGCCGCCGCCGCCATCGCCGCCGCCGGCACCCCGGTGTTCGCCATCAAGGGCGAAACGCTGGACGAATACTGGGACTACACCCACCGCATCTTCGAGTGGCCGGCCGACGCCGCCGGCAACGCGGTCTACTCGAACATGATCCTCGACGACGGCGGCGACGCCACGTTGCTGCTGCACCTGGGCGCGCGCGCCGAAAAAGACATCTCGGTGCTGGCTTCGCCGAGCTCGGAAGAAGAGATCTGCCTGTTCAACGCCATCAAGGCCCACCTGGCGATCGACCCGGCCTGGTACTCCAAGCGTCTGCCGCAGATCATGGGCGTGACCGAGGAAACCACCACCGGCGTGCACCGCCTGTACCAGATGCACAAAGAAGGCAAGCTGGCCTTCCCGGCGATTAACGTCAACGACTCCGTCACCAAGTCGAAGTTCGACAACCTGTACGGCTGCCGCGAGTCGCTGGTCGACGGCATCAAGCGTGCCACCGACGTCATGATCGCCGGCAAGGTCGCCGTCATCGCCGGCTATGGCGACGTCGGCAAGGGCTCGGCCCAGGCCATGCGCGCGCTGTCGGCCCAGGTGTGGGTCACCGAAATCGATCCGATCTGCGCGCTGCAGGCGGCGATGGAAGGCTACCGCGTCGTGACCATGGACTACGCCGCCGAACACGGCGACATCTTCGTCACTTGCACCGGCAACTATCACATCCTGACCGAGCAGCACATGCTGGCCATGAAGGACCAGGCCATCGTCTGCAACATCGGCCACTTCGACAACGAGATCGACGTCGCCGCGCTCAAGAAGTACACCTGGGAAAATATCAAGCCGCAAGTCGACCACGTGATCTTCCCGTCGGGCAAGCGCATCATCCTGCTGGCCGAAGGCCGCCTGGTGAACCTGGGTTGCGGCACCGGCCATCCGTCGTACGTGATGAGCTCGTCGTTCGCCAACCAGACCATCGCCCAGATCGAGCTGTTCGCCAACACCGACAAGTACCCGGTCGGCGTCTACGTGCTGCCGAAGCACCTGGACGAGAAAGTGGCGCGTCTGCAGTTGAAGAAACTGAACGCCCAGCTGACCGTGCTGACCGAAGAGCAAGCGGCCTACATCGGCGTGACGCAGGAAGGTCCGTACAAGCCGGACCACTACCGTTATTAATCTGACGGCGTGAGGCGGGGCCGGCGTCTGTTGCCGGCCCTGTTTTTATTCAGCAAATTTTTGCAGCGAGACTTAGTTATGCGTTTGGTCCTTACCTGGTTAATCAATGCGGTTGCCCTGCTGGCAATTCCTTACCTGATGCATTCTGTCGATGTCACAAGCATAGGCGCAGCCCTCGTCGCGGCTCTCGTACTGGGCCTGGTAAATACGCTGATCCGCCCCGTGTTGTTGCTGTTGACCTTGCCCGTGACCATGCTGTCGCTGGGACTGTTTATCTTTGTCATCAACGGCTTCATGTTCTGGCTGGTGGCGCAATTCGTCGACGGTTTCCACGTCGACAGCTTCCTGTCGGCGATCGGCGGCGCACTGTTGTACAGCGTGATTTCCTGGGCTCTGTCTACCTTACTTTTGAAGAACTCAGATGGCTAATCATAATTTCAGTATCGAATTCTTTCCGCCCAAGACGGCGGAAGGGGCGGAAAAGCTGCGCGCCACGCGCGCCAAGCTGTCCGAACTGAAACCCAAGTATTTCTCCGTGACCTTCGGCGCCGGCGGCAGCACGCAGCGCGGCACGCTGGACACCGTGGTCGAGATCCTGGCCGCCGGCGAGGACGCCGCGCCGCACCTGTCGTGCGTGGGCGGCACGCGCGAGTCGATCCGCGCCATCCTGGCCGAATTCAAGTCGCACAACATCAAGCGCATCGTCGCGCTGCGCGGCGACCTGCCGAGCGGCTACGGCGCGTCCGGCGAATTCCGTTACGCCAACGAGCTGGTGGAGTTCATCCGCCAGGAGACCGGCGAATGGTTCCACATCGAAGTGGCGGCCTATCCCGAGGTGCACCCGCAGGCCAAGTCGCCGCAGGACGACCTGCTGGCGTTCGAGCGCAAGGTGAAGGCCGGCGCCAACGCCGCCATCACGCAGTATTTCTACAACGCCGACGCCTACTTCCAGTTCGTCGACCAGACCACCAAGATGGGCATCGATGTCCCTATCGTGGCCGGCATCATGCCGATCACGAACTACACGCAGCTGATGCGCTTCTCCGACATGTGCGGCGCCGAGATCCCGCGCTGGGTGCGATTGAAGCTGGCCAGCTACGGCGACGACACCGCCTCGATCAAGGCCTTCGGCCTCGATGTCGTGTCGCAGCTGTGCGAACGCCTGCTGGCCGGCGGCGCGCCGGGGCTGCACTTCTACAGCATGAACCAGGCCGCGGCGACCACCGCGCTGTGGCAACGGCTGGTGTAACAGCTGGCGGGCCACCCCGACCCGCAAACCGACGCGGGGGTCGTACCCCCCGGGGTACGACCCCTGTGGCCGCATTGCGGGTTACAGGCCCGCGATCTCGGTGACGATGCGGTCCAGCGCCACATCGTGCGCGTCGCCGTCGAACCTCACCTCCAGGCAGCTGTAGGCGATGCCCACCGTCTGCGGGCGCGGCGCCCGCGCCAGCGTGCGGTCGTAAAACCCCCCGCCATAGCCCAATCGATAACCATCCGGGTTGTATCCCAGGCAAGGCACCAGCAACGCCGGCGGATACGCCGCGTCGAGCCGCAGATCCGCCGGCACCGCCACCCCCATCGCGTCCTTGACCATCGCCTCGCCGATGCGCCAGTCCGCGAATTCCAGCGCCGCGTGTTTTTCCACCACCACCGGCAGCAGCAGCCGCGCGCCCAGGCGCTCCAGCGCCACGTAGGCGGCCTGCAGATCCGGTTCGTCGCGCAGCGGCCAGTACACGCCCAGCGCCGCCGGCCGCGCCGCGCGCCACCACGCGATCACCCGTTCACCGATGGCGTTGTCCCACGCCGCCCGCGTGGCCGGATCGAGCGCGCGCCGCGCGGTCAGCAACTGCTTGCGCAAATCGGCCTTTTGCATAGCGGCCGGGGCTATTCGTTCGATCTCGGCACGTGGTATTCTAGGGTCGCTGGTCATCGAATCATCGCCGGTCGTAGTTTCGGTTGTCGCTTCATACACTGCTTAAAGAGAGTTGCACATTGATTTCCGCTTCGAAATGGATTGCCGGCGTCGTCGTCGTGGCCTGGGTTGCGTTCAACCCGTCGTATATGTCGCTGGCCCACGCCGAGGATATCGGCGCCGAGACCAAGCGGCAGGACGATGCCTTCCTGCTGATGCGCGACGCGGTGCGCCAGGACGACGCGGCCAAGGTGGATTTCTACGCCGCCCGCCTCGCCAATTACTCCATTCCCTCGTATGTCGATTATTATCGGCTCAAATCGCGCCTGAAGGACGTCCCCTACGCGGAAATCCGCGATTTCATGAAGCGCTACGAGGGCCAGGCCATCGTCGACCGCCTGCGCAACGACTGGCTGCTGGACCTGGGCCGCAAGCGCGACTGGGCCACCTTCGACGAGCAGCTGCCGCTGTTCGTGCTCAACGACGACACCCAGGTCAAATGCTACGCGCTGCAATCGCGCGCGCTCAAGGGCCAGAAAGTGGCCGACGAGGCGCGCGCGCTGCTGACCTCCCCGGGCGTCTACGGCGAACCGTGCGCGGGCCTGATCGCCACCCTGTTCCAGACCGGCCAGTTCGACGCCAACGACCTGTATGAACAACTGCGCCTGTCCGGCGAATTCAACGCCACCGGCCAGGCGCGTCGCATCGTCGCCCTGCTGGGCGGGCCGGAAAAGAAGGCGGTGCAGGCGGTCGACACGCCGGCCCTGGCGCTGGCCAAAGGGCCGGGCAGCGGCCGCACCGAGCATGAGATCTACGTGGTGGCCGTCGGCCGCATGGCCAAGACCAGCGTCAAGCTGGCGGCGCTGGCGCTGGAAAAGGCCTCGTCCCAACTCACGCCGCTGGAACGGCAGGAAGGCTGGGCGGCGATCGCGCTGCAATCGTCTTATTCGCTGGCCGACGACACCGCCGATTACTGGCGCCGTTCGAACGGCGCCAAGCTGTCCATCGACCAGATCCAGTGGAAAACCCGCATCGCGCTGCGCGCCGGCGACTGGCGCCAGGTCAAGGCCAATATCCAGGCGATGCCGGCCTCGCTGCGCGACGACCCGGCGTGGATCTACTGGATGGGCCGTGCGCTGATGGCCGAAGCCGGCGTGACCAGCCATCCGACCGGCGAGGCCGAGCGGCTGTTCCGCAGCATCTCGGACCAGCCGAATTTCTACGGCCAGCTGGCGCTGGAGGAAACCGGTAGCCTTATTACCATCCCGCTGCCGGGATCACCGATCACCCCCGCCGAGATCGCGGCGATCGCCGCCAATCCCAATTTCCAGCGTTCGCTCAAGTTCTTCGGCATGCGCCTGCGCTTCGAGGGCACGCGCGAATGGAACTGGGGCCTGCGCGGCCTGGACGAACGCGGCTACCTGGCCGCCGCCGAATTCGCGCGCCAGAACGAGATCCTCGACCGCATGGTCAACACCTCGGACCGCACCCGCATCCAGGTCGACTACACGCAGCGCTTCCCGTCGCCGCACCACGACGTGATGCATCCGGCGACGCAGACGCTGGGCCTCGACAAGGCCTGGGTGTACGGCTTGATGCGGCAGGAATCGCGCTTCATCCTCGGCGCGCAATCGCACGTGGGGGCGTCCGGCCTGATGCAGGTGATGCCGTCGACCGCGCGCTGGGTGGCCAAGAAACTGGGCCTGACCGACTTCGCGCAGGACATGCTGACCGACGTGCGCACCAACATCATGCTGGGCACGAACTACCTGAACATGGTGCTCGGGAACATGGACGGCTCCGAGGTGCTGGCCACGGCCGCCTACAACGCCGGGCCGGGACGCTCGCGCCGCTGGCGCGCCACCCTGACCAAGCCGATCGACAGCGCCATCTTCATCGAGACCATTCCGTTCCACGAGACGCGCACCTACGTCAAGAACGTGATGTCGAACGCCACCTACTACGCGGCCCTGTTCGAGGGCCGTCCGCAGTCGCTGAAGGCGCGCATCGGCACCGTCGCGCCGCGCTCCTACACCCCCGAGGAAGAGCAGGAATCGAGCTACGGCTCGCGTTGACCACACCATCATTACGGACGCACCATGCAGACCACCAAACTTGATCCCAGCCTGTCGAACACCCTGGCCGCCGCGCGCGAGCCGGGCCTGACTCTCATCATCGGCAACAAGAATTATTCGTCCTGGTCGATGCGGCCATGGGTGGCGATGACCGCGTTCGGCATCCCGTTCCAGGAGGTTCGCGTGCTGCTCGACCAGGCCGACACCGCCAACCGCATCTGCGGCTACTCGGCCAGCGGCCGGGTGCCGGTGCTGCTGGCCGGCGAGATGACGATCTGGGACAGCCTGGCCATCTGCGAGTATCTGGCCGAGCAGTTCCAGGAGCTGCACCTGTGGCCGCGCGACGTGGCCGCGCGCGCGATGGCGCGTTCGGTCTGCGCCGAGATGCACGCCGGCTTCGCCGACCTGCGCAAGTCAATGTCGATGAACATCCGCGCCAGCTTCCCCGGCAAGGGCCGCACCAACGGCTCGCAGGCCGACATCGGCCGCATCAGCGAAATCTGGGAGGAGTGCCTGTCGCGCTTCGGCCACCACCAGTTCCTGTTCGGCGACTTCTCGATCGCCGACGCCTATTACGCGCCGGTGGTGATGCGCTTCCGCACCTACGGCGTGTCGCTGGCGCCGGCGCTGGACGCCTACTGCCAGCGCGTGCTGGCGCATCCGGCCGTGGCGCGCTGGGTGGCCGAGGCGCTGGCCGAGACCGAAACGGCGCCCAAGCACGACGCCGAAATGCCGGACTGACGATGATGCGGATTTATGTAGTCGGCGGCGCCGTGCGCGACGAGCTGCTTGGCCTGCCGGTCAAGGACCACGACCACGTGGTGGTCGGCGCCACGCCCGACGACATGCTGGCCCAGGGCTTCCGCCCGGTCGGCAAGGACTTCCCAGTGTTCCTGCACCCGAAGACGCAGGAGGAATACGCGCTGGCCCGTACCGAGCGCAAGACCGCGCCCGGCTACAAGGGCTTCGTGTTCCACACCTCGCCCGACGTCACGCTGGAGGAGGATTTGATCCGGCGCGACCTGACCATCAACGCCATCGCCCGCGCCGACGACGGCACCCTGACCGATCCCTTCGGCGGCCGCCGCGATATCGAGCAGCGCGTGTTCCGCCACGTCTCCGACGCCTTCGCCGAGGACCCGGTGCGCATCCTGCGCGTGGCCCGCTTCGCCGCCCGTTACAGCGACTTCCGCGTGGCGCCGGAAACCAATGCGCTGATGCGGCAAATGACGGAGCAGGGCGAGGTCGACGCGCTGGTGCCGGAACGCGTGTGGCAGGAGTTGTCGCGCGGGCTGATGGAGGACAAGCCGTCGCGCATGCTCGAGGTGCTGCGCGATTGCGGCGCGCTGGCGCGCATCCTGCCGGAGCTCGACGTGTTGTGGGGCGTGCCGCAGCCGGAGAAATGGCATCCGGAGATCGACACCGGCGTCCACATCCTGCAGGTGATCGATTGCGCGGCGCGGGCGGGGCTGGAGCTGCCGACGCGCTTCGCCTGCCTGATGCACGACCTGGGCAAGGGCGTGACGCCGCCGGCCACCTGGCCGGCGCACCACGGCCACGAGGAACTGGGCGTCAAACTGGTCGAGCAGGTGTGCAAGCGCCTCAAGGTGCCGACCGAGTGCCGCGACCTGGCCGTGATGACCGCGCGCGAGCATGGCAACGTCGGCCGCGCGCTGCAGCTGCGGCCCAACACCATCGTCAAGCTGCTGGAGCGCTGCGACGCCTTCCGCAAGCCGGCGCGCTTTTCGCAGATGCTGCTGGCGACCGAGTGCGATTCGCGCGGCCGCATCGGACCCACGGCCAGCTACCGCGACGCGCCGTTCCCGCAGCTGGCGCATCTGGAGGCGGCGATGGCGGCCGCGCGCGGCGTCAACGCCGGCGAGATCGCCCAGGCCAGCGCCGCCAACCCGCAGCGGATACCGGAGTTCGTGCACCGCGCGCGGGTGACGGCCGTCGCGGCGGCGCTGAAGGTGGAAGAATGAACTCCATCGATCTGTTCCAGAATCCGCTGCGCCGCTGGGGCAGGCACAAAGACGGCAAACACCGTCCGACGGTGCTCGTCAAGGCGCTGCAGGAGCGCGACCGCCGGCGCATGGTCAGGCATTTCCTCGAACTCGAAAGCAGCGACCGGTTGCTGCGCTTCGGCACCATGCTGCCCGACGAGCAGGTCGAGAGGTATGTCAACAGCATCGATTTTTCGCGCGACATGGTGTTCGGCGTGTACAACCGCCTGTTCAAGCTGGTGGCGGTCGGCCACCTGGCGTTCGCCCCGCGCGACGAGTCCAGGAGCGCCGTCACCGAGAAGGAGCGGGTGGCCGAATTCGGCGTTTCGGTCAGCAAGAGCGCGCGTGGCATGGGCGTCGGCTCCAAGCTGTTCGAGCGCGCCGCCATCCACTGCCGCAACAGCGACGTCGACACCTTATATATGCACTGCCTGTCGTCCAACAAGACGATGATGCACATCGCGAAAAAAGCCGGCATGGAGATCCATCGCGACTACGGCGAGGCGGACGCCTATCTCAAACTGCCACTGGCCAATCCGGCCAGCGTGCTGCAGGAGGCGCTGGACGAGCAATTCGCCACGCTGGACTACACCCTCAAGGCGAACAAGCGCTTCGCCACCAAATGGCTCGGTCGCCTGACCGGCCGAAAATAAATCGCAATTTCTCCCACTATAGTTAGAACCTTTACCGGCTGGCCTGGAATGAACGGTCAGACAAGATACGCAAACCGGTAACCAGGCTTCCCAACGTGCCGCTGATTTCATCACTTCCGCCCATGCCGTGGGCGGCGGACGTCCTGTGCGGCGCGCAGTTGCGGGCGCCCGACCTTGGCGTCTGCCTGCGGCTGCTGGTGCTTTCGCCGCTGCTGGAGGAGTGCGTGATCCGCGCCGGCCTGCAGGAGTGGCTGATACGACGCTCGCCGCCACGGAGTGGGCTCGAGTGGGCTTGGCCCGTGCTGGTGTCGACGGCCGCTTTCGGCTTGCTGCACCTGGGCTCCGGCTGGCGGGCCGCCGTCGCGGTGCTGCTGCCGGGACTGGCGCTGGCGCTGCTCTACCAGCGCACCCGCAACTGGTGGTGGTGCGCGCTGATGCACAGCGGGTTCAATGCCTTTGCTATCTCTGTCTGCGGTTTATAGATCTATTTGGATCAATTTCAAGATCAACTTCAGGAGAGTGGCATGACAGGTTTAACGTGGGAATTCCGGCTGCGGCACGCGGCTGCGGCGGCGCTGCTATTGGGACTGGCTTCGCAATCGGCGAACGCGCAAAACGCATTGAACGGCCGGAACCTGTATCAGAACGGTCCTGTCGGCGGTGGCGGCACCTGCGTCGCCTGTCATGGCCCTAGTCCGGCCAACAATGTCAGCAACATCCAGCGCGCCGCCAATCAGCCGTCCGTCATCGCCGCCGCCATCGCCCGCAACGCTGGTGGCGGCATGGGCCAGTTCGCCGGCCGCTTCAGCTCCGCCGAACTGGCGGACATCGCAGCCTACATCGGCAATCCGAACGTGACGGCGTCGCCGGCGGCCTCGCTGGCGCCGGCCAGCCTGGCCTTCAGCGGCACCAGCATCGGCCAGACTAGCGCTCCACTGAGCACCACCTTGAGCAGCACCGGCAGCGCCGCGCTCAATATCGGCAACATCTCGCTGGGCGGCGCGGCGGCCGGCGACTACAGCCTGGCCGGCGGCACCTGCGCCAACGGCGCGGCCATCGCGGCCGGCGCCAACTGCACCGTGCAGGTCAGCTTCCGTCCCACCGTGGCCGGCGCGCGCGCCGCCACCCTGACCATCACCCACAACGCCACCGGCGGCAGCAGCACCGTGGCCCTGAGCGGCACCGGCAACGCCACGCCGCAGGCGACGATCGCCTTGTCGGCGCCGAGCATCGACTTCGGCGCGCAATTGACCGGCGCCGCGTCGGCCGTCTCCACGATCAATGTCACCAATAGCGGCCAGGCGCCGCTGATCTTCAGCTCCATCGCCGTCGGCGGCGCCAACGCCAACATCTTCACGCTCGGCGGCACCTGCGCGGCGGCGACGCCATTGCCGGCCAACGCCAGCTGCACCGTCACGGTACAGGCCACGCCCACAGCCGCCGGCGCCTTCGCCGCCAGCCTGACGCTGGCCTCGAATGCCGCCAACGGCAATGCCACCGTGGGCCTGTCCGGCACCGCTTCGGCCGCCGCGCCGGCGCTGACCGCCACGCCTTCCGCGCTGGCCTTCGGTCTGCGCACGATCAATGCCGCTGGTCCAACGCAAACGGTGGTCCTGGCCAATACCGGTAACGTCGCCGTCGCCTTCACGCGCATCGCCTTGACCGGTTCCAGCACCTTCGCCATCGCCTCCAGCGACTGCGGCGCCACCCTTGCCGTCGGCGCCAGCTGCTCGGTACCGGTGCGCTTCGCGCCGACCGCCGACGGCGCGGTGACTTCGACCCTGGGCGTGACCTCCAACGCGCCGGCGGTGCAAGTGGCCATCACCGGCAGCGGTACCACGCAACCGGTCGGCATTCCGGTGCTGTCCGAAACCGGTCCGATCGCCTTCGCCGATACGCAAGTGGGCGCCAGCGCGGCGGTGCACACCACGACCTTGAACAACGCCGGCAGCGGCGCGGTGCGCATCTCGACCCTGTCCCTGGGCGGCGCCCAGCCTGGCGACTTCGTCATCGGCGGCACCTGTGCGGCCAACGGCACCGTCAGTGCCGGCGCCAGCTGCACCATCACCACCGCGTTGCGTCCGACGGCGGCCGGCGCCCGCAGCGCAAGCCTGCTGCTGGCGACCGACGCCGGCGCCCAGTTCACGCTGCCACTGAGCGGCAACGGCGTGGCGGTCGCGGTCAGCACCCCTTCGCTGGGACTCAACCCGCAAAGCTTCGACTTCGGCGCCGTCACCATTGGCGCTACCGCACCGACCCGCCGCTTCACGCTGACCAACAGCGGTTCGGCGGCGCTGACCCTGGCCAGCGCCGCCTTCAGCGGCCCGTTCGCCGCCGTCGCCGACAGCACCGGCTGCGCCGCCTTCCCGTTCACGCTGCAACCCGGCGCCACCTGCGACCTGGTGGTGCGCTACACCCCGGTCAACGCCGGCGGTAACAGCGGCAATGTCGTGATCCAGTCGAATGTGGCCGGTAGCAGCTGGACCATCGCCTTGAACGGCCAGGCCAACGCCGCCCCGTCCAACGCCGCGCCGCAAAACGCCGGTGGCGGCGGATGCTCGGCCTCGCAAAGCGTCAACGATCCGATGCTGGCATTGCTGGTCATGCTGTCGCTCGGCGTGATCGTGTGGCGCCGCCGTCGTAGCGGCAGCAGCCGTGGCGATCAAAACTAACCTGGAGTCATTATGAAAATCAAAGCTATATCGATATTGCTGGCCGCCGCGCTGGGCGCATCGTCCGCGTTCGCGCTGGAGAAGGGCGCCCCCGCGCCGCAGTTCGACCTGCAGGGCATGGACGGCGCGGTCCAGCTGGCGAAGTTGACCGGCAAGGTGGTGTACGTGGACTTCTGGGCCTCGTGGTGCGGCCCGTGCCGCCAGTCCTTCCCGTGGATGAACGAGATGCAGGCCAAGTACGGCCCGCGCGGCCTGCAGATCGTCGGCGTCAACGTCGACGCCAAGAGCGAGGACGCCAAGACCTTCCTGGCGACCACGCCGGCCAAGTTCACCATCGCCTTCGATCCCAAGGGCGCCACGCCGCGCCAGTACGGCATCAAGGGCATGCCGAGCAGCGTGTTGATCGGGCCTGACGGCAAGGTCCTGCTGGAGCATTCGGGTTTCCGCGACGCCGACCGCGCCGAGCTGGAAGCGAAGATCCAATCCGCATTGGGAGCCGCCAAATGAAAACCCTGATCGCCCTGGCGCTGGCCGCCAGCCTGTCCGGCTGCGCCTCGTTCGGCAATGTCCAGCCGGGGGAAAAAGGCACGCTGGCCAAGCCCGAGATGACTTTCAACGACGGCGGCTTGTTCAGCCGTTACGACGACCATATCTACACCAGCCGCGAGTCCTCGTCGGGCGGCGCCGGTGTCGGTGGTGGCGGCTGCGGTTGCAACTGAAATGGAATCCCCTATGACGAGCAAAGAAATCACAGTTCCCGACGACGGCCAGCCGTCGATGTCCCCGTCCCCGGCGACGTCGCTGGCGGGTTCGATCCTGGCGGCGGCATTGCTGCTGCCGGGCGTGCAGGCCCACGCCGAGGCGCCGCCGACCAATGGCGTGATCAGCATCGGCTATCTTGACTACCGCGAAAGCCAGTCCGACATGGACCGCATCCGCGTGCACGCGCCGTCGGTGTCCATCATGGCGCCGGTGGCCGGCGTCTGGAGCATCAGCGCCTCGGCGGTGACCGACGACGTGTCGGGCGCTTCGCCGCGCTACCACACGGCCGTCTCCGGCGCCTCGCGCATGAGCGACGACCGCAAGGCCTGCGACGTCTCGCTCAAGCGCTACCTCGATCGCGGCAGCGTGTCGGTCGGCGCCAGCTATTCGACCGAGCACGACTACGTGTCGCGCGCGCTGTCGCTGCAGGGCACCTTCGAGAGCGAGGACCGCAACACAACGTGGTCGGCGGGATTCGGCCGCGCCAACGACGAGATCAATTCCACCGGCGGCGCCGTCGTCGGCGAGAAGAAGAACACCACCAATCTGCTGGTCGGCGTGACGCAGGTGCTGACCAAGAACGACGTGGTGCAACTGACCCTGGCGCACGACAGGGGCCGTGGCTTCTTCTCCGATCCCTACAAGGCCTTCGACAACCGTCCGCGCAGCCGCAACGAGAGCACCGTGCTGGCGCGCTGGAACCACCATGTCGAATCGACCGGTGGCATCAGCCGCACCTCCTACCGCTACTACCGCGACAGCTTCGGCGTGCGCGGGCATACGCTGTCGCAGGAATATGTGCAGCCGCTGTCGCAGGGCTGGACCGTGACGCCGGAAGTGCGCCTCTACACGCAGAGCGCGGCGGACTTCTACTATGATCCGGTCTACGATCCGGTGCTCGGGACGCCGTTCCCGCCTGGTTTCAACGGCGCCAATCCGGGCTTCTCGTCGGCCGACCAGCGCCTGTCCGGCTTTGGCGCGGTGACCGTGGGGCTCAAGGTCAGCAAGCAGATCGACAAGCTGTGGTCGGTGGACGTCAAGGCCTCGGCCTACCAGCAGCGCGGCAGCTGGCGCGCGTTCCACTCCGGCAGCCCGGGGCTCGAGACGCTGCGCGCGCAGACCTTCCAGATCGCGGTCAACCGGCAATGGTAGACGCGATCCACCGCACCGCGTTCGACGCGATGGCCAGCCGCTGCGAGATCCGGCTGGCCGCGCCCGACGCCCACACGGCCGAACTGCTGTCGCGGCAGGCCGTGGCGGAGGTGCGGAGGATCGAAGAGAAGTATTCGCGCTACCGGCCCGACAGCATCGTCTCGCGGGTCAACGCCGCGGCGGGCAGGGAGCCGGTCGCCTGCGACAAGGAGACCATGGCGCTGATGTCCTACGCCACCGCGTTGCACGGCGCCAGCGAGGGCCTGTTCGACATCACCTCCGGCGTGCTGCGCAAGGCCTGGGATTTCCGCCGGCCGAGCGTGCCGAAGGCGGAGGTGCTGGAGCCCTTGCTGGCGCTGGTCGGCTGGGACAAGGTGGCCTGCGAGGGGGAGGAGGTCTATCTGCGCCAAGCCGGCATGGAGGTCGACTTCGGCGGCTTCGGCAAGGAGTACGCGGCCGACCGCGCGGCGGCCTTGCTGATCGAGGCCGGCGTGCGGCACGGGTATGTGAACCTGGGCGGCGACATGCGCTTCATCGGCCCCCGCCTGGACGGGCGGCCGTGGAGCATCGGCATACAGGACCCGCGCGATCCCGACGCGGTGGTCGCCAGTATTCCGATCAGCCAGGGCGCGCTGGCGACAAGTGGCGACTACGAGCGTTATTTTGAACTGGATGGGCAGCGTTACTGCCACATCCTCGATCCGCGTACCGGCATGCCGGTGCGGCACTGGCGCTCCGTGAGCGTGATGGCGCCGATGGCGATAGCGGCCGGCAGTTGTTCGACGATCGCCATGCTAAAGCAGCAGGGCGGGCTCAATTTTCTGAACGCCTCCGACATGGGTTATTTGACCGTCGATGATCAGGGGCAGATGTTGTATAGGGATATCTCATGAAACGACAAAAATGGATGGTACGTTTGCAGATGCTGGCGACGATGCTGGTGGCGCTGATCGCGCTGTTTGCGGGCAGCCAGGTGCGGGCGGGCGATTTTCTCGAACCTGACCAGGCCTTCAAGCTGAGCGCCGAGTCGCTCGACGCCAGGACCGTGCGGCTGACGTGGAAGATCGCCAAGGACTACCACTTGTACCGCGATCGCCTGAGCTTCAACGCCGCCGACGGCGCGCAGGTGACGGCGCCGGTGCTGCCGAACGGCATACGCAAGTTCGACACCAATTTCAACAAGGAGATGGAAACCTACCAGGACACGCTGGTGGTCGATCTGCCGGTGACGGCCAAGGAGCCGTACACGCTGCTGGTCGGTTACCAGGGCTGCGCGGACGCCGGCCTGTGTTATTCGCCGGCGGAGCAGAGCTACCGCGTCGACCCGAGGAAGCCCGGCAAGCTGACACCGATCGACCCGGCCGCCGTGGCCGCGACTAGCGCCGCGGCTCCTGCCGCCGCCACGGCATCCGCCTCGGCGACCACGCCGGCCGCCGCGCCGGAGGATGACAGCTCGCTGGCCCAGCGTACGCTGCAAAGCGGCAGCGCCTGGCGCATCGGCCTGGCCTTCCTGGTCTTCGGCCTGCTGCTCTCGTTCACGCCGTGCGTGCTGCCGATGGTGCCGATCCTGTCGTCGATCATCGTCGGCGAAGGCAATGTCTCGCGCGGCCGCGGCTTCATGCTGGCGCTGGCGTACAGCCTTGGCATGGCGCTGGTCTACACCTCGCTCGGCGTCGGCGCCGGCCTGGCCGGGGAAGGACTGGCCGCCGCGCTGCAAAAACCATGGGTGCTGCTGACGTTCGGCGCCTTGCTGTTCACGCTGGCGTTGTCGATGTTCGACGTCTACCAGCTGCAGCTGCCGAGTAGCCTGCAAAGCCGCCTGAGCTCCACCAGCGGCAATATGGGCGGTGGCAAATTCGCCGGCGTGTTCGTCATGGGCGCCCTGTCGGCGCTGATCGTCGGCCCGTGCGTGGCCGGTCCGCTGGCCGGCGCGCTGCTCTATATCAGCCAGACGCGCAACGTCTGGACCGGTGGCTGGGCGCTGTTCTCGATGGCGGTGGGCATGAGCGTGCCGCTGCTGCTCACGGGTATCTCGGCCGGCAGCCTGCTGCCGCGCGCCGGCGCCTGGATGAACGGCGTCAAGAAGCTTTTCGGCCTGTTGCTGATCGCGGTCGCCATCTGGATGGTCACGCCGGTGTTCTCGGTCACGGTGATGATGGTCATGTGGGGCGTGTTCGCGCTGCTGTGCGCCATGTTCCTGCACGTGTTCGACGGCATTCCGAAGGGCGCGGGGTTGGGCGCCTATGTCGGCAAGACGCTGGGCCTGGCCTTCCTGCTGGCCGGCCTGTTCGAACTGACCGGGGCGGCCAGCGCCGGGCGCGACGTGCTGCAGCCGCTGGGCCACCTGACCGTCGCCCGCGCCGAGGGGGGCGCCGGTGGTGGCGCAGCGGCCGGCGGCGAGGCGCACTTCACGCGCATCAAGACGGTGGCCGAACTGGATCAGATCCTGGCCACCAGCACCAAGCCGGTGATGCTGGACTTCTACGCCGACTGGTGCGTGGCCTGCAAGGAGATGGAGCGGTTCACGTTCTCCAAGCCGGCCGTCAACGGCAAGATGAAGGACGTGCTGCTGCTGCAAGTGGACGTCACCGCCAACAACGCCGACGACAAGGCGTTGATGAAGCGTTTCGGATTGTTCGGTCCACCGGGCCTGATTTTCTTCAACGACGGCAAAGAGATTCCGAACAGTCGCATCATCGGCTTCCTGGCCGCCGAGCCGTTCCTGCAGCACTTGAACCGCCACTTCACTTCGTGAAGTTCATGTGACCCGCACGGCGCGTAATCCGCGCTGTGTATTTTGCTGACGTGCCGATATAAACGCCAAGAGTGCCCGTTTACGCCAAAGGCCTGCCGGCAGGTACTCTAAAGTTCGGTCCGCGCGCAAATAGCGTAAAATCCATTTTTCAAAAAGAAACACGACGTCGTGACGATGGCTTCGCTTGTTTCACCGTTGTCTTTCAATACGCGATTTTCCGCCATTCACTCTTCGATTAGACCAAATGATTATTACATTAGGAGGATACATCTGGTGTGCCGCTGCCGGTTTGTTTAGCGCCCTCGCGACGGTCATGCTTAAAATATCCTCCAACCATTCGGAACCGGGCATGGTGGTCAAACTTTGCTGGCTGGCCGGAGCGATGACTAGCTATGTGGCCGGCTTTGGCGCGTACCGTCTCGCGTTGGCCAAGACCGACATAACGGTTGCCTATCCCGTGATGACGATTGTGACGATGACGCTCATTGCGTTTGCTGGGCGGTTGATATTTGGGGAGGCGCTAAGCGTCAGTAAAGCGATCGGCATTATACTGCTGTGCGTTTCTTGTGTTCTGCTGACAAAATAACCGTGTGTAGCATCAGCCAACTCTTTTGGCAAATACTCATCATGTCTTGCCGTTGTTAAGACTATACGAGTGGCAGCGCCGTCGTGTCCTTGATGCGCTGCAGGGCGAAGCTCGATTTCACGTCCAGCACCGCCGGGTGGCGCAGCAGGGTCGCCATCATGAAGCGCGAGAAGTGGTCCATGTCCTCGACGTGCACGCGCAGCAGGTAATCCATCTCACCCGTCATCGCGTAGCAGGCCACCACCTCCGGCCACTGCTCCACCGACACCGCGAAGTCGGCGCGCGGCGAGGCCGGCGCGTTTTGCGCGCCCAGCGCGCGCGCATTGCTGTGCGCAGCCGCGTCGCTGTGCTTCTCCAGCCTTACATTCACATACGCCAGCAGCCCCAGGCCGATCTTGTCCGGGTCCAGCAGCGCCACGTACTGGCGGATCACGCCCGCCTCCTCCAGCCGCTTGATGCGGCGCAGGCACGGCGACGGCGACAGGGCGACCAGCTCGGCCACATCCTGGTTCGACAGCCGGCCATCGGCCTGCAATATGGACAGAATCTTACGGTCGGTTTTATCCAGCGCAATTTTGGTCATAAATCCCTCGATAATTCAGTGTTGAGGCAATATTATTGCGCAAAATGGCCGTGGGCGGGAATTGTTTGCAATTTAATGCCTGGTGCGCGGGACTATACTGGCGCTATTCTAACGAGGAGATACGCATGCAATTCCAGCCATGGGACAACCCGATGGGAACCGACGGTTTCGAGTTCGTCGAATACGCCGCCCCCGATCCGAAAGCGCTCGGCGCGCTGTTCGAGCGCATGGGCTTCACCGCCATCGCCCGCCACCGTCACAAGGATGTGACGCTCTACCGCCAGGGCGGCATCAACTTCATCATCAACGCCGAGCAGGACTCGTTCGCCCAACGCTTCGCGCGCCACCACGGTCCGTCCGTGTGCGCGATCGCCATCCGCGTGCAGGACGCGGCGGCCGCCTACAAGCGCGCGCTGGACCTGGGCGCCTGGGGCTTCGACAACAAGACCGGCCCGATGGAGCTGAACATCCCCGCCATCAAGGGCGTGGGCGACTCGCTGATCTATCTGGTCGACCGCTGGCGCAGCAAAAACAGCGGCGAGCACGGAGCCATCGGCGATATCAGCATCTACGACGTCGACTTCGTCGCCATCCCCGGCGCGGACCCCAACCCGGTCGGCAATGGCCTGACCTATATCGACCACCTGACCAACAACGTCCATCGCGGCCGCATGAAGGAATGGGCGGACTTCTACGAGAAGATGTTCAACTTCCGCGAGGTGCGCTACTTCGACATCGAGGGCAAGCTGACCGGCCTGAAGTCGAAAGCCATGACCTCCCCGTGCGGCAAGGTGCGCATTCCGATCAACGAATCGTCGGACGACAAATCGCAGATCGCCGAGTACCTCGACGAATACCATGGCGAGGGCATCCAGCACATCGCGCTGGGCACCGACGACATCTACACGTCGATCGAGAAGATGAAGACGACCGGCATCGCCTTCCAGGACACCATCGAGACTTACTATGAGCTGGTCAACCGCCGCCTGCCGGGCCATGGCGAGCGCCTGGAGGACCTGCGCCGCCTGCGCATCCTGATCGACGGCCATAGCAACGAGAACGAGCGCGAACTGCTGCTGCAGATCTTCACGCAGAACGTGATCGGCCCGATCTTCTTCGAGATCATCCAGCGCAAGGGCGACCAGGGTTTCGGCGAGGGCAACTTCCGGGCGTTGTTCGAATCGATCGAATTGGACCAGATCAAGCGCGGCGTGCTGCAAGACCCGGGCAAAACGCCCGCATAAGGCCTATAGTAGTAAAAAACCGCCGGTAGCACCGCATAGAACGGAGCACCGGCAATCGCGCGGCAGGGCCTATCCGGCGCTGCCGCGTTCAGTATTTCAGAGAATATTGGAGACATTAATGAACGCACCTCACAAGGGTACGCTGCTGGACCCGGGCACCCACTCGGACGACATTTCGCTGGACGACAAATGGACGCTGGAGCGCGGCCGCGCCTTCATGACCGGCACCCAGGCGTTGATACGCCTGCCGATGATGCAGCGCGAACGCGATCTCAAGGCGGGCCTCAACACCGCCGGCTACATCACCGGCTATCGCGGCTCGCCGGTCACCAGCGTCGACATGACGGCGATGAAGGCCAAGAAGTACCTCGACGCCCACCACGTCAAGTTCCACCCCGGGATGAACGAGGACCTGGCCGCCACGGCGGTGTGGGGCACGCAGCAGACCAACCTTTTCAAGGATGCCAAGTACGACGGCGTCTTCTCCATGTGGTACGGCAAAGGCCCCGGCGTCGACCGCTGCGGCGATGTCTTCAAACACGCCAACAACGCCGGCTCCGCGAAGCACGGCGGCGTGCTGGTACTGGCCGGCGACGACCACGCGGCCAAATCCTCGTCCACCGCCCACCAGTCGGACCACATCCTCAACGCCTGCGGCATCCCGGTGCTGTATCCGTCGTCGGTGCAGGAGTACATCGACTACGGCCTGCACGCCTGGGCCATGAGCCGCTACACCGGCCTGTGGGTGTCGATGAAGTGCGTGACCGACATCATCGAGTCCGGCGCCGTGGTCGACTTCGACCCGGACCGCGTGCAGATCCAGCTACCGACCGACTTCGAACTACCGGCCGGCGGCCTCAATATCCGCTGGCCCGACACCGTGCTCGATATGGAAGTGCGGATGAACAGCTACAAGTGGTACGCCGCGCTGGCCTATGCGCGCGCCAATAAGCTCAACAAGATCATCTGGGACAGCCCGAAGCCGAAGATCGGCATCATCACCGCCGGCAAATCGTACCTGGACACGCGCCAGGCGCTGGCCGACCTGGGCATCGACGAGCAGGCCGCCGCCGACATCGGCATCCGCCTGTACAAGATCGGCATGACCTGGCCGCTGGAGGCGGACGGCGTGCACGAATTCGCCAAGGGCCTCGACGAGATCCTGGTGGTGGAGGAGAAGCGCCAGATCCTCGAGTACGCGCTCAAGGAGGAGCTGTACAACCTGCCGGACGGCCAGCGTCCGCGCGTGGTCGGCAAGTTCGACGACACCGGCGAATGGAGCAACAAGGGCAAGACCGGCCACGGCGACTGGCTGCTGCCTGCCACCTATGAACTGAACCCGGCGCAGATCGCGCGCGCCATCGCCTCGCGCATCGCCCACTACTGCGACGGCCATCCGGTGGCGGAGCGCGTCAAGCAGCGTGTCGCCTTCCTCGAGGCGAAGGAGCTGGCGTTGAAGACGCTGCCGACCAAGGCCAATCCGGACACCGACCGCACGCCGTATTTCTGTTCCGGCTGCCCGCACAATTCGTCGACCAAGGTGCCGGAAGGCTCGCGCGCGCTGGCCGGCATCGGCTGCCACTACATGGTGCTGTGGATGGACCGCGAAACCTCGACCTTCACCCACATGGGCGCGGAGGGCGTGACCTGGGTCGGCCAGGCGCCGTTCACCAGCGAGAAGCACGTGTTCGCCAACCTGGGCGACGGCACCTACTTCCACTCGGGCCTGCTGGCGGTGC
>Ga0105244_10000581_pt1 | contig 32789 bp, 24 predicted proteins | sample KBSM44metaG_FD_80423 | JGI IMG/M metagenome (GOLD analysis project Ga0105244, IMG submission 80423) | Miscanthus rhizosphere microbial communities from Kellogg Biological Station, Michigan, USA - KBS M4-4 metaG | ecosystem: Host-associated > Plants > Roots > Rhizosphere > Soil | place...
AAAAGTTCTTCTTCTCGTGTCAAAACTTTATCAGATTTTCTTTTTTTATCTTTATTATCACTCATTATCTTAGGTCTTCCTCTGGGTTTATTTTCTAACCCTAAAATACCACTTTTCTCATAAGCACGCTGCCAATTTAAAATACTGGATTCTGCTCCTATATTAAACTGTAAGCATGCCTGTTTAATGGAAAGATGACTTTCTGATATGGATTGTAAAACTTTCAGCTTAAAATTGACATCATAAACTCTGTTATGGATGCGAAGAAGACCTTTAGATCCATATTGAATATAGTATTTAACCCATTGTTTCACTAAAGAGATGCTAATTCCTAATTCTTTAGCAACTAAGGAAATCGAATGATGTCTTTGTAAAACCTTAACAACACAATCTGTTTTAAATTCTAAACTATACTTTGATTTTCCCATAAAAAATGCCCCTAAAAAGTGTCTAACTTTTTGGGGGCAGTCTATTTCTCCGGAGCTTTCTTTTATTTCAATATCAGATTTATTGGTATCTCTGATGTTCTTTACTTTTTGTAAACCTTTTCGTAATCGGTTTGAATAATGCTTTGTATTTCTCTGCATCAAATAACTGTGAATCTGTAAGGGCTTTATACGTCATCCAGACTCCAAAAGGCAGAAGGATCAGGTTGGGAAGCCACGCCGCAAGATAAGGGTTCATTTTCCCGCTCCAGGACATATTTTCCACCCCAACATTCATGACATAAAAGACAATGAAAATAACAATGGCGATGATGACCGGAAGTCCCATTCCTCCTTTTCTGATGATCGATCCTAAACTTGCCCCAATCAGGAAAAAGATAATACAGGTTACGGAATAGGCCACAATTCTCTGCTGGTAAATCACCACTTTACTGAAGTACTTCACATTGGAACTGTATTCATTCTTTTTAGACTCCAGTGTTGATTTCAGATTATCAAGCCTGCTGTAGGAATTGTAAATAATTTCCAGCTTTTTTTCTCCTTTCACGGTATCCAGTTTGATCTGGGTTTTGGGCGCTACTTTATGCTTGTTGCCCTTATCCATATAGGTAATGACAGAATTGGTCTGGTTAAGAACTTCCGCCCCGATATTATCAAAGAACTGTTTGTTATCTTTCTTGTTTTTGGCAATCGTTCCGTCAAGCTGGTTATAGGTCTGGAAACGATAGTCATCCGTAATCTGTTCTTTTTCGATGGCTTTATTGATGATTTCACTGATGTCAAAGTGAGAAACCAATGTATCAAATTTAATGGCCTGATCAGGCTGTTTTAGTCTTACATTATCACCTTTTCCGGCAAAAGCATCTTCAAAAACATATCCGTTATAAAGGACAAGCTTTAGGAAGTTCTTGTTGGCAGCCGGAACAAATTTTCCTTTTTCTGCTACCACAGATTGCTGATTTTCGTAAGCGTTTGCTTTCTTATGCACAAAAACACCTTCAATATTCTCTCCGTTTTCTCCGTATATTTTGTCAAACTTCACCATATACCCGGGAATCTGATCAATAAACTGTCCGGGAGTAAAGTTGATGGCCGGTTTTGTCTGGGCAATATTGAAAAGCATGTTTTTTGCCTTTTTCTGAAAATCCGGGATAATATTATTGGAGAAGAAAAACAACATGATGGCAAGTGCCGCTGAAATTCCAAGAAGGGGAATCATTACTCGGGTCAGAGGAATTCCCGCGGCTTTCATTGCTGCAAGCTCATAACGTTCTCCAAATTCACCGAATGACATAATGCTCGCCAGAAGGATCGTAAGGGGAAGAACCATACTGATTACGTTTACCCCCAGATAAAAGAGTAGTTTAAGGATTTGCCAGTAGCTTAATCCTTTTCCCATAAATTGTCCTAACTGAACCCAGATAATGTTTACAATAAAAATGAAAAACAATACGCTGAATATAAAGAAAAACGGTCCAAAGAAGGTTTTTATGATATATCGGTCTAGTATTTTTAACATGCGCCAAAATTAATCAAAAAGCCACAAAGTTTACTTGTGGCTTTTTATATTTTGTTATTTTTTTAACTTAAAAAGGAAATTTGCGTGGTTGCGAATTCACTTTCAGCTTTTTAAAGTTCTGTAATGATGTAGTTTTTGAACTTATTTTTGTCGAAAACAAACATATTAGGATCCAACTCCTGGTTTTCTTTGTATTCTTTAATAGCGATTACCGCAACATCTTTGTTGTTGCCATGCTGTTCAAGTTTTACCATTTGTTTTTTCGCAGAGTCTACAAAAAGGTATACATACTTTATTCCGTTTGCTTTTACCGGAGTCAGTTTAATAAAATCGGAATTAACTCCATTGACCATTTTCTTACCGTTGTAGGTTACATTATAATCGTTTCTATAGGTCGTCAGGTAGTTGATAGGGGAGAACATGGTGCTGTTTCCGTTAGGTTTTGCAATGGTTACTTCCATATCATCCGCATTGATATTATAAATTTTGTTTCCGTCGAAGATCTGTTCTGTATCCATGATCTTCAGTTTGTATTTTTCTCCGGCAACATAATAAATACCAGGTTCTGTTTTTGCCACCTGCCCGTTAAGACCGCTTCCAAAAGAAAATTTGAAGTAAGAATTCTTTTTAGAATTGTAGTTGGCTGTAATATCATCCAATATCTTTTTAGCTTTAGCATCAATCTTCTGAGCGTTCGCCATACCTACTGCACTTACAACAAAACTTCCTAATATAACTTTTGAAATAATATTTTTCATTTTTTTATTTAATAATCTTTAGACATTTTTAATTTTTAAAGGTTAAATCATTCAATTTTTTCCTTTAATTACGCAGATCTTCCAAAAACTGTTCCAAAGAATGAAGGTCACTGATCAGAACTTCTCTTGCCTTAGCTCCGTTGAAACCTCCTACAATACCACTTGCTTCAAGCTGATCCATAATTCTTCCGGCTCTGTTATATCCCAGTTTCAATTGTCTTTGAAGCATTGATGTAGATCCCTGCTGTGTAGAAACGATGATCCTTGCTGCTTCTTCAAATAAAGCATCCTTTTCGTTCGGGTCAAAAGTACCTACTGTACTTGTAGAGTCTTCAGAAACATATTCAGGAAGCAATAACGCTGAAGCATAGCCTTTCTGCTCTCCGATAAATTCTGCCAGTCTTTCCACTTCCGGAGTATCTACGAAAGCACACTGAAGTCTTAAGATCTCGTTTCCGTTGAAATAAAGCATATCCCCTTTACCAATCAGCTGATCTGCACCTGGCGAATCTAGAATAGTTCTGGAATCTACACTGGAAATTACCCTGAAGGCAGCTCTCGCCGGGAAGTTGGCCTTGATCATACCTGTAATTACGTTCACGGATGGTCTTTGTGTGGCAACAATAAGGTGAATCCCTACGGCTCTTGCAAGCTGAGCAAGTCTGGCAATGGGTAATTCAACTTCTTTTCCTGCGGTCATGATCAAATCTGCAAACTCATCTACTACCAATACAATATAAGGTAAGTAACGGTGACCGTTTTCAGGATTTAATTTTCTCTCGGTAAATTTCTTATTGTATTCTTTTAAGTTTTTACAGAAAGCATTTTTAAGAAGATCATATCGTGTATCCATTTCAATACAAAGAGAGTTCAGTGTATTGATTACTTTATTGGTATCCGTAATGATTGCTTCTTCAGCATCCGGTAATTTTGCCAGATAGTGTCTTTCAATTTTTGAGTATAATGAAAGTTCCACTTTCTTAGGATCTACCATGACGAACTTCAGTTCGCTTGGGTGTTTTTTGTAAAGAAGAGAAGTAAGAATTGCATTAATACCAACAGATTTACCCTGACCTGTAGCTCCCGCCATCAATAAGTGAGGCATTTTTGAAAGGTCAGCCATGAAGATTTCGTTGGAAATAGTCTTTCCGAAAACTACCGGAAGATCCATATCCGTATTCTGGAATTTCTGAGAAGCAATCACAGAACGCATGGAAACCATGGTAGGATTTTTTCTTGGCACTTCAATACCAATAGTTCCTTTTCCAGGCATTGGAGCAATAATTCTGATCCCTAATGCAGAAAGGTTCAGTGCGATATCATCCTGTAGTTTTTTAATGGCTGCTACTCTGATTCCTGCTTCAGGAACAATTTCGTACAGCGTAACAGTAGGACCAATTGTTGCCTTGATCTCTGCAATTCCAACGTTGAAATTCTTAAGAAGTCCAACAATCTTATTTTTATTTTCTTCTAATTCTTCCTTATTGATAGAAATTTCTTCATTTCCATAATCTTTCAGTAATTCTACAGGCGGCATCTGGAAATTGGGCAGATCAAGCTTATGGTCATACAATCCGTGCTTTTCTACAAGTTCCTGAGACTTTTTATCAGAATCGTCCAAAACATCAATTACCTGAGCTACTTCTACATTGAATTTAATGTTTTCCTGTGCAGGTGCGGGAGTTGCCACTGGAGACGGAGCAGATGGTCTGATGTCAAATGCTTCCTCCGGACTGGAAACCGGAACAATGGGTTTTGCAGAAAGGTTTAAACTTACCGGTTGAGAAACATCCCTCGGTTCTGCTTCAAAAGAAGTATGGTTGGGAGTAGTAATCGTTTCTATCTCGCTTGAAACCGGAACTTCAGGAAATCCTTTCGGAGTGCTTACCGATTCTGGTTCTTTCATTGTATTAATCGGATTATTGGGAGAGTGGTTTGTAACATCAGTTACTGTAACTCTGGATGCCGTTTCCTCTGCTGTTTCCTCTGCTTCTTCTTTCAATTCCTCATCGGCCTCGAAATCATCATTAGAGTCCGGCATCATAGATTTTACTTTTCCAATAGTATTTTCATTGATCTTATCCAGTTTTGCTTTGATAGAGCTTGGACGAAGATTAAATTCAAGAATAAAATATAAAAGGATACTGGCCACGAGAACGGTCCACAAACCTACCGTTCCGATAATAGAGTTAAGGTAATCCATGATCTGATATCCGTACACACCTCCTAAAACCCCTTGTCCTTTAGTAAGTGCTCCCATAAAGATAGGAAGCCAGCAGATAAAAAATAAAGAATGACCAATAGTTTTCCAGGGCTTAAAGATCTTCTTTTTCAGGATCAGTGTACCCACAACAAGAAGTAAAAAAGCGATGATAAATGAAGCAATCCCAATACTTTCAAAAATAAAAATATTCCCAAGCCAATCACCTACCTTGCCAAAGATATTTGAAGATTTTATACTCTTGTCAAGCATCGTTCCAGCCTGGCTTTGATCTGCCTTCCAGTTCATCAGATAAGAGACGAATGAGAATGCAAGAACAGCCGATAAAAGTATAAAAGTAAGCCCGAAAAAAATACGTGGCTTAGATAAGATTCTGCCTTTTTCAGGCGATTCAGTCGGTTTTTTTTGTGTCTTTTTATCCATAATATCAATGTCGCAAATTTAATGTTTTATTCAACACTAAATGAATCTTTTTTATCCAAAAAACATTTTGGTAATCCCGCTTTTATAAAGGTTATTTAAATTTTCCCCCTTAAAAATATTTTCTTTTACAGTACAATAAAATAAGGCTATTTTTTTTGCTTATCCAAATCTGATACCGTTAAATTATATTAACGGATTAATATTTATATTCTTAAAAAAAGATAATGAAATTTCTTATTTAAATTGATGTAAATGAAAAAAAGTAGCAATATTCAAAATTTGATGGATATTATAATATATCAGTGGTGTTTTTTTGAACTAGTTCAAAGGTCAGGAGGAGAAGCCTGTGTAATTTTGACCTATAAAATTTGAGACATGAAAAATACATTCAAAACTATTCTGACTCTAGGTCTGATAATAATTTCACTGATTACAATGAACGCACAAAAACAAAAAATGGAAAACACAGCACTATTAATTATCGATGTACAAAACGATTATTTCCCGGGAGGAAAAATGATGTTGGAAAATGCCGAACAGGCTGGAGAAAACACCCGGAAAGTTTTAGAGTATTTCAGGAAAAATAATCTTCCTGTTATTCATATTCAGCATATTTCTACCAATGATGGAGTTACTTTTTTTCTTCCGGATACGGAGGGTGCTAAAATCAATCATAGGGTTTTGCCTCGCGAAGATGAAAAAATAATTATCAAACATTTCCCCAACAGCTTCAGAGAAACGGATCTGATGGATTATCTTCGGTCAAAGGAAATCAAAAATCTGGTGATCACAGGAATGATGACGGATGTTTGTGTAGAGGCAACTACCAGGGCTGCTTTTGATTTTGGGTTTACGAATACAATTATCGGAGATGCAACAGCAACCAGAAACCGGGAGTTGAATGGGGAAGTGGTGAAGGCGGCAGAAGTACAAAGGGCTACTTTGGCCGGAATATCTGCTCTTGGAAATCTTTATGCACGGATCATAGATACTCATGAACTTTTAAAATAAGCTATCGGGGAAATGGAAAGGCACAAAGATTTTTTGATAATCTTATAGGTAATCATTTGAAAAATCAGCTCAATCCGTGAGAAAATAAAATATTAAAAACGCAAAGACGCAAAGATTTTTTTTGAAATATAAGCGGTTTTTAGGTCGCAAAGATTTTATCTCCGATAAAATTTAAAACAGTTCAACTTGCTGAAAATCTTCGATTTTCTTGCGCCTAAAAGATAATTACAATGTATTATGAGCTTTTTGCGCCTTTGCGTTTACCCAATAAAAATTGGAGCTCTACTGCTTAGTACAACAATAACTTAACATAACTTAATTTTATAAAGGTGTCAATAATTTTGATACCTTTATTTGACTTAAACAAAATAATGTCCGATTTACTTCTTAAAAATATCAGTCAATATATCAACCTTTCGGAAGAGGATTTTAAACAGTTTGTAAAGCCATTTGAATACAAAAAGTTTAAAAAGAAAGAAGTTGTTCTCAAAGAAGGAGATTGCTGTCTCTTCGAAGGATTTGTTCTGAATGGTTGTTTCAAAATCTATTACCTGAATGAAAAAGGATTTGAGCAGACTTTATATTTTGCTGTGGAAGGCTGGTGGATTACCGATATAGACAGCCTTATCAATAATGTTCCGAGCATTTTGAATATTGAAGCCCTGGAAGACAGTGAAGTTTTGATGATTGCTAAAAAAGATAAAGAATATCTGTACGAAACAATGCCACAGATAGAAAAGCTTTTCAGGATCATGAATCAAAAATCTTCGGTAGCCCTGCAAAGAAGAATTCTTTCATTAACTGGCAAAACAGCAGATAAACGGTATCTTGAATTCCTTGAAAAATATCCGGGACTCGAACAGAAGCTTACCCAGCAGCAGGTTGCTTCTTATCTGGGAATTACTCATGAATTTTTAAGCAAAATCAGAAAAAAAGTACCAGTGTAGAAATTGTTTTATTGTCTTTTCTTTTTCTGAAAAACACAATTGACATTTGTTGTTTGATAATCAGATGATTAGTCGTTATTGTTCTATTTTTGAATAGAAGTCTTCAATCATTGAGATAGGTATTATAAATCTGTATTCAGTTGATTTCCGGAATTGAATTTTTCCCAATGTTTTCAGGCTTATTAAGAATGTTTCAAAATAAGCAAAACCGAGGCCAAAGTGATAAAAAACAGCTTTTTTTAAGCTCTTTGTAGTTTATCATGCTTATTTTTGCATGTCAAGTACAATAAATCATGAAGAAGCTCCAAGATATTCTTATCTCAACCAGGACAATGGCTGTATTGTTGCTGGTGTACGCATTCGCGATGGCTTATGCAACGTTCTTAGAAAACGACTACGGAACTCCTACAGCAAAAGCATTAATTTATGAGGCTAAATGGTTCGAACTGATCATGGTCTTACTGATTCTCAATTTCATAGGAAATATCGGAAGATACAGGCTGTGGAAGAAAGATAAGTGGCCGGTTCTTGTTTTCCACCTTGCCTTTATTTTTATTTTTATCGGTGGTGCCATCACCAGATATATCAGTTTTGAAGGACAAATGCACATCAGAGAAGGTGAAACATCCAACGAAATCGTAACCGATAAAAATTTCTTTAAAATTCAGATCGAAGAAAAAGGTGATGTGCTGAACTATCAGGATGTTCCTTATCTGATGTCTCCGTTACACAAAGATTTCAATGCAACCTATGACTTCCACGGAAAAGAAGTGAAAGTGTCTGCAAAGGAATACATTCAAAGAAAAAAAGACAGCCTTGTCGCTGAGCCAAACGGTGCTGAGTATCTTCATTTGGTTTCTACCGGAAATACAGGAAGACAAAATATTTACATCAAACCGGGGGAAACAAAATCCATCAACGGAACTTTGGTGACATTCAACAGAGCGATTGAAGGCGCAGTTGAATTCAAAAACGAAGGAGGAAAATTATTCATTAAAACTCCTGTTGATGCAAGCTATATGACCATGGCGACTCAGGCTACAGGAAGTACAGCGAAAGATCAATTCCAGCCTTTGGCACTAAGAAGTTTATATACGATCAACGAACTGAAACTGGTAGTTCCTGAAGGTCTTAAAAAAGGAAGACTGATGGCTATTGAAGGGGACAGAAAGAAAGATGCTAATGTTCCGGATATGCTTCAGATTGAGCTTCAGGGACCAAAAACAAAACAAATTGTAGACCTTTCTGTTGAAAAAGGAAACCCAAATGCTTACAAGCAGGTGACTATGGATGGATTAAACATTATGGTAGGTTTCGGACCAAAAGTATACAACACACCTTTCGCTCTGAAATTAGATGATTTCGTAATGGAAACTTATCCTGGAAGTTCATCTCCAAGTGCTTACGAAAGCCATGTGAAAATCATTGATGAAGGTAAAGAAACTCCTTATAAAATTTATATGAACCACGTTCTTAACCATAAAGGATATCGTTTCTTCCAGTCTAGTTTTGATCCGGACAGAATGGGAACTGTTCTTTCTGTAAACCACGATTACTGGGGAACTCTGATTTCCTATATCGGATACGGACTTTTATTCTTAGGAATGTTTGTGATTTTCTTCTGGAAAGGAACTCACTTCTGGAAACTGAATAAAATGCTGACTGATGTTAACAAAAAGAAAGCAGCGGCAGTACTTTTACTATTCTTAAGTTTAGGGTTAAATGCTCAAAAAATTGAAACTCATGGAACAACTGATGGAAGCAGAGAACACATTCATGTAGAAGGAGACAATCATTCTCATGCTCCGGCTCCGTCTGCCCAGCCGCTTGACGGTGCTGCTCCAAAGCAGAATTCTCTGGCAACGCCAATGGGTAAAATGAGATCTATTTCTCCGGATGAGATCATTGCAAGAAACAAAATCAGCAAAGAGCATGCGGATAAATTCGGATACCTTCTGGTACAAAGTTTTGAAGGAAGAATTGTTCCTATCAACACAGAAGCATTAGATGTTTTAAGAAAATTATACAAAAAAGACGAATTCAAAGGAACAGACGGAAAGTCTCTTACTGCTAACCAGTGGTTCCTTTCTATCAATACAGACACACCAAGCTGGACAATGGTTCCTATGATCAAAGTGGGACCTAAAGGTGGTGATGAACTGAAAAATAAAACCAAAGCAAACGAAGACGGGTATACTTCATTAATGAACCTTTTCCCGGCAGATGCAAACGGTAATCTTACCTATATTCTGGAGCACGATTACAATACTGCATTCCGTAAAAAACCAGCTGAACAAACGAATTATGATAAAGAAGTAATTGCTGTAAACGAAAGAGTGCAGATCTTCAACGAATTCTTCAGCGGTCAGTTTATGAGAATTGTTCCTGTAAAGAATGATGCTAATCACACGTGGCATTCATGGTTAGACCAGAAATTCGAACCGGATATGGAATCTCAGCAGGTAATGGGTCCTTATTTTGCAGAAGCTCTTACAGCACAGAAAACAGGGGACTGGAGCAAAGCAGATACAGAATTGGCGAAGCTTTCAGAATACCAGCAGAAATGGGGTAAAGCTGTTGTTCCTGCTAAATCTAAAGTTGATCTTGAGGTTTTCATGAATAAAGCAGATATTAACTTTAAACTGTTGATTTTCTATACTATTATTGGAGGACTTCTTTTAATCTTAGGATTTGTTGAGCTGTTTAAATCTAATAAAGTATTAAATAAAGTAATTAAAGTAATCATCGCGGTTGGTTTAGTAGGATATCTGTGTCATTTCTTAGGACTTGTCGCAAGATGGTATATCTCAGGACACGCACCGTGGAGTAACGGATACGAAGCGATTATCTTTATCTCTTGGGTAGGTATTACTGCTGGTTTATTACTATATAGAAACTCAAATGCATTAATTCCTGCAGCCGGATTTATGGTAGCAGTGATTATGATGGGATTTGCTCACGGAGGTTCAGCTCTTGATCCGCAGATTACACCGCTTGTTCCTGTATTGAAATCATATTGGTTAATTGTTCACGTAGCAATTATTACCTCCAGTTACGGATTCTTCGCCTTGTCGATGATCATTGCGGTAATCTCATTGGTATTCTATATTATATCCAATAAAGAAACTTATAAAATTCACCATGATACTACATTGAAGGAATTGGTAATCGTTTCTGAAATGTCATTAACCATCGGATTGTTTGCTTTAACTGTAGGAAACTTCTTAGGAGGAATCTGGGCAAACGAATCATGGGGAAGATACTGGAGTTGGGATCCAAAAGAAACATGGGCTTTAATCTCTATCATGGTGTACGCATTTGTATTGCACATGAGATTAGTACCTGGATTGAGAAGCAGATGGGCATTCCACGTAGCAACGATGTTTGCGTTCTGCTCAATGGTAATGACTTACTTTGGGGTAAACTATTACTTAAGCGGACTTCACTCGTATGCAGCAGGAGATCCGGTACCAGTACCGGCATGGGTATACATTGGAGTAGGTACAATGATCCTTTTATCAGCGGTTTCTTATATCAAGTTTAAAGCTTTAACGAAGAAATAAAAGATTGAACATATCAATTAAAATCCCGGAATTTACTTTCCGGGATTTTTTTATTTCTGTTGTTTCTGACTTTGGGATGAGTTGTTTTAACGCTATGTTCGCAATGATGTATATTATGATGAGTTATCGTTCGCAAAGGTGTTTCACTAAGCAAGAGAAGAAGTGTTTTATTTAAGCTGGAAGTTTTGTAAAATGTAAAGAACTTGTGTTCTTATAAACGCTATGGTTCGCAATGATTTTGTTGATGAGTTGTCGTTCGCAAAGGCGTTTCACTAAGCAAAGAAATTACTGGTCGCAGCTAAACGAAGTGGCTTTGCGAAAAAAAACATAATGCATCCTAATAAATTAACCTCATGAACTTTGCGTCAGTTAAAAATATCCGAATCTTATATCCCGAAACTCGTAACCCGAACCCGGAAATTCGCACCTCAAAAAACTCAAAATTTATCATTCATAATTCAAAATTCATTAGTATCTTTATGATATCAAAATAATATCAAATTAAAAATTCAATCATGGAAAAAACATTAAAACCCATGTCGGGTTATCTTACACTGGTCATCTGTCTTGCTCTGTTTGTTGCAGCAGTTTACTTCTTTGTTAGTGGAGTAGATCAAAGTATCGTCTATGTGGCTATCGCTATGCTTTGCTTTCTTCTTTCGTGCTTTTTCTTAAAAGGGTTAATGATTATTCAGCCTAACCATTCAAGAGTGTTAAACTTTTTTGGAAAGTATGTAGGGAGTGTAAAAGAGAATGGGTTATTCTTTATCAATCCTTTGTATTCATCACAGAAAATATCTTTACGTTCTGAAAATTTACAAGGTCAGACTTTGAAAGTCAATGATAAAATGGGTAACCCTATTGAAATTGCCGTTGTAATCGTATGGAAAGTGGGAGATACTTACAAAGCTGCTTTTGATGTAGAGCGTTATTCAGACTTTGTAAAAATGCAGAGTGAAGCAGCTGTGAGACATTTAGCGATGAGCTTTCCTTATGATAATTTAGAAGATGATCATGCTCCGATTACATTGAGAGAAGGAGGTGATAAAATCAATTCTATTTTGGAACAGGAGCTTACAGATCGTCTTTCTAAAGCAGGAATTGTAATTCAGGAAGCAAGAATTTCGCACCTGGCTTATGCTTCGGAAATTGCGGGAGCAATGCTTCAGAGACAACAGGCTACAGCAATCGTTGCTGCAAGAACCAAAATTGTAGAAGGAGCTGTGGGAATGGTAGACCTTGCATTGAAAAAACTTTCAGAAGACAATATCGTTGAATTGGATGATGAAAGAAAAGCTGCAATGGTAAGCAATTTAATGGTAGTTCTTTGCGGTGAAAAAGCGGCAACTCCAATATTAAATGCAGGAACACTTTACAATTAAAAGTGAAAAATTAACAGTTAGATTTTAGTGAAGATATTTCTGCGCTAAAATAGTTAGAAATAATGTTAGAGAATTTAGAAAATGAAATCAGAAAAAGCTCAGAACTCTTCGGAAAGCAAAGGTAAAAAATCCTTTGTGATAAGGATAGATGAGTCTACTTATAAACTTCTTGAAAAGTGGGCCAATGATGAATTCAGAAGTGTGAACGGACAGATAGAATTCCTGTTGCATCAGAGCCTTGTCAACGCAGGGAGGAAGAAGAAAGAGTAGTTTAAAAGGGTGGATCGAACAGGAAAAATAGCCTTTTTGGGAAATACCCGCACAGAAATCGAATATTTTTCCCCTTTTTAAAATTACAGAAAGTATAAAAAAGACCTCCTTTTTTAGCTTTTCAATAAAGAAATAACAATTCAGTTAACCTTCGCCTAAAAAAGAAAGCAGAGAAATTTTCTCTGCTTTTTTATTGTATACAACTCTGGAGGCTATCTGCTCCAACGTAGAATATAACGAGCCAAATCAAGCCTTTAATGGTAAAGAAAGCTAATCCTGCCCATCCCACACGCTTGAACCACTTTTTAAGCTTTGAGTTGTTTTCTTGTGAATTTTCCATTGGTGATTATCAAAAAGATTACGCTACAAAGATAAGCATGTTTATAATTAGTCCAAATAAAAAGCGTATTAAAAATTAAAGTTTTGAGGTTCACATAATATTTTTATCTTTAGAGAGAACGAAAAGTAAGATTTTATGTCAAAAAAAGTAAAGGATTTCGGAATCGAAAAAACGCTGAAAAATTTAGGTATTAAAGAAGAGAACAAAGGTACCTCAACAGGCGGGAAATATTTCGCTTCAGGAAAGGTGATAGAAAGCATTTCTCCTGTGGACGGAAAGTTGATCGCTAAAGTAAAAACTTCCGGAGAAAGTGATTATGACAAAGTAATTGAAACTGCTCAAAAGGCATTTCAGGAATTCAGGCTGATCCCGGCTCCCAAAAGAGGAGAGATCGTAAGACAGCTGGGCTTAAAATTAAGAGAATATAAAGATGACCTTGGTGAACTTGTTTCTTATGAAATGGGTAAATCATTGCAGGAAGGACTTGGTGAAGTTCAGGAGATGATTGATATCTGTGACTTTGCGGTAGGACTTTCAAGACAGCTTCAGGGGTACACCATGCACTCTGAAAGACCAGGACACAGAATGTATGAGCAATACCACCCGCTTGGAGTAGTAGGAATCATTACTGCATTCAATTTTCCGGTGGCTGTATGGTCTTGGAATACAGCTTTAGCATGGATCTGTGGTAACGTTACCATCTGGAAGCCGTCTGAAAAAACACCACTTTGTGCTATTGCATGCCAGAATATTATGATGGAAGTTCTGAAGGAAAATAACCTTCCTGAAGGTATTTCAAGTGTATTGGTATCAGACCACGAAATCGGACAGAAATTAGTAGATGATAAAAGAGTAGCGCTGGTATCTTTCACAGGATCTACAAGAGTAGGAAGAATGGTTTCTTCGAAAGTAGCAGAAAGATTCGGGAAGTCTATTCTTGAATTAGGTGGAAACAACGCGATTATCATTACAAAAGAAGCTGATATCGACATGTCAATCATCGGAGCTGTTTTCGGAGCGGTAGGAACTGCAGGACAGAGATGTACTTCAACAAGAAGACTGATCATCCACGAAAGTGTTTACAATGAAGTGAAAACAAGATTAACAAAAGCTTACGGGCAGCTGAAAATCGGAAATCCATTGGATGAAAACAACCATGTAGGACCACTTATTGATACGGATGCTGTAAACCAGTACGAAGAAGCGATCAAAAAATGTAAAAAAGAAGGCGGGAAATTCGTTGTTGAAGGAGGCGTTTTAACAGGAAAAGATTACGAATCCGGATGCTATGTGAAGCCTTGCGTAGCAGAAGTGAAAAACTCTTATGAGATTGTTCAGCACGAAACTTTCGCACCTATCTTATATCTTATCAAATACAAAACATTAGAAGAAGCTATCGCTATTCAGAATGATGTTCCTCAGGGATTATCTTCTGCTATCATGACTCAGAACCTGAGAGAAGCAGAGTTATTCCTTTCCCATGCTGGTTCAGACTGTGGTATTGCCAACGTAAATATCGGAACTTCCGGTGCTGAAATTGGTGGAGCTTTCGGGGGTGAAAAAGAAACCGGAGGAGGAAGAGAATCAGGATCTGATGCCTGGAAGTATTATATGAGAAGACAAACCAATACTATAAATTATACCGCTCAACTTCCTTTAGCACAAGGTATTAAATTCGATTTATAAAAGCTTTACTTAAAGCATTTAAAAAACAAAAAAAATTAATAACCTGAATGGTTACATGTTTCATTCTTTGAGCCATTTGAACATTCACTTATTAAATCACACTACAAATTTATTATGGAACACACATTAGATATAAAAGCAAATAAAGTAAAAGAAACAGTAGGAAGACATGTTCTTGCAGACGGTTTCGATTTTGTGATGGACATTGAAAAATCACACGGATCATGGCTTTATGATAAATTGACAGACAGAGAATACCTGGATATGTTCTCTATGTTTGCATCAGCATCTATCGGATACAATCACCCTTATCTTGTAGAAAGATCAGAATGGTTGGGAAGAATGGCTGTAAACAAACCTACTTTGGCTGACGTTTACTCAGAAGAATACGCTCATTTCCTTGAAGTATTCGAAAGAGTGGTTATCCCGGAAGAATTACAATATGCGTTCTTTATCGAAGGCGGAACTATGGGCGTTGAAAATGCTATGAAGGCATGCTTCGACTGGAAAACCCGCAAAAACTTTGCAAAAGGACTGGAAACAGAAGCAGGAATCTGTATCCATTTCAAACAGGCTTTCCATGGAAGAAGCGGTTATACTTTAAGCTTAACCAATACTTCTGACCCAAGAAAATACCAATATTTCCCAATGTTCAACTGGCCGAGAATTTTAAATCCAAAATTAAAATTCCCGATTACAGAAGAGAACCTTGAAGAAACCATCAAAAATGAAAACCTTGCGCTGCTTCAGATTGAAGAGGCTATTCTGATGAACCCTGATAAAGTGGCTTGTATCATCATTGAACCTATTCAGGCTGAAGGAGGTGACAATCATTTCAGAGACGAATTCTTATTAGGACTAAGAAGAATCTGTGATGACAACGAAATCTTACTTATTTTTGATGAAGTTCAGACAGGTATTGCCATTACAGGGAAAATGTGGGCTTTCCAGCATTTTACAGCAAAACCGGATATCATTTCTTTCGGGAAAAAAGCTCAGGTTTGTGGTGTTTTGGCCAACAAAGAGAAGTTTGATGAAGTTCCAAACAATGTTTTCAGAGAAAGTTCAAGAATCAATTCTACATTTGGAGGAAACTTTATTGATATGCTTCGTTTCCAACTGGTAATGGAAGTTATCGAAAAAGAAAACCTTGTGGAGAATGCAAGAGTAGTTGGAGATTTCTTATTAGAAAGCTTAAAAGCCATGGCTGAAAAGTATCCTGAAAAAATTTCAAATGCAAGAGGAAGAGGTTTAATGTGTGCTATTGATCTTCCAACTGCAGAGCAGAGAAATCACCTGATGAATGAGCTTTTTAACGATGGATTGATTATTCTTCCTTGTGGAGATCAGTCTCTTCGTTTCAGACCTCATTTGAATGTTACTAAAGAAGAAATCCAGCTTGCTTTAGATAAAATTGAAAACAAGATTAATAAAATTTAAAACCCGGGATTTGTAATTTAAAAAAATATATCGTATATTTAGATACTTAAACAGTTAGAATATGGAAAGAAGTACGAGAGTATCAGTTTATGTAAGTGATAATCCTTCAGAAATTCAGTTGGTTAAGTCTAAATTGGATGACGCTCAAATTACAAATACCGTTGAAAATAACTATCTTACATTTACTACAACCCCAACAGCTACTTCGCTGAAGGTAATGGTAGATTTGGAAGATGAAAAAAAAGCATTTGAAATTATTGATGCTTACCTTCAACAAAGTGAAAATCAATAAACAATTTCATAATTTTAAATTTTACTACTTCAAACCGAAAATTAATCTTATTAGTTTTCGGTTTTTTAATTAATTACAAACGATTAAAAAAAATTATTCTTGCAATTATTAGTTATTCTAATTTTTTAATTTTTAAATCAAATTTTACCACATGAATCCAGAGATTAAGCTAAGAAAAGCGGAAATTGAAGAAAGAAACATTATTTGGGAAATCATCCAGCAATCTATCGAAAGAAGAAGACAGGATGGAAGCACCCAATGGCAGAACGGATACCCTAATCTTGGAACCGTAGAAAGTGATATTGCCAAAGGATTCGGACATGTTCTGACGGTAGATGGAGAGATTGCTGTGTATGCAGCTTTGATTTTAAATGATGAACCTGCTTACAGTACTATTGAAGGCGCATGGCTGAGCGATGGTGAATTTGTAGTGGTTCACAGAGTTGCTGTAGATGAAAAATTTGCAGGACAGGGTATGGTGAAAAAGTTTTTTGACCATATCGAAGAATTTACAAAATCCCATGGAATTCAGAGTATTAAAGTAGATACGAACCATGACAATATTGCTATGTTGAAAATTCTTGAAGGCAGAGGTTATTCTTATTGTGGAGAAGTTCTTTTAAGAGACGGAATGAGAAAAGCTTTTGAGAAGATTATATTTTAAGCCAAAAGTTAAATCCTATTTCATTGAATTTTTAAAACGCCCTGTATTTATAAACTCTATCAGGTTTGTTCGTTTGGTTCTGAACTAATTTCTACTTTTGTTCAAAATTTTTATATTATGCACCAAAGTATAGAAATTGATGAGAAAATTTTTCAGGATGCCGTAAAATTCTATGGCACCGTTTTCAGCTTACCCCCTTTAGCATCGAAAATTTATTCCTACCTTCTTTTTGACTATGAGAAAGTAGGAATTACTTTTGACGAGTTTGTTGAAGTGTTATCCGCCAGCAAAAGCTCTGTTTCCACCAGTATTTCTTTGCTGTTGAACGCCCAGCTTATTGTTGATCATAATAAGATGGATGAGCGCAAACGATATTTTTTCATCAATGATGAATACAAAAAAATACGATTCGAGAAAATTGTCCAAAAAATGCAGGACGAACTAAAACTATTAGATGATTTAAACAATTTTAAAAAAAGTAAAGACGATGGATACAATGAAAGAATAGAAGTTTACAAAGCACTCTTAAATAAAAACATAGAAAATATACAGGAATCTCTTAATAAACTATAAAATGAATAATAAGCTAGTTATACTTTCCCTTGCAGCGTTTTCACTAACTGCCTGCAAAAAAGAAGCTCCGAAGCAGGATGGTGCCAAGCCCTATCCGGTTGTTTCCGTGGAGTCGAAAAATATAGTGGGTTATCAGACGTTTCCGGCTACCATTCAGGGTAGGGTAAACAATGATGTACGTGCAAAAATACAGGGGTATATTACCCAGGTATTGGTAGATGAAGGACAATATGTTACCAAAGGGCAGCCTTTGTTCCGTCTTGAAACCAATATTCTGAATGAAAACGCCGCAGCTTCCAAAGCCGGAATCGGTGCTGCTGCATCCAGTGTGGCTGCTGCTCAGGCTTCTGTAAATGCTGCTCAGGTTGAAGTAAACAAACTAAAACCTCTGGTTCAGAAAAATATCATCAGTAACGTACAATTACAGACTGCTCAGGCTCAGTTGGCTCAGGCTCAGGCTCAGTTACAGCAGGCCAATGCTGCCAAAAGACAGGCTGAAGCCAATTATAAAGGAGTAGAAGCCAATATCGAATATTCCATCATTCGTGCACCTATTTCAGGGGTGATTGGAAGACTTCCTTTAAAAGTCGGAAGTTTGGTAGGACCATCTGATCAGACTCCTCTGACAACGATTTCTGATACTTCTGAGATTTTTGCTTATTTCGCAATGAATGAAAAGGCTTATTTTGATTTCCTTGAAAAAGCTCCTGGGGCTTCTATGTCTGAGAAAATCAAAAACTTACCAATGGTTGAACTGCAGTTAGCAAACGGAAGCCTATATCCTGAAAAAGGAAAAATTGAAGCCATTACCGGTCAGATTGATCCTACTACAGGAACCATTCAGTTCAGAGTGGCGTTCTCCAATGCTCAGAAATTATTGAGCAACGGTAACAGCGGAACCATCAGATTCCCTCAACGTTATGACAATGTTTTGGTAGTTCCTGAAAGTGCTACTTACGAACAACAAGGTATTGTTTACGTATACAAAGTAGAAAAAGGAGATACTGCAAGAAACGTTGTAATTAACGTTATTGACAGAATCGACAATATGGCTCTGATCAAATCAGGAGTTAATAAAGGCGAAACCGTCGTTGCAGCTGGTATCGGAGGTCTGAAACCGGGAACAGCAGTGAAGCCGAAGCCCATCAAAATGGATAGTCTTGTTCAATCAATAAAACCGAAATTCTAATGATAAAAAACTTTATTAACAGGCCGGTTTTATCTACCGTAATCTCAATTTTGATTGTGATTCTCGGTGTGCTAGGACTGATCTCGTTACCGGTTACACAGTATCCGGACATTGCACCTCCTACGGTGAGTGTTTCCGCAAACTATACGGGAGCCAACGCTGAGACGGTGATGAAAAGTGTAGTGGTGCCTTTGGAAGAGCAGATCAACGGGGTGGAAGGAATGGATTATATTACTTCCAGTGCCGGAAATGACGGTTCTGCCCAAATCCAGGTTTTCTTTAAACAAGGAATTGATCCGGATATTGCAGCGGTAAACGTACAGAACCGTGTCGCAAGAGCAACACCACTTCTTCCATCCGAAGTAACGAGATCGGGAGTTGTTACCCAGAAGCAGCAGACAAGTGCCCTGATGTATATGTCTTTCTATTCTGAAAATAAAGATCTGGATGACGTATATCTTCAGAACTTTTTGAATATTAATATTATTCCAAACCTGAAAAGGGTAAATGGTGTAGGGGATGCCAACGTTTTCGGAGGTAAAAACTACTCGATGAGAATCTGGCTGGACCCTGCAAAAATGGCAGCCTACAGTGTAACTCCTACGGATGTTACCAATGCTATCAACGAGCAGAGTAGAGAAGCGGCTGCAGGTTCAATCGGCCAGAACAGTGGAAGTTCTTTTGAATATATCATCAAATACGTAGGTAAATTCAACGATAAAGAACAGTATGATAATATCATCATTAAATCTCTTGCAAACGGACAAAACCTGATGCTGAAAGACGTTGCTAAGGTAGAACTCGCAGGTCAGTCTTACACGGGAATCGGGGAAAACGGAAACAATCCTTCCATCAGTATGGGGATTTTCCAGACTCCGGGATCTAATGCACAGGAGATTATTAAAAATATCAAAACTTATCTGAAATCGGCAGAAGGTACTTTCCCGAAAGGAATTAAATATACCTTTAACTTTGATACCAATGAATTCCTGGAAGCTTCTATTGAAAAGGTAGTTCATACCCTGATCGAAGCATTCATCTTAGTATTTATTGTTGTATATATTTTCCTTCAGGACTTCAGATCTACCCTGATCCCGGCTATTGCAGTTCCGGTATCTATTGTAGGGGCGTTCTTCTTCCTGAATCTTTTCGGATACTCATTAAACCTATTGACCCTTTTTGCATTGGTACTTGCCATTGGTATTGTGGTGGATGACGCCATTGTGGTCGTCGAGGCCGTCCATGCGAAGATGGAGCACGGTATTTCCGATGCGAAAAAAGCTACGGTGGAAGCAATGGATGAAATCACAGGAGCGATTATCTCTATTACCCTAGTAATGGCGGCGGTATTTATCCCTGTGACGTTTATTACGGGTCCTACTGGGGTATTCTACCAACAGTTTGGTATTACGCTGATCATTGCAATCATTATCTCAGCAATTAATGCATTAACGTTGAGCCCGGTTTTATGTTCATTATTCCTGAAACCTCACGAAGCGCATCATGCAGAGTACAAGAACTTAAACATTCTACAGAAATTTTTCTATAAGTTCAATATAGCTTTTAAAACTACAACTGAGCGTTACGGAAGAGGGTTTGTATTTCTGTTAAGACATAAATGGGTAACCCTTATTATTTTCGCTATTACCGGAGGTATTTTATTCTGGGCAAGCAGCAGTATGAAGAAAGGGTTTGTACCTACGGAAGACAGAGGAATTATCTTTACCGATGTTCAGCTTCCTCCGGGAGCCTCTATGGAAAGAACTTATAATGCATTGAAAACGCTTCAGGCTAAAGCATTGAAAGTTCCGGGAGTTCAGAATGTAACGATTTCTACAGGGAGAGGATTCTTGTCCGGAAACGGAAGTAACAACGGTCTTGCCTTTGTAAAGCTAAAACCATTCGAAGAAAGAAAAAAAGATGGTCAGACTTCTGAAGATATTACCAAAAAATTATTTGGAATTGTAGGATCTGTACCTGATGCAAAAGTGGTATTCTTCCAACCTCCAAGTGTACCAGGATTTGGTAACAGTGCCGGTTTTGAAATGGTATTGCTGGATAAATCAGGTGGAGAATATGCTGATCTGGATAATAAAACCAATGAATTCATCGGTAAGCTGATGCAGAGACCGGAAATTCAGTTTGCACAGACCTCTTTCAATACAAAATATCCTCAGTATCAGATGGAAATTAATGTTCCTCTGAGCAAGCAGCTTGGAGTTTCTGTAAATGATATTCTGGCAACCATGCAAGGGTATATCGGAGGTGTTTATACCGCTGACTTTACCAAGTATGGGAAACAGTTCAGAGTAATGGTACAGGCTCTTCCTGAAAACAGAAAGAATATTGAAAATCTGAACGAACTTTATATAAGAACAGGTTCAGGGATCATGTCTCCGATTTCACAGTTTGTAACATTGAAAAAAGCCTACGGACCACAATCTGTAAGCCGTTATAACCTGTTTACTTCAGTGAAAGTGACAGGAGCCAACTCTGACGGATACAGTTCCGGTGATGCTATTGCCGCTGTACAGCAGGTTGCTGAAGAAACGCTGAATCAAAACTATGCGGTAGAATTTACCGGGTTGACCAGGGAAGAATTAAATTCAGGATCTCAGACTCTTCTGATCTTCGGGTTGAGTTTGGTCTTTGTTTACTTTATTCTTTCTGCACAGTATGAAAGTTATATTCTTCCGCTGATTGTTGTAATTTCCCTTCCTCTTGGGGTAATGGGAGCTTATTTCGGGCAGAAGATAATGGGCTTGGAAAATAATATTTATTTCCAGATTGCCCTGATCATGCTCGTTGGGCTACTGGCGAAAAATGCAATCCTTATTGTTGAATTCGCTGTTCAGAGAAGGCATCATGGCGAAACGATTGTCATGTCAGCTATCAATGCAGCGAAAGCCAGAGTGAGACCAATTCTAATGACATCGTTTGCCTTTATCTTCGGTTTATTACCGTTAGTTTTGGCCAGTGGAATTGGTGCAGTAGGTAACAGATCTATTGCAACAGGTGCAGCAATTGGACTATTGATAGGAACGGTTTTAGGATTATTTGTTATTCCGGTATTGTATGTCATCTTTGAAACATTACAGGAAAAAATTAAGCCTATCAAAAAAGAAGATATCAATTTAGCAGAATAAAATTAAGATTTAAGAAATTAGAAGTTAGACATTAGAGATGAGTCTAAAAACTAACTTCTAACTTCTAAACTCTAACTTCTAATTAAAAATAATGAAGAGTTTATTAAACATCATAAAAGGAATCACTTTTTCAGTGTTCATACTCGGAGCCATCTCATCTTGTATGGCAAGAAAAGAATATGAAAGACCGAAGAACGTTGTAGACGAAAAGCTGTTCCGTACAGATATGCTTCCTTCAGACAGTGCCAGTATCGCAGATATTTCATGGAAAGAAATATTTACTGATCCGATATTGCAGGGGCATATTTCTAAGGCGCTGGAAAACAATCTTGATATCAGAATTGCCCTGGAAAGTATTAATTCTGCAGAAGCTTATCTGAAGCAAAGTAAAGCGGCATATCAGCCGACACTTTCTGTAGGACCCAACTATACGTTTCAGACCCAGTCTATCAATACGCAGTTTGGACAGATTATCGGATCAAGACGTTATGTGAACCAGTTTGACATTACAGCCAGTATCGGATGGGAAGCTGATATCTGGGGAAAATTAAAAGCGCAGGAGAAAGCGCAGTTAGCGACTTATTTAGGTACTGTTGCTGCCCATAAAGCAGTAAAAAGCAGCCTTGTTTCATCCATTGCTTCTGCCTATTATCAGTTGCTTACTTTTGATGCCCAGAAGAAAATTATCACGGAAACCATCGCTGTACGTGAGAAAAACTTAGAGACTACAAAAGCGCTGAAGATTTCCGGAACAGTAACAGAAGTAGCCGTACAACAAAGCGAGGCGCTTGTTTTCAATGCCAAATCATTATTGATTGATATTGATACACAGATCCAGCTGCTTGAAAATACGATGAGCCTTTTAATGGGTGAGCCTTCTCATTCTATTGAAAGATCTACCCTGGAAGGACAAAAACTTCCGATTGATTTAAAACTGGGATATCCGACCCAGCTTCTGGCTAATCGTCCCGATGTAATGAGAGCAGAATTTAACTTAATGAATGCTTTCCAAATGACGAATGCAGCCAAAGCACAGTTTTATCCTACTTTAAAATTAACAGGGAGTGGAGGGCTTCAGTCTGTAGATATTGACCACTTATTCAGTGTTAATTCATTGTTTGCGAATGTAGTGGCAGGACTTGCCCAGCCAATTCTGAATAAGAGACAGATCCAGACCAACTATGACGTAAGTCTTGCCAATCAGGAAACGGCTTACCTGAACTTCAGAAAAACAGTACTTACTGCCGGAAAAGAAGTTTCAGATGCTATCAGAGTTTTCTCTGTACAGGATTCATTTATTGAATTAAAACAGCACGAACTGGATGCCTACAAAAAATCGGTTGACTATTCTCAGGAATTGGTAAACTATGGTATGGCCAACTATCTTGAAGTGTTGAACGCCAGTGTAAATTCATTGAATGCAGAATTGAACATTTCCAATGCAAGATACAGTAAAATGAAAGCTGCCGTAGAGCTTTATCAGGCTTTAGGCGGAGGCTGGAAGTAACCGTGTTTTGTAATATAATAGCATAAAAACGTATGTCAGTAATGGCATACGTTTTTTTATTTACAAACATCCAAAAGTTAGAGTGGATCAGAATTTACTTATAAAATTAAATTTTCAGGTGTAAAAGACCATAAAAAATGGCCGGAATAAAATCCCCGGCCACGATTAATTTTATACTCTTTTTCTATTGTACGTATGCTACATAAGACTCATTAATAGCTCCATTGGTAGTCTTAGCAAAGAATGCATAATTTATCCAGAAAAATCCATGGTCTCCCCATGATGTGCCCCAGGAATTTTGTACTTTAAAGGCTTGTTTAGCATCGTCATAACCCACTACGCAAATGGCATGCCCACCTCTTACAGCACCAGAATGGCTTTTCCATATCCAATTGTTTGCCGAACTTAAATTATCAAAGCTTCCATCTACCGTAACGGCAATGATAATTGGTAAATTCATACTTAGAAGGGTCTTTACATTATTGATATTTGTTTTATCTACAGTAGCCCATGTTGTAAATTTATGCGTGCTCGCTGCAGTTTTTTGAGTAGCATTAGGCTGTGTAGAGCACTCAACATCTGTATAGGGTATTTCATTCCAGCTGCAGACTCCTTGATCTTTTATTAAATTTAATCCCCGGGATATATAAGTTCCATTAGGGCAGCCACTTAATTTTATTTGATTATATACGTATTCTGGACTTCTTGGATTAGTTATCCCCTTAAAATTATGTTCCAGAGTACTTGCGGCAGCATACGCTGTAGCAAAAGCAACGCATGAGCCTTCCTGTCCCTGATTTAGTATTGGAGGGGTGTTTGGTATGCTGTAACTTGATGGAATCGTAGCTGCTGCTGCAATTGCAGATTTGCCTTTAAATTTCATTGTTAATGCTTCTATATCAGCTTTAGCAAATGAATCGTAGGTTTTCTCATCTACTAATACAGCGCCTAATGAACGCATTGCTTGATTTTCTTTATTAGGTTGCTGAGTATTTTGCTCTTCTTCATTTCTGTTACATGAAGACAGAGATAGCATTCCCAATACGATAGCTAATAATTTTAGATTTTTCATAAATGTATTATTTAAAATTTATCATGCGAAAGTATGTGTTATTTTTAAATATTTAAAATATATTTTAAATATTATATAATGTTTTAACTTTTTTTATGTGTTTATTTGTTTTATTTATTAGTTTTGTTTGTCATTGTTGATATTATTCATTATTTCATGCATTTTAATGTAAAATTATAAAAGAGGATCCCGTGATCCGTTACAGGAGAGTTTTTACCTGGTTTTCGATGAATGGAAAGTTCAATTCCCGCTTGTTGTAATAGTTTTACTGTGATTGTTGTCTCATAGTGTTGTCGCTTCAGGCTTTCTATTTTTGTGAGTAGATATCAATGTTTATGTAAAAAAAATGGATACATATCATTACATGTAGAACTTACAGTCTCGGATAGCCCGTGTTAAATTTCTTTAAAAATAAACATCAATTTGTATATATGTATTTAACTACGTAGTTTTGTACTTTAAAATACACACTCTATGAAATTAGAAATACAATCCATAGGAAATTCTTATTCAGAAAAGGTCATTGACTTGATTTTGACGATTCAGCAGAAAGAATTCAATATTCCGATTACGATAGAGGATCAACCTGATTTATTGCAGATTGAAAGTTTTTATAAGGAAGCCGGTGGAAATTTTTGGGGTGCTTTTATGGATGGCGAACTGGTAGGTTCCATTGCGCTGGTGAAGTTTGATGAAAAAGCAGGAGCAATCAGAAAAATGTTTGTTAAAAAAGAGTTCAGAGGCAAAGAACTGAACATTGCACAGGAATTGTTGGATGTTTTAATTTCTTTCTGTCGCAAAAACGGAATTAACGATCTATATTTGGGAACCATAACGGTACTGAAAGCAGCACAGCGTTTCTATGAGAGGAATGAATTTTTGAAGACTGGAAAAAGCGATCTTCCTGTGAAATTCCCTTTAATGAGCGCTGACGATATTTTTTACCATTTAAATATTGACTGAATATGAATGTGATCAACGAAGCAGGCATTCTTGCCATATCAACCAGACTTCACCGCCTCAGTGAACAATTGAGGAAAGATGGAGCGCTTATCTATAAAGCATTCGGAATTGATTTTGAACTGAAATGGTTTCCGGTTATTTTTACGATTTATAAAAAAGAAATAGCGAGTGTGGTAGAAATAGCCAATGAAATAGGGTATACTCATCCATCTACCATAACCTTACTCAAAGAACTCGAAAAACAGGAACTAATCCAATGGCAGAAAGATAAACAGGATGAAAGAAAAAGGCTGTTTATGCTGACTTCCAAAGGGCAAGAACTTATTGAAAAAATGAAGCCTGTTTGGGAACTGATGTCTCAGATTTTAGGAGATATTGCAGATAATAAAAACAATCTGCTGACTGCGATTGATGAAGCAGAAGAGAAAATTGCCAGCCAGTCTTTTTATCAGAGGGCGCTGCAACGTAAAAATTCCAAGTAAATATCGGAGCATTTCCTCTACTTACTTTAGTAAATAGTAATGTATAAAAAATAAAAAAATTAATTCCTTCTTACTGGTCATCTAATGATAATAGGCCTTTTTGTTCAATAATGTGAAAAAGCTTTATTTAAAACTCATTGTCGTAGAACTACGACAATTTTCCAAATAATCGGTAATTCATTTTGGAGTGAATATTTAAGGTTATATATTGCAATACCAAAATCACTAAAAAAACTTATGAAAAAATACCGAAATCAACCACTTTTTAAAGTGTTACCAAGTATCTAAAGCGGAATTATTTTTCTGAAAATTCCCACTGCACCCATCTCAGGTCAATCATTGAAGAGCTTGTTCAAGAGACCGTTACATGCTTGTAGATTGATTCCTTGAACCGAAGGGTCTCACCTTATTCAATTAAGCCATACACTAAAAAAAAGATGTCATGTTTAAGGAACAGAATAATCTTCCCAAGCCGGAAATAGATTCAGACAAGACTGATTTTGTAAGCAAAATCAAAGACAATAAAAAAGTTAAAGAAGTAAAGAAAGCTGCTTCAAAAGTGAATAACGCAGTCAATATGGTGAATACAGGAAAACAATTCCTAAACCAGCCTTTACTGCCCAATGAGCCGTCCATAATTAAGGATAAACTTTGGGTTAAACAGCCTACTTCTAAAATATTCAATGCTGACAGTATTCCGGAGAGTGCCATCGTAGGAATCAACCGGGTAGTGAAGCTTGATATCCATGTGGAAGGTAAACCTATAAAATATTTCAAACATTTTAGCCTTACTCAAAGTGCTACCAAACATCACGAATTTGAGCTCATTCTTGCTCATGATACGTTAGGAAGTGCAGAAAATCATAATCTTGAAGAAATACAGAATTTCCTGGGAAAAAGGATTACTGTCGTTTTCAAATATAAAGATGTGGAAGGCGGAGCTGAGCGAAATTTTGTAGGAGTGATCACGGAAGTTGGATTCAGCCAGGAAAAAGGAAGCCTGGGTAATCTTGTGCTGTCAGGTTTCAGCCCAACAATTTTGTTAGATGCTGCACCTCATATTCAAAGTTTCGGCGGAGCTCAACCCATTAGTCTGAACAGCATCGCCAATGAAGTGATTAAAGAAGGATTAGGGCAAGGGAAATTTGACTTCAGAATAGATGCCCGCCATGGTAATGTATCTTACAGTTCTCAATACGGAGAAACCCATTATAACTATCTGGCTAGAATTGCTGAAGCTTATGGAGAACAATTTTTCTATGATGGAGAAGTTTTACATTTCGGACAATTGCCTCCGCAGGAAAAGCCTGTGTTGCTAACCTATGGCAGTAATCTGACGGATGTTAAAATTAAAATGAAAGCTCAACATGTGAATCCTACATTTTATGGATATAACAGTAGTAAAAACGAAAAATTTAAAGGCGGAAGCTCAAAAATAACGCATACCTCAGATATTGCGAAGAGGGCTTATGAAATTTCAGAAAAAACTTTTCAAACCCCATCTTTAAGAGTGGCTCCTATCAAAGCATCATCTTTTATGGATATTGATGCTTCTCAAAAGGGAACTGCAGGAAGTAAAGCTTCAGAAGTTTTTGTAACTTCCGGTAATACAACCGTTCCTTTTCTTTATCCAGGGTGTATTGCGGATATCCAGATGCGTAAAACAGATACTAACGAGACCTCTTATTTCACTAAATTAATGCTTATAGAGGTAACCCATCGGGTGGATGCCCGCGGTTACTATGACGGATCTTTCCAGGCCATAGCTTCTGATACCGGATTTATTCCAAGACCCGAATTTACTGTTCCGGTGGCGGAACCCCAGTTTGGAAAAGTAGTTTCCAATACCGATCCTGAAAATCAGGGTCGTGTGCAGGTTCAGCTTGACTGGCAAACTGGTCAGGACACCACAGAATTTATCCGTGTAATGTCTCCTGATGCCGGAAGCAGTGAAAAGGTAGGCAAAAACAGAGGATTTATGTCTATTCCTGAAGTGGGAGATCAGGTCATTATCAATTTTGTACATCTTCATCCCGACCGTCCTTTTGTGATGGGGGGAATGTATCATGGCGGAATTGGAGCTGGCGGCGGCACTGGAAATAATATTATGAGTTTCAGTGGGCGAAGCGGTGCCGAATTGAAATATGACAATGGAGCCGGATCTATGAATCTTAAAGATCAGGGCGGTGCCAATATGAATTTTGACGGAACCGGAAATGCTACTACCAATGCAAATAGCAACCATACTGTGAATGCAGGAAGCTCCAATGTCATCAATGTGGGAGGTAAAAAAGATGCTCCGCCACAATCATTGTTAAAAATGGATGCAGGCGGAAATATTACCCTTGACGGAAAAACAAGTATTACCCTACAGGTAGGAGATAATTCTATCACCATATCCGAAGCAGGTATTATGGCTTCAGCAGGAAAAGGAATGATTGATATCACTGCACTTACCGGAGCTCTGGGATTGTCAAGTAAAGGCGGTCCTATGGATATCAGCACAGATTCGCCACTTACCATTACCGGCGGACCAAGCGCTGTGATGTCTTCAGGAGATACCAATATTATGTAATTCTAAAACCGAAATCATGGATGAATTAGAATACATAACCCTCAATGCTCTGATGATGTGTGACCAGGGGGCAGCTCCGGATTTCTTCAAACCTACGTTCAATACGAAGGTGAAAATCCATGGCTGTCTTGTGGCGACCAATCAGGATGCTACTCCTCTTATTAATATCCCTTCCTTTAAGGTGTGTAAAATCAGCGGAGGACCTTGTACACCTACTACTGTTCCTATGACATGGCAGGATACCTGGCAGGTGAAAATTAACGGAATCCGGTCTTTGATAGGAAAAAGTACCTGCCAATGTCCTATAGGCGGGAAGATAGAATTTATGACCAGTGGACAGGTTCCACTTCCGGATGATGCAGCCAAGGAGGTAAAAGATATGCAGGATCAGGCACAGCGTGAGCTTGACGACAGTGGACATGGCGATAGTGTAGGAGAGGCAGGTTTTGTAGAAGGTATGATCCCGGTTTGGGGGAGCGGTCGTGACCTCATCAATGATATACAAACCGGAGATGTAGGTGGCGGCCTTATGAATGCCGGATTTTTAATCTGGGATGTCGCTTCCATAGCTGTAGGTGTAGTTTCTTTCGGAACCGGAACCGTAGCCATGCAGGGAGCAAAAGCAGGAATAAAAGGTGCTATAAAAGCAGGAGCTAAAGCCATATCTAAAGAAGCGCTGCAACAGATGGGGAAAGCTGCACTAAAAAAGCTGAGTAAAGAAGCTTTAAAGAAAAGTGTGGATGATGTAGCCAAGAAATTGCTCAAGACCTGTGTTTTTGCCTGTTTTCCAGCCGGAACACCCGTGCATACCGAATACGGAATTAAAAATATTGAAGATATCCAACTCGGAGACCAGGTGTGGGCTTATGATGAAGATACCGATACTGTAGCCCTTCAGCCGGTTATTGATCTTATCGTCAATGAAAGTGATCATACCATTAGTATTTATACTGAAGCTGAAGTGATTGAAACAACGGCAATACATCCTTTTTATACTGAAGAAGGTTGGAAAGATGCTTCAGAATTAGAAATTGGCGAAAAGATTTGGACCAAAGATGACACTAAAGTCACCATTGAAAAAACTGAATATAGCTATGAACCTAAAAAAGTTTATAACTTTACGGTAGCTCATTTTCATACCTATTTTGTAGGCCTTTTAGCCTTACTGGTACATAATTCTGGTAGATGCTTGTCTCAGATGATGTTGGAATCTCAGAAATGGTTTCAAAAAGTTAGACGTGGATATTTTTTTAATTTAGTATGGAATAGCGAATTAAGAAAGCAAGCATTAGAAAAAGGATTTAAATATTCTCATGAAGTTGAAGTCTTATTAAAGAAAGGGAAAGTTGGAAAAATAGATGGATTAATAGAAAATGCTGACGGGACTTTTAAAATTATTGAACGTAAAGCCAGCGATCTAAGTAAAATTTCAGATAAAACAATCAAAAGTTATATTGATGATGCAGCAAAATATAATGGTAAACCTATGACACAGACAGGGCAAGTAATAAACTCAGCTGGAGATAAAGTAATATTACATGTTGAAAAAGTTGGTAACTTAAGTAAAGAAGTTCTTGAGCATGCAAGAAAAAAAGGAGTAGAAATAGTGGATAATCTTTCCGGATTAATTTAATTAAAAATTTATTATAAAAATGTATAAAACAGAGTTTTCGAAGTATAATGGACTTATGGAAAAGATAATGGATGAACAAACTACATTAGAAGTTCATTTATCAACGGAATTTAGCCAAAATGTTCCAAAGAAGTTTTTAAAATATACCCCTGATGAATGGGCCAGATATGCTTTTGAAAATGAACTCGAATATAGTATTAACTTTTATAAAGAAGAAAAACCTTATTGCCAGGTTACCATTGATTCTATGAGTATAATATTAAATTTTTACGATAATAATATACTTAAGCATAATTTAATGATAGTCTTTTCCAAAGGTGACATCGTTAAAGGAGATTTTAAGGGATATAGTAACAATAAAATTTTTTTAAAGCAAATTTCTTGGTATGGTGATCTTGGAAAAACACTATTATTCTATTCAAATAAGAAGAAAGACAATGTTTTTTTGAAGGAATTTGTAAAGGAAAATGAAAAAACAGTACTCATCGAACAATTTGGAACTGCAGACTTATCCAAACATTGGTTCGATGCTCCTAAAAATTATTTAGATTATGAAGCATTGTTAGATTATCAGAATCTATTTAATCAGCTTCCATCAATACCAGCTTAAAATGATGATCTGGAGTTAGAATCAAAATATATAAAATTCATTTTCAGCAATAAAGGCATTCAGAGTATACAATAGTAATGAAATGAGTATTTCAAATTTTTTATTCGGGGAAAATATTCCTCTTTTTCAACTGGAAAAGTTCTCACAGGAATACACCCTGAAGGTAGAGAATACTTTTGTGATGGGTAAAGAGAACAAACCAATCTCATTAAAAACCTCATCAGATATTATTATTGAACAGGAAAAAAGAGATCATGATATCAACAACACCATAAAGCTACAGGAAATCACGGGTGATACTGATGATACTTTGATGAAGCCTTTTTTGTTGCAAAGTCTTACCCTTGCAGATATTTCCCGCAATATTCAGTTGAAAAGAAATCTTAGCGGCAAAATACTTTCTATTGAGAATAAACCTGATCTTTGGAAAAATTGGGAAGAATGGAAGGAGAATAAGCTGGCGAGTGCTTTCCCGGAGGAAAAGGATCAAAATAAGTTGATTACAAATTATGAAAAGGGATTGAAAAACTTTGATGTTGAATTGAAGAAGAATCTGCAATACATTCTTTTACTGCCGGAAGTTTATAACCTTATATTTCCTCCTAATGAATATTACAGTTTTCTATTCAGTCCGTCAAATATTCATTCCAGGCTGATTGATGGGGTAGAATATCACTATCAGTTGAAACTGGTAAAACTTGAAGAAGAAAACAACAACCTTTTTGTAGAGTTTCATTCCGTACTGAACAACCAGGACGAACTTATGAAAAGCCATATCAAAAAACTTTATGAAAAGGAGAAAGATTTTTCTATTGACCAGTTTGAATTCAGTATCAAAACTAAATACAATTTTGAAAAATCAACGGCTAAGATCCTGAATGCTGAGCTTCATTTTGTAGAAAAAATGCATGAACATCTGGCTTATTTAATGGATATGGATTTAAATAGTAAATAATTAGCTTTAAACAAATAGTGGCAACAAACGGCCTTTTCAAGAGCTATACACTATGATTGGGAAATATGGATGATAGGATTAAGAAAAGATTTTTGTTTTAAATGCTGTTTTTCTTCTTCCGTTAGTTCATTGGTTCCAAGGCCGATCCCGTTCCATGGTTTTCCGTTATTCATTCTATCAGCTAATTCAATAGATCCAATTGTAATTTTTTTATGAAGCCCTACTACCGTTAAATCCATCAATTGACCTGGATGTATTTCTCCTTCTATAATTTCACCAAGCAGATAAAAGCTTCTGTTGGTAAGCTGAAAGACACTGTCAATCTTAAATTTAGCAGTAACATCATGCCAGCTGTATCCACAATGTCTGCACTGCTTTGCATAGGGAGTACGGGCAAGCTTATTACACTTTGGGCAATTATTGAAAAAAACTTTCTCAGGAGTTTCAGCCAATATTCTCATTACAACGTTTTGCTGAAAGGTCTCATATCCATTTTCTAATAGCTTTGTTATTTCAGGATCAGACTTTATCCAGCCACGTTCCATCATCAGATTTCTCAAATAAGCATTTTCGGAACTCTTTGAATAGTACATATGATTATTCAGGGCTAATGCTTCGTTTTCGGTCATTAATTTCCCAAAATATCTGATAATATAATCTATAGTTTCTCTGTCCATATCCGATTGAAAAAGGTAGAATGTTTTTTTAGTAATTTGTTTTGCCTAATTTATCATTTATTTCTTTAAGATAGACTTACCTCATGGAATGTCATAATTAAGAAATTGAAATTTTAATACTGACAAACTATTGTCACTAAAGTCTTTTAATTTTACAGTATCAATAAAAAAAACTATGGGTACAATTGCAGAGAAAAAAACCTTTTATGTCAATACAAAGGAAGAGTGGCGGCAATGGCTGGAAGAGAATCACCATATAGAACAGTCTGTATGGCTTATTTGTAACACCAGAAAATCAAATTTACCCATTGTTCACTGGACTGAGCTGGTGGATGAAGCCCTCTGTTTCGGCTGGATTGACAGTACAAGGAAGACGATTGATGAAGGTTCGTTTATGCAGTTATTCAGTAGACGTAAGCCGAAGAGTACCTGGTCAAAAATTAAT
>Ga0105244_10000584_pt1 | contig 32752 bp, 32 predicted proteins | sample KBSM44metaG_FD_80423 | JGI IMG/M metagenome (GOLD analysis project Ga0105244, IMG submission 80423) | Miscanthus rhizosphere microbial communities from Kellogg Biological Station, Michigan, USA - KBS M4-4 metaG | ecosystem: Host-associated > Plants > Roots > Rhizosphere > Soil | place...
CGCCGCATCCGGGTGCAGCAGGCAGCGGGCTTCGGCATAGATGGGCTGGCCGGTAATGTTATCGGCGCTGGCGTACTTGAGATCGATAGCCAGCGCCGGAAAGCGCGCGCGGATATCGACCAGAGTGACTTGCTGATTCATCTGTTGTTTCCTGTCCTGGAGCCTGACGAGCAGGCGCTTATTCACGTTCAAATTGACCAAATTCCTGCTGCAGCGCCCGGTTTTCGGCCAGCCGGCGCGACAGCGTCGGGCCGAGTTGCTCGACGACCGCGGAGAGCAGCAGGTTGAAAAGACAGCTGATTGGGGCGAGGGAATCCCAAAAATGACCGGTATCGGTTTTGACCTGCAGCAGATCGACCGGATAGTCGCGGGCCCACGGACACCAGATATCGGTGACCAGCGCGGTGGCAATGCGCCGCTCGGCGGCAACCCGACAGAACTGGCGGGCGGTGCTGGAGTAGGCGCGGGTATCCGTCAGGATGATGTAAGGGTGTGCGTATTCGGAGTTCAGCGACTCCAGCCAGCTACCGGAACTGCCGTCGGCATAGGTCACGCGCGGGCGCAGGTATTCGAGATGGCTAAAAAAGCTGTTGGCGATGCCTCGCGTGGACTGGATCCCGAGCACAATCACCGTATCGGCCCGGGCGATCCGCGTGCTGACCCGGGCGAAGGTCTCTTCCTGCGCCAGCTGATAAACATAGCGGATCGCATCCAGCTCCATCTGCAGCGACAGGCTGGCGCGATCGGGCTGGGTTTGCTGCTGCGCCCAGGAGTCGAGGCGGTCGATGACGCCCCAGTGTTTATAGGGCGCCGGGGTATGATCTTTCAGACCGTTTTTGACGTCGTCGAGGTTGCGATAGCCGAGTTTGCGCAGGCAGCGGCCGACGGTGATCCCGCTGGTACCGGTCGCCAGCGCAATGCTATCGGCCGTTTCATAGGGAATATGTTCCCGATGGCTCAGTAGCCAGCTGCCGATGCGTTTTTCACTTGGCGTCAGCTGACTAAATATCGACTCGATGGTGCGAAACAGCCTGGAGTTATCGTTCATACCCGCCTCTCAATGAGATTTCTCTCTCATGAACCCGCATTGTGTTACTCAACTAACAAAGCACGATGCATGCCATCTGTTCCGGAAAACCGTTTTTTGCGGTATCACTGGGAAAATGCGCGAGGCAGGCGAACAAAGAGCGTATATTTTCGCCAGAATATGCACAAAGAAAGTGCAACGTTTCCTGGTTGTGCATCACAAAAATAAAACATACGATTAACAATGCTGTAATCTGTGCAACAAATGAGCAGAAAATAAAGCGCGCTGGAATCGTGCAAAACCTTCACAAAACCCACGTATTGATAAGGATGATGGTATGAACTTAAAGGTCTGTCTGACCTTCGTACTCGCGAGTATTGCCTGCGGTAGCCAGGCGCGGGATCTGCAGGCGATTCAACAAAGCGGTGAGTTGAAAGTGGGCGTTCCGGGCGACTATGCTCCGCTGGCGTTCCACAACGAAGCGGGCGAACTGCGCGGTTACGACGTGGATATGGCAAAGGATCTGGGGCAGAAGCTGGGGCTTAAGGTCACCTTTGTGCTGACCAGCTGGCCGACGCTTTCCAGCGATCTGAAGGCCGATAAGTTTGATATTGCGATGGGCGGTGTCACTGAAACCCCGGAACGGGCTAAAGATTTCGCCCTCAGCCATCCGGTGGTGGCAAACGGAAAAATCGCCCTGGCGAACTGTATGGCGGCCCCGGCACTCGGCAGCCTGGAAAAGATTGACCGCCCCAATGTGAAAGTGATTGTTAACCCGGGCGGCACCAATCAGAGCTACGTCGATGCTCATCTCAAACATGCGCAGATTATCAGGGTCAAAAATAACGTCGATAATCTTGAGGCGTTACGCCAGAAAACCGCCGATATGATGGTCACCGACCTGATTGAAGGCGTCTATTACGAGAACAAAGAGCCCGGTGTCTTCTGCGTCGCGACGGATAAACCCTTCCCGGGCACCGCCAGTTTTAAAGTCTATATGATGAACAAAGATAATCAGCCGCTGCTGGAGAAGGTGAACCGCTGGCTGGACAGTCAGGATAAAAATATCCTCAAACAAAAATGGAAGATTCACGAATAGGTGCCGGCGGCCGGGAGTAAGCGTCAGATTTTTCCGCCCTGCGGCCTTTAGCCTTTTCGCCCTTTCACGCGAGCGCGGACGGTATCCCGCATCGCGCGAATTAACGTCTCTTTGCTGCGCCCGCGGCGAAAGATCAGCGAAAAGGGAGCCTGGTAGCCATATTCTGTCGGCAGCAGGGCGCGCAGCTTTTGCGCTTGTACCCACGGCAGCGCATAGTGCTCCGGCAGATAGCCGATATATTTGCCGGACAAGATGAGCATCAGCTGTGCTTCCATACTTTCGGCGCTGGCTTCGCTCTGCTTAAAGCCTTTACGCCCCAAATCACTGTTGCTCCAGTAGCTGCGGGTGACCATCCGCATCGGCGAAATCAGCGCTTCCGTCAGATGTTTAACGGTAAAGAGCGGGTGCTTATCGCCGCAGTAGAGCCAGTTTTGTTCGCGATAGAGCGGATGAGAAATCACGCTGTTGGCCTGAAGTGAGAAGGTCCCGACGGCGAGATCCAGTTCGTTATTCAACACGCCCTGTAAAAGCGCGTTCGGACTTCTGACCTGCAGGTTTATCTGTACCCGCGGGAAGCGTTCGCTGAATGTCGCAATGATATCGCTCATGGGCAGCATCGGATCGGTAATCGTAGAATCGATGACGCCAAGATTAAAGATCCCGGTTTGCTCGCCCCGCAGAGTGGCCGTATTGCGTTCGAAATCCTCCAGCGAATTCAGCAAATCGATGCTTTGCTGAAGGACGGTTTCCCCTTTTTCCGTCAGCGAAAATCCGCCTCTGCCACGGCGACACAGAATGATTCCCAGCTTCTCTTCAAGCTCACTCATATAGTTGCTGATGGCCGAAACCGTCAGGTTAAGCTCCTGCTGGGCGTTGGCGTAGCCCTGATATTTTGCGACGGTGATAAAAACGTGTAACAGGCGCAGATTGGGAAATTTGCCCACTGACATAGGGGAATACTCCACTGTAAGTCCCGGGTTTTGTTTTTATTTTTCTAAACTAATTTTTTGGCTTTGACTATTTTTTCTCTGTACTACGTTCCGCAGTATCTCTTTATCGCCCCGATAAGCCATGGAGAAACTGCAATGACATCCGCAACTGAACATGAGTACCCGCAGCCGCAGGATGGTGAAATTCCGCGCTTCAGCGGATTACCGACCTTTTTCCGTCTTCCGTTTGCCCCGCAGACCAGCGAACTGGATATCAGCGTGGTGGGGGTGCCGTGGGATGGCGGAACCACTAACCGTGCCGGCACACGCCACGGGCCGCGCGAACTGCGCAATGCCTCCAGCCTGGTGCGGCGGATCCATCCGGTGACCCGCCGCTCTCCCTACGATTATGCGCGGGTAGGCGATCTGGGCGATGTGCGGATTAATCCCGTGGATATGCAGGATAGCCTGGCGCGCATTGAGGCCTGGTATCACGCCCTTAATCAGCAGCAGGTAATGCCGTTAACCGCGGGGGGCGACCATCTCACCACCTTGCCGATTTTGCGGGCGCTGGGACGGAATAAGCCGCTGGGCATGATCCATTTTGATGCCCATTCGGACACCAACGACAGCTATTTTGGCGGTGAGCGCTTTACCCACGGCACCCCGTTTCGCCGCGCCGTGGAAGAGGGGGTTCTCGACCCGAGACGCACGGTGCAAATCGGTATTCGCGGCGCGCTGTTCTCCGCGGATGAACACCGCTGGGCGGAGGAAAACGGCATCACGATTATCCGTATGGAGCAGGTCAATGAACTGGGCGTCGAGCGGGTGATGCAGCGGGCGCGGGAGATTGTCGGCGACCAGCCCACCTACATCAGCTTTGATATCGACGTGCTGGATCCGGTCTATGCCCCCGGCACCGGAACGCCGGAAATTGGCGGTATGACCACCTTGCAGGCGCAGCATTGTCTCCGCCAGCTTGCCGGGTTGAACCTGATTGGTGCCGACCTGGTGGAGGTGTCGCCGCCGTTTGACCAGGGCAATCTCACCAGCCTGACCGGCGCGACCCTGATGTTCGAACTGCTTTGCCAGCTTGCCGATGCTCATCATCGGCGCATTTCTGCTTAACCGGAGCCAACTGATGAAAAAATGTCTCTCACTAGGTTATCTTGCGACCACGCTGGGACTGGCGTTGGGGCTGGCATCGGCGGCCAATGCGGCCGATGCCACTCTCTCACCGGGAAAAATAAAAATAGCTATGGAAGTGGCCTACCCGCCATTTGAATCCTGGCAGGATGACGCCATCGTGGGGTTCGATGCCGAACTGGCGGCGCTGCTCAGCCAGCAAACAGGCTTAACGCTCCAGCTGGTGGATACGAAATTCAGCAGCCTGATCCTTGGTCTGAGCGGCGGGCGCCAGGATGCGGTGATCTCGGCGCTCTATATCACCGAGGAACGTACCCGTCAGGCGGATGCTATCCCGTACGCCAACACCGGGGCCTATATTATGGTGCGCAGCGACAGTCCCGTGGCGCCGCAAACGGAACACGATCTCTGTGGGCTAACCGTCGGACTACAGCAGGGGACTTCATGGGTGAAAAAGCTGCAGGCGCTTTCGGCAGGCGATTGCCAGCAGCAGGGCAAAGGGGCTATTGAGATTAAAGAGTTCCCGACCTCGCCGGAGACGCTGCAGGCGCTGCTCTCCGGAAATATTCAGGCCCAGGTGGATATCGCTGGCGTGGTCAGCCTGTTTACCCAGCGTAGTAAAGGCCGCCTGAAGGTGAGTTCCCCGCAGACGATTTACCCGCAAACGCTGGGGATTTACGTTCGCAAAGGCAACACGGCGCTGGCGCAGCAGCTGACTTCGGCATTGAAAACGCTGCGTGACAACGGGGAATATCATGCTTTGCTGCAGAAATATGCCGCCTACGGTATTACGGATAACGCGCCGCAGCCCTGAGATGAAAAGCGGAAATGTTGTGATGAACGAGCCATTTAATGAGATCTATATCACGGTTTTTGCCTGATTATCGTTCAGATAAAAATTAATTCTCATAGTTATCAATTGATTACTGTCTTTTTACCATCCTTTGTGTATTCAGTGTGTAAAATTACACACTGATCACAATTCCTCTCCCCTCCGCATGTTTTAATTCCCCTCACCAAAACAGAGAGGAATTCATATGAAACACATGATGATTTGCTGCGGCGCTGGCGTAGCGACCAGCACCGTCGCCTTAAATAAACTGCAGGACTTCCTGAAAAAAGAAAATATCCTCGATAAGGTTCGTATTTCACAAGGTACCGTGGCGGAAGCCAAAACCCGTGACGACGTCGATTTTATCGTCTCGACGTCGCCCGTTGCGCTGTCCGTTCCGGTCATTAACGCTCTGCCGCTATTAACCGGCATGGGTACCGATAAAGTGTTCAGCAGCGTGAAAGAATTAATTCTCGCCGAGGGTTAAGCCATGTTTATTGTTGATTACATCGTGGGTTTAGGCGCATCGGTGATGATGCCGCTGATATTTATGCTCCTCGGTCTATTATTACGTCTGTCCCTCAGTAAAGCCCTGAAAGCGGGCTTAATGGTGGGGATCGGGTTTATCGGCTTAAGCATTACGGTGAACCTGATGATCGATTCTCTGACGCCCGTCAGCCACGCGCTGGTAGAGCGTTTCGGTCTGAATCTGAACGTGCTGGATGTGGGCTGGCCTGCGGCAGCGGCGGTGGCGATGGGGACGCGCGTCGGAGCGCTGGTGATTCCGGTGTGCGTGGCGATTAACGTGCTGATGCTGTACACCAAAACCACCCGGGTGTTGAACGTCGATATCTGGAACCTGTGGCATCACGCGTTTACCGGCTCACTGGTGACGATTATTACCGATAGCCTGTGGCTGGGGATATTTGCCGCCGGGATTAACTGCATTATTACGATGGTGATTGCCGACCGTACCAGCGGCGATGTTGAAAAATATTTAAATCTGCCCTCTATTTCGGTGCCACACGGTTTCTCCGCTTCATTTGTTCCGGCGGCATGGCTGGTGAATGCTATTGTCGACCGTATTCCGGTGGTGCGTGATATTAAAATTGATACGGAAGTGATTCAGCGGAGATTATCTATTCTCGGCGACCCGGCTTCCCTCGGGGCTATTATCGGCGCGCTGCTCGGCATTATTGCCGGCATTGAAGTCAAGGCTATTTTGCAAACTGCGATTACCATGGCGGCGGTGATGACCATTATTCCGCGGATGGCGAAGATGCTGATGGAAGGGGTCTACCCGATCAGTGAGCGTATTCAGGAAATTGCCCAGTCACGAGCCGGATCGTTCGGTAAAATTGCCATTGGTCTGGACTCTGCCGTCAGCGTCGGGCATCCGGTCACGCTGTCCGTTTCGATGCTGATGATTCCGGTGATGCTGGTTCTCGCGGCCATCATTCCCGGCAACCAGTTCCTGCCTTTTGCGTCATTAACCGGTTTACCCTTTGCCTTTGTTCTGGTAACGGCGGTATGCCGCGGCGATATGTTCCGCACGCTGCTGACCGGGCTGTTAACCCTGAGCCTGGCGCTGCTGATTGGTACCAACCTGGCGCCGATTGTCACCAGCACCGCGGTCAGCACTGGCTTCTCGCTGCCGCAGGGCACCACCAGTATCAGTAGCGTGGATTATGCCGGGGCCATGTTGCCGTGGGCGATTATCCAGAGCTTCCACCTCAAAGAGATTGGCGTCGGGATTCTGACCCTGTGCACCCTCGCGCTGGTGTTGTGGAATCGCCGCAAACTGGCCCAGGAAAATGAACAGCCGGCAGAAGCGGCGACGGAGGCAGGAAAATGATGTTTAGCGCTCAGCGAGTGGTGACATTTAACGAGGCCGTGAGTCGGACGGCCTTACTAACCCGCCTTGCCCAAAGTCTGCTGGCGGATGGTCTGGTAAAACCGAGTTTCACCGACGGCGTGCTCGCTCGTGAGGAGCGCTACCCGACGGGGATCTTTATGGAGACCCACAGCGTCGCCATTCCGCATACCGAGTTTGAGCATGTTAACCACACCGGGTTTGCCATCGGTATCAATCGGGCCGGCGTGGCGTTTCACCGTACCGATGAGCCGGAAGAGAGGGTGGTGCCGGAGATCGTGGTCATGATGGCCATTGATAAAACTTGCGAAAAAGTGGCAATTATTCAATCCTTATTCGCATTATTAGCCGATCGCGATCGCGTTAACGATATCGTTAAAATGACGCCAGAGGAGATTGCAAAAGTGTTCACCGATGCCGTCGTCACGCAGTAAGATAAAATGATGGGCGCCAGACGGTGAGGCCGGAAGCGGAGAGGGGAAAGATGTTACGAATCAGCGACGTCATAGAGTTAGCGATGGTCAGTCGCAAGACTATCTATAACGCGATCAACAGCGGCCGGCTGAAGTATCAGCTGGTGAATGTTGATAACCGCCAGGTTCGTATGTTCCTTGAAGAGGATGTGTTTGAAGCCTTTCCAAAAACCAGCCGCAGCACCACGCAAGAGCAGGAGATGCAGGCGCTACGGGAGGAGGTGGCTTCCCTCAAGTTTGCCCTTGCGGAACTGCAAAAGGCGGTCAACGCCATGGACCCTGAAGGTCAGTTCGAAATGACGTCGGTTAACGATCCGGCCAAAAAGCCCGACCGCTAGTCAGCGGGCGGGCGCTAAGCGGTCAGACAATATCATCTACCACGCCGCCATCGACGCGCAGCGCCGCGCCGGAGGTGGCGGAGGCCTGAGTTGAGCAGACGTACACCACCATATTAGCCACTTCATCAACCGATGCCGCCCGCTGGATCACCGAGCTGGGGCGATGGGTCATCACAAACTCTTTGGCGAGCTGGTCCAGCGGTTTACCGGTTTTCGCTACCTCGTCTTTCATCATTTCGGCAAAGCCATCGGAAATCGTCGGGCCGGGCAACACGCTGTTCACCGTCACGCCGCTACCGGCTACAAATTTCGCCAGCCCGCGCGCCAGCGACAGCTGAGCTGTTTTGGTCACGCCATAGTGAATCATGTCCGCCGTAATGTTGCGCGCCGACTCCGAGGAGATAAACACCACCCGGCCCCAGCCTTTTTGCACCATCGCCGGCAGCAGCGCACGCGACAGCCTTACGCCGGACATAACGTTGGTCTGCCAGTAGTTTTCCCAGATGGCATCGTCGGTGTCGTAGAAGTCCAGCGGGCCATAAATCCCGGCGTTATTGACCAGAATATCGACGCCGTTTACCGCCTGCAGGAGCTGCGCGACCCCTTCGCCACCGCTGAGGTCGGCAACGGCAGCGCGCGGCCTGGTGCCGGGTACCTCGTTTTGCAGGCGAGCGATGGCCTTGTTGACGCTACGCTCGCTGCGCCCGTTGACCACCACCTCCGCGCCGCTGGCCGCCAGCCCTTTGGCGACAGCAAAGCCAATTCCGGCCGTGGATGCGGTCACCAGCGCAACTTTCCCCGAAAGATCAATCTTCATAACTCTGGCCTTATGTGTTGTCAGACAGACCATTAAGCGTAGCAGCTGATGAGGGCGCAGGCCGGGGATCGCCTGAGTAAAGGCTCAATAACCCCGCTGTTTATCCACCAGATTGTTCAGCGGCAGCGCACGCTGCTGGCGGTGAATGTTCTCCAGCAGCTGGCGGGCAATCACCTCCGCCGGCGCGATCGAGGCCATATGTGGGGTGATGACCACCTGCGGATGCAGCCAGAGCGGGTCGTCCTGCGGCAGGGGTTCAACGGGGAAGACATCCAGTACCGCGCCCGCCAGACGGCCGCTATCCAGCGCCTGCAGAATATCGTGATTCACCATATGTTCGCCGCGCCCGCAGTTGATGAGTACCGCGCCTGCGGGAAGCCGATCGAGCAGCGGCCGGGCGAGAATACCGCGAGTCTGTTCGGTGAGCGGCAGAACGTTGATCAGCGCATCCAGCTCAGCAAAAAATTCACCGGCCTGCGCATCGCCGTGATAGCACCGGACGCCGGGGAGTTGTTTCTCGCTGCGCGCCCAGCCGGAAACGTGATACCCCAGCCCGGCGAGGCGGGTGGCGATATAACCGCCGATTTCGCCAAGTCCCATCACGCCAATGCGAAAATCGCTGGCGGCCCGCTGCGGATAGATCTTCCAGACCCGCTGGCGTTGATGCGCCAGCGCGCGGTCGAAGCTGCGCTGAAACCACAGCACGCCCCATAGCGCGTACTCGAACATCCCGTGACGGAAATCCTCATCCACCACCCGGCAGAGCGGAACAGAGCTGGCGAACAGGTTATCGGGGAGATGGTCTACCCCGGCCGATGCGGCCTGGATTAATTTTAATGCCGGTGAACGCGTCAGCAGGCTGGTATCGGGAAACCAGCAGCTGGCATATTCCGCGGTGCGTGCCGCCGGATGTTCGGGCAAGACCGCGGTCACGTCCGGGAACAGCCGCAGCGCCTCGCAAATCTCGCGGGCATAGTTCTGGTCATTGCAATCGACAACGATAGTCAGGTTTGGCATAGGCGTTAGTCTTTGTAAGAAGTGTCGAGACGGTTCAGGCGGCGCAACCACGCCTGCCAGACCAGCTGGCGCTCATGTTCCACGCCCATCAGCTGTTCGCAGGCATGCTGGCTCAGGTGGGCAGGAATGGTGTGGATGGCGCTGAGCGGAGCGAGCTGGGCGCTGGCCATTTGAATTTCGCAGGCGCGGTTGAGGTAGTACATGATGTAAAACGCGTCGGCGACGGTACGCCCGACCGACAGCAGGCCGTGGCTTTGCAGAATCATGGCGATATGATCCCCCAGCGAGCGCTGAATACGTTCGCGTTCGTCGAGGTCAAACGCCACGCCCTCATACGGGTGATAGCCGACGCGCTGATAAAACTCGGTGCTGATCTGGTTAAGCTGTAACAATCCCTGCTGGCAGGCGGCGACCGCCATGCCCGGCAGCGTATGGGTATGGATGACGCAATGCGCATCTTCCCGCGCCATATGCACCGCGCTGTGGATGGTAAAGCCGGCCGAGTTGGCCGGAGCGTGGCCCTCTACGACCTTTCCCTGCATATCGACGACGATGAGATTACTGGCCGTCACCTCATCGAACATCATGCCGAACGGATTTATCAGAAACCGCGGTTCGCCGTCGCCCGGCAGGCGCACGGAAAAGTGGGTATAAAGCGTATCTTCCCAGCCAAACAGCGCCGCAAGCCGGTAGGCGGCAGCCAGATCCTGGCGTAGTTCACGTTCAGTCGTCATTTATTGCACTCCCATAAATTCACGTATGCGGCTCAGCGCCGGATCTTCCGCGCCGTTGCGGATGCGCTGTGGAGGCACATCGCTCGCCACGACGCCGTTTTCCATCATCACCACCCGGTCAGAGATGGATAAAGCGAAGTCCATCTCATGGGTGACGATCAGCATCGTCATCCCTTCACGGGCAAGAGACTGAATCACCTTCAGCACTTCCCCCACCAGTTCGGGATCCAGTGCGGAGGTGGGTTCGTCAAACAGCATGATGTCCGGTTTTAAAGCCAGCGCTCTGGCGATGGCGACGCGCTGCTGCTGGCCGCCGGAGAGCTGCCAGGGGTATTTTTCGGCATGGGCCAGCAGGCCGACGCGATCCAGCAGATAGAGGGCCTGCTCTCTGGCCACCCGCTGCTCAACCAGCTTGTGATACAGCGGGGCGAGCATGACGTTATCGAGCACCGTGCGGTGAGGGAACAGGTTGAAACTCTGGAAAACCATGCCGATACGCCGCACGCCGGCGCGCATCTGCGGCTTATCCACGATTGCCGCCCCCTTAAGGTAATCTTCGCCATAGAGCACGATCTCCCCGGCATCGATGCTTTCCAGCGCGTTAATGGTGCGGATAAGGGTGGTTTTGCCGGACCCCGACGGCCCGATGATGCTGATGACCTGACCGTTTTCGACTTTCAGATCGATACCCTTCAGGACCTGATGCTGGCCCCAGGATTTCTCGATCGCGCGCAGATCGAGCGCCGGCGGGTTGCCGCTGGTGGGTTCGGCTTTCGCCGTATGCTGCGGCGCCTTCAGCGACTGACGCAGGGCGTCACACTCGGCGTCATTGAAGGTCTGCGGGCGCTTTTGCTGAATATCCAGTACATTTTCCAGCGCCCGGAACAGCCAGGTGAAGACCGTTACCACCATGACGTAGTAGACCGCGACCGCCAGCAGCGTCTCCATGACGAGGAAGTTTTGCGCATACAGGCGCTGTCCGGTGAGCAGCAGCTCCGGAAGCGAAATAACCGATAATATTGAGCTGAGCTTAATAATCGTGATGTATTCATTAATCAGGGTGGGTAACGAAATACGAAACGCCTGCGGAATAATAATTAAGCGCTGAATGCCAATAAAGCTGAAACTTAATGCGTGACCGGCTTCACTTTGTCCTTTCGCCACTGACATTAATCCGCCGCGATGGATTTCCGCCATATACGCTGCTTCGGTAACGGTCATCGACACTAATCCGGCAATAAACGGAATACCGAGCAGCGGCTGCGTAACCGGAAAGAGCTGCGGCAGGTTATAGACAAAGACCAGCAGCACCATTAACGGCACGCTGCGAAAAAACCAAATATAGAGTTCGACGGGAACCTTTAGCCAGCGCGGGCCTGAGAGCTTCGCGCAGGCTAATAAAAATCCTAATACCAGGCCAATAAACCAGGACAATGAACTGACGACGATGACGGTGATACACGCCTGCCAGAATGCCCCAACGCTAAATAATGAGAAAAAGTATCCCCAATCGAACTCCATACCGACTCCTGTTGCTCGTGTGCTTTATTGTATTTAATCGATGCGCTCTAAATTGTATTTCTTGATAATGGCGTCATATTTGCCGTTGGCTTTTAAGGTGGTTAATGTTGATTTAATGGCAGTCACCAGTTCGCTATTTCCCTTCGCAACGTAAATCCCCAGAGGCAACGGGTAGACCAGCCGCGTGGAGCTGATAGCCAGCCGTCCACGACTTTTATCGACAATGATTTGCGCCGCCGGGGCGATTTCTAACTGCGCGTTAATGTTTTTCGACAGCAGGGCCTGCGAGGCTTCCGGCGCGGTCGGGAACTCCTGGATGCTGATGGCCGGTTTACCGTTCTTCAGGCAATACTCGTCCGAGTGATTCTTCAGGCTGGTGACCCAGGTGGTGCCCTGCTGCAGGCCCACCTTGACGCCGCAGAGCTCGTCTTCCGTTTTGGGCTGAATCGCGCTGCTCTTCAGGGCGATAATCGACGCGCCGGAGAGGGCGTAAGGGATCGCATCGGCCTGTTTCAGGCGCTCAGGCGTGACGTACATCCCGGATATCACCGCGTCGTATTTCTTGCCGATGCCTAAAATCAGGCTGGTGAATTTGGTATCGATCAGCTGTGGCTTCGCGTTGAGCTGTTCGGCAATCAGCGCGGCAAACTCCGGATCGAGGCCAACGATGTTGTTGTTGCTGTCATAGGATTCAAACGGCGGATAGGTGACCTCCATGCCGACTTTAAAGACACCATCGGTCAGCAGTTCTGCGGCCTGGGTCAGCGGAGAAAAGCAAGCGGCGACGGCGATGCCCAAAGCCACACGGCGCGAGAGCGACTTAAGCGTTTTTTTCATCATGTATCCTCACGGGTTATTAACGGTTTTTTGCTGTGCTTGTTTCTTCAGGTGACCAAAGGTGTTGGTGCCGCGCGCGCGCTCCGGAAGCTGCAGCTCGCCGCGGGTGACTTTCTCACGCAGGTAGCGATAGGTTTGCAGCGCCTGGCTCCACATATGCTCGCCAATGCTTAATTCCTGGTAGTCGCTGGCTTCCCCGGCGGCTAAAAAATTGGGCAGCGGCCGAATCAGCGTGTGGTAGTCGCAGGCGAAAAACAGCGGGAAGGAGTAGCGTTCCTGCGGCACCTTGCGAACACGGTGAGCTGTAGCAACAAATGTGCCAGCGCTTAATACTTCCAGCATGTCGCCGATATTGATCACGAAAGCCTCTTCTCCGGCGGCGCTCTTCGCCGGCGGCGCATCGATCCAGACGCTTTCTTCGTTCAGGACTTCCAGGCCCGGCTGGTCGGCGAGCAGCAGGGTGAAGCACTCGTAATCGGTGTGTGCACCAATACCGGGAACATCCTCGGCGCTGGCGTCAAAGGGATAGTGGATCAGGCGCAGCTTCGACGGCGGGCAGGTCACCATCGCCTTGAAATATCCTTCCGGCAGGCCAAGGGCGAGGGCGAAGGCGTCAAACAGGCGATGGCCAAGGGCGAAAACCGCGTCATAGTAGGCCAGCACCCGGGATTGAAATTCCGCCAGTTCCGGCCACTCGTTGGCACCAATCAGCGGCGTGCCGGCCAGCACAAACGGATGGTCGTCCGCCGCCTGGAAGCCAATATCGAACGCCTCTTTATGGTCCGGTTTGCCGGAGCCGTAAATCTCTTCGCCTTCGGGGACGTAGCCTTTATGGCTGCGGGAATGGCCGATGTAGTACTGCATCTTTTGCTCCATCGGCAGGGCGAAGAGCGCTTTTGCCGCCGCGCGGATGCCGGCGATCAGTTCAGGGGCAATGCCGTGGCCGGTGATATAGAAAAAACCGACCTCCCGCGCCGCTTTGCCGAGGGTGTCGGCGACGGCCTGGCGCTTTGCCAGACTGTCGCTGGCCAGATCGCTGATATCGATGGTCGGTAACTCAGTGAAAGAACTTTTTGCGACGCTCATTACGACAGATCCTTTTCGGTTAGCGATAAAAACTCGGCGAAATGCTGCTGTTGATGTTTCGCCATCCACGCATTCAGCGACCACAGGTCGGCCACCGGAACGTTGGTGAACGGCAGGTGATGCAGATAGCCGTCGGGGCCAAACTCGGGTGTCAGCGTGGTGTGCTGATACCCACGCCGGCGCTGCGAGTGCCAGATTTGCTGCCAGAAGCGCTGTTGAAACTGCAGCGCGGCCCGATATTCCGGCGCGGCCGGATGAGGCACCTGCGGCCCCTGGTCATAACCAGCGCGGGCCTGAATGTGGTGCACGCGGTCGATAAACGCGCTGAAATCATCGCAGGGGTCATCCAGCAGACGTTCACTCACCACAATCCAGTGGCTGATATCGGCGGTAAACCGCAGCTCAGGCAGCTGCTGGATAATCTCGAGAGTCAGCCACGGGCTATACAGCGAGGTGGCGCGATGGGTTTCAAAGCTGCAGGTCAGCTCATACGCCGCCGCCAGCTCGTGGGCCTGGCCAAGAAAATCCACCTGCTGCGCCAGCGGCCAGCGGTCGTTGCCGGCCAGCAGATTAACGAAGCGAGGGTTCAGCGCTTTGGCATCATCAAAACGACCTTTCAGGCGTTCAAGATGCTGCCGGGGCGTGTCGGCCTGAGCGGGGATCACGCCGCCGCCGCTGAATACGATAGCGATATATTCCAGCGCCGATTCCTGCAGGCGTCGGGCCAGCGTCTGCTGCTCTTCCGGGATCAGCGGTACGCGTGCTTCGATGCCGCCGCAGCCGACGCTTTTCAGCTCGCTGACCGTTTGCTGCCACGGGGTGGTGACCCCCCAAAGCGTACGAAAAACCGTGAGTTGCATGAGCCGAATCCTCTATGGGTATTTCACGCCGGGCAGGACGCAGAGCATTTCGTACAGCAGGTTTGCCGCCAGCTGGGAGGTGTTGCCACTCACGTCGTAGGGCGGAGAGACCTCGACCAGATCGCCGCCAATCAGGTTCAGGCCGCGGCAGCCGCGAACGATTTCCAGCGCCTGAATCGATGTCAGGCCGCCGACTTCCGGCGTGCCGGTACCGGGCGCCCAGATGGGATCGAGACTGTCGATATCGAAACTGAGATAGACCGGACCGTCGCCCATCTGCTGGCGGACTTCGGCCATCAGCGGGGCGAGGGATTTGTGCCAGCACTGCTCCGCCTGTACCAGACGAAAGCCCTGGTCGACGCCCCACTGGAAGTCGCCGACGGCGTAACCCTGGGCACGCTGACCAATCTGCACCACCCGTTTGAGGTCCAGCAGCCCCTCTTCAACGGCGCGGCGGAAGGTGGTGCCGTGGGCGATTTTTTCCCCAAACATTTCATCGTTGGTATCGGTATGCGCATCGACATGAATCAGGCCAACCGGGCCATGTTTTTTAGTCAGGGCGCGCAGGATTGGCAGGGTGATGGTGTGGTCACCGCCAAGGGTCAGCGGGATCAGCGGGAAACTATTTAAACCGGTGTAGTAATCCTCGATGATCTGCACCGATTTGAGCAGGCTGTAGGTATTTATCGGTACGTCGCCAATGTCGGCCACCGACAGCGATTCGAAAGGCGCCGCGCCGGTTGCCATGTTATAGGGGCGAATCATCACCGATTCGGTGCGGATATAGCGCGGCCCGTAGCGGGTGCCGGATCGCTGAGAGGTACCGATGTCTAACGGGATGCCGACGAATGCCGCATCAAGTCCCTGTAAATCTTCAATAAACGGCAGGCGCATCATCGTTGCGCGGCCGCCAAAACGTGGCATCTCGTTGCCACCCTGCGGTTGATGAAAGACGTTATCCATTTCAGCTCCTGAATCTGACACACAAATACTCGACAGGGAGATAGTGCGAAAGATGGGCTGGACTTTACATCGTCTGCCGTAAATACTTAGTTCATTTATTGGTGAACTAAGTATGCTCAACGACGGCAGTCTCAACATTCGGCAGCTGCAGGTTTTTGAGGCGGTGGCGCGCCTGGAAAGCTATAGCAGAGCCCAGCAGGAGCTGGGGATTTCCGTGTCGGCGATCAGCAACGCGATGTCTCAGCTGGAAGGGCAGCTGGGGTTCAGCCTGTGCCAGCGCGGGCGCGGAGGCTTCGCCCTGACCGAGAAAGGGCAGCAGTTTTTACAGCAGGCGATTCGGGTGCTGAGCGAGCTGAACGAGCTGGAGCGCCAGTCGGCGCTGCTAAAAGGCGAGCACAGCGGCACGATTTGTATTTCAACGCTGGACTCGATTGAAACTGAAACCGCGCTGTCGCTGCCGGTGGTGCTGCGTAGCTTCAGCGATAAGTTTCCCCATGTGCATATCAAGCTGATTATCCGCACCCCGGCGGAGCAGCTGAACGGCGTGCTGAACAACCATATCGATCTGGCGATCGGCAGCTACAACTCCCAGGTGCATAACATTATCAGCGAGCCGCTCTATCGCGAGCAGCACTGGCTCTACTGCAGCGATCTTCATCCGATGTTTTTCAGCCGCCAGCTCGATAAAGACCACATCAGCCAGTGTCCGCTGGTGACCCGTAGCTACTGGAATACCAGCGATCTGCGGCGGCGCGGTTTCAGTAAAGGCAGCGCCACCGTGGAAACCGTCGATGCGCAGCTGCTGCTGATTCTTTCAGGAAAATATATCGGCTATCTCCCTGAGCATTATGCCTGGCCGTGGATCAAGGAGAACCGGCTGCGGGTGCTGCTGCCTAACGAATTTGGCTTCCAGTCGCCGTTTTCGGCGATCTGCAAACGCGGGCGCAGCAACGAGCCCTATCTGAAAGAGTTCCGCAATTTACTGAAGAAGAATACGGTGGCCAGGCCGAAGTGGAATTATTGAGGGCGGTGACAGTCTGGCCCTCCGGAGCGCAGCAAGGCAAATGTTGAGTATTGCTGTTTTTTCGGGCCTGTGGCTGAATATTGAACACCCTTAACAGGCATTATTTATCTCCAGAGGAAGGAGCTGAACGATGGCATTTGAAGAGAAGAAGAAAAAAGCGATTGCGCTGATGGAAGAGAAAAAGATGTGGCGGAGCAACTATGCGCCTCCGCTGCTGCGTCTTTTCTGGAAAGTCGGCGGTAAAATGCCGCCGCCGCCGTTTGCCCCGTTCTGGCGCAATATGCTGTTCTTCGCCGCCTGGTTTGGCTGTTTATGGGGCGTTTTTATGTGGTTTAGCACCTGGCAAAGTGAAGGCTATAGCGCCCTTGACGCGCTGTTTGCCAGCGTGACCGCCGGAGGCTTATTCGGCTTTTTGATGGCACTATTTCATGCCTGGCGTAAGCGTGCCAACAAGCTGCCGGACTGGGATCGTCTTTAGCGATAAACGTGGGCGGTTAAATACCCTGGATGGCGATGTGTGTGGTGCGGAAAGTGTCTTTTACGCAACGGGTCGCGCGCAGATTGCTTCAAAAAAATGACCGTATTTGTTATATTGTTGTTCATTGCTTATTCACCTCTGCGGTGCCAAAAAGAACAAGATTCACCGCAACCCAGGAAGATAAAATGTTAGATTATCGCTTCCCGACAGCTTTGCAGATGGTTCTCAGCGTAGCGATGGCGGAGCAGTTGGGTCAACGTTCGACGAGTGCGATTCTGGCCTACGGCCTGGAAGCCAACCCGAGCTTTATCCGCAAATTAATGGTGCCGCTCACCCGTGACGGTATTATTGTCTCCACGCTGGGACGCAACGGTTCCATCCACCTTGGTCGCCCGGCGGAGAGCATCACCCTGCGCGATATCTACGTGTCGGTGATTGAAGATAAAAAGCTGTGGGCGTCGCGGCCCGATGTGCCGGCCCGCTGCGTGGTCAGCGCCAACGCCTGCTGGTACTTCAAGTCTATCGCCGACGAAGCAGAGCAGGCTTCGCTGGATGTGTTAGCTCGCCATACCGTGGCAAGCGCGCTGGAAAAGGTCAAAAAAGGCGATACCAGCGGCTGCGAGCTGCTGCCAGAACTGGATAGCCTGTATAAAAAAACGCATTAATCCTGCCGTCAGCACAAAAAATGCCTTCACTCAGAAGGCATAGGTTGTTGATAATAAACGAGCTTCCTACATTGCCCGGCGGCGCTTCGCTTGCGCGGGCCTACAGAGATTATCTCATCGTTTGATAGTGCGGGTTTTGTTGGCCAGCAGAGATTATCTCATCGTCTGATATTACGGATTTCGTAGGCCGGGTCAGGCGTCAGCCGCCACCCGGCAAAACGCGCGCACAGTGTTCAAAACAGATTTGTCACCCGTCCTCCGCCTTCATCCAGAAGGCGGTTTTTTTGTTGTGACCTATTCAGGCTGTGCTTCCAGCGCTGGTTTACCGCGTGTGACCAGCTTACGCAGCGTGACGTAGAACACCGGCGTCAGGAACAGACCAAACAGCGTCACGCCGAGCATCCCGGAGAACACCGTAATCCCGGTGACGCCGCGCACTTCTGCGCCCGCTCCGTGGCCGAGGATCAGCGGAATTGTTCCGGCAATAAAGGCGATGGAGGTCATCACGATTGGACGCAGACGCAGGCGGCAGGCTTCCAGCGCGGCTTCCATGATCCCTTTCCCCTGAATTTCCAGCTCGCGAGCAAACTCAACGATCAGGATGGCGTTTTTACAAGCCAGCCCCATCAACACCACCAGTCCAACTTGCACGAAGACGTTATTATCGCCGCCGGTGAGCCAGACGCCGAACAGGGCGGAGAGCAGAGTCATCGGAACAATGAGGATCACCGCCAGCGGCAGCGTCCAGCTTTCATACAGCGCCGCCAGCACCAGGAACGCCAGAAGTACCGCCACCGGGAAGACAATCAGCGCCGTGTTGCCCTGGGTGGCCTGCTGGAAGCTCAGATCCGTCCATTCGATGTTCATACCATTCGGCAGCAGCTGGCCGGACATCGCGGCCAGTTTGGTCATCGCCTGAGCGGAAGAGAGTACCCGAGGATCGGCGTCGCCGATCAGATCCGCCGCCGGATAGCCGTTGTAGCGGATCACCGGATCCGGCCCGTAGGTCGTGCTGATATTGACCATACTGCCGATCGGCACCATTTCACCCTGGTTATTCCGGGTGCGCAGATTGGCAATATCCTCCACGCTGTCGCGGAACGGCCCGTCGGCCTGCGCCATGACGCGCCAGGTTCGGCCGAACTGGTTAAAGTCGTTCACATAAGATGAGCCCAGGTAGGTCTGCAGCGTACCGAACAGATCGGTCAGCGATACCCCCTGCGCTTTCGCCTTGTCGCGATCGACCTGCACATCCAGCTGCGGTACGTTTGCCTGGTAGGTTGAAATAGGGAAGTGCATTCCCGGCGTTTGCATGATTGCCCCGGACAGGGTATTCACCGCCGTTTGTAGCGCACCGTAGCCTAAGCCCCCTCGATCCTGAATATACAGCGAGTAACCGGACCCCTGGCCGAGGCCGAGAATCGGCGGCGGCAGGATTGAGAAGCCAAAGCCTTCCTGGATTTGCGCGATTTTGGCATTGATCTCGGCGTTAATTTCCGCCGCAGAATGTTTACGCTGATCGAACGGCTTCAGGCCAAAAAATACCGTACCGGTGTTCGGCGTATTGGTGAATTGCAGCGCGTTAAGTCCTGGAAACGCCACCGCATAATCCACGCCTTCAGTGTTCATCCCGATTTCGCTCATTTTACGGATGACCGCGTCGGTGCGGGCCAGCGAAGAACCTTCCGGCATTTTCACGCCGCCAATCAGGTAGAGCTTGTCCTGGGTGGGAATAAACCCGCCCGGCACGGCTTTAAACATCACCCCGGCGGCGCCGAGCAGCAGCAGGTAAACAATAAACACGGCGCCACGTCGTCCGAGCGTTTTGCCAACCAGCCCCTGGTAACCGTGCGAGCTGCGATGGAAAAAGCGGTTAAACGGGCGGAACAGCCAGCCGAACAGGCGATCGATAAGCCGGGTCGGGAGATCTCTTGGCGCGCCGTGCGGCTTCAGCAGCAGGGCCGCCAGCGCCGGGGAGAGGGTCAGCGAGTTGATGGCCGAGATCACCGTCGAAATCGCGATCGTCACCGCAAACTGTTTATAGAACTGCCCGGTTACGCCGGAGAGGAAGGCCATCGGTACGAACACCGCGCACAGCACCAGGGCGATGGCGATAATCGGCCCGGAAACTTCACGCATCGCCTGGTGCGCCGCCTGCAGAGGGGCGAGCCCCTCCTCGATATTGCGCTCGACGTTTTCCACCACCACAATCGCGTCGTCCACCACGATCCCAATGGCGAGAACCAGACCGAACAGGCTCAGGGTGTTAAGCGAGAAGCCAAGCAGATAGAGAATACCGAACGTCCCCACCACCGAGACCGGTACGGCAATCAATGGAATAATCGATGCGCGCCAGGTTTGCAGGAACAGGATCACAACCAGTACCACCAGCACTACCGCTTCGAGCAGGGTTTGCACCACCGCGCGAATAGAGTCGCGCACAAAAACGGTGGGGTCGTAAGGGGCGGCCCACTTCATGTCTTCCGGGAAACGCGTGGACAGTTCGTCCATTTTGGCGCGTACCGCATTCGACAAATCAATGGCGTTGGCCCCCGGCGACTGGAAGATGCCGATCCCGACCGCATCTTTATTGTTAAGCTGGGAACGTAGCGCGTAGCTGCCCGACCCCATTTCGATGCGTGCAACGTCGCGCAGACGTACCAGCGAACCATCCTGGGCCGTTTTGAGAATGATATTGCCGAACTCTTCTTCCGTGTGCAGACGCCCCTGGGCGTTAATCGAGATCAGGAAGTCGCTCTCTTTCGGCAGTGGCTCGGCGCCAAGCTGCCCGGCGGACACCTGCACGTTTTGCTCCTGCATCGCCGTCACCACATCGGAGGCGGTCAACCCACGTGCGGCCACCTTATTCGGATCCAGCCAGATTCGCATGGCGTATTCGCCGGCACCGAAAATCTGGATTTGGCCGACGCCGGGCAGGCGCGCCAGTTCGTCCTTCACTTTTAAGGTGGCGTAGTTACGCATATACAGCGAATCGTATTTTCCGTTGGGCGAAAACAGATGCACCACCAGGGTGAGCGTCGGCGACTGTTTCTGGGTGGTGATCCCCAGACGGCGTACATCTTCCGGCAGACGCGCTTCGGCCTGTGATACCCGGTTTTGTACCTGAACCTGCGCCTGATCGGGGTCGGTGCCAGGACGGAAGGTGACGGTGGTAACCAGTACGCCGTCGGAGCCGGCGACGGACTTCATGTACATCATGTTTTCGACGCCGTTGATCGCTTCTTCCAGCGGCGTCGCCACGGTCTCGGCGATCACTTTCGGGTTGGCGCCCGGATACTCCGCGCGTACCTGCACACTCGGCGGTACGACGTCAGGGTATTCGCTGACCGGCAGCAGCGGGATGGCGATGAGCCCGGTAATAAAAATCAAAATCGACAGCACCGCGGCGAAAATTGGCCTGTCGATAAAAAAGCGGGAAAAGTCCATGCGTCGGATTCTCTGGTAAGGGATCAGTTGAGGGCAGTGCGGGTGGTCATCGCCACGGTTTTCGCGTTAACCGGCATCCCGGGCATAAACACTTTTTGTAAACCCTCGACGATGACTTTATCGCCAGGATTCAGCCCCTGCTGGACGATGCGTAAACCGGCGGCCAGGCGACCTGGCTTGATATCACGGCGCTGCGCTTTACCATCTTTATCAACGATATAGACGTATTTCCGATCCTGATCGGTCAGGACCGCTTTGTCGTCGATCAGCGTGGCCTGGAATTCGGCGCTGCCCGGCAGGCGCACGCGTGCAAACAGGCCCGGTATGAACTGACGCTGGTTGTTATCCAGCAGCGCGCGCATACGGATAGTACCGGTGCTCGGCGTTAGCTGATTATCAAGGAAATCCACTTTCCCCTGATGGGGGTAGCCGTCCTCACCGACAAGACCAATTTCAACCGGCAGCGCAAGATGATTGCTGGCCGCCCCCTGGCCGCTACGGGCGAGGTTTTGATAGTGAAGGTAGGTCGATTCGTCGACATCAAAATAGACGTAGACCGTCTTCTGCGAGACCACCGTTGTCAGCACGCTGGCGCTGTCACCTGCGGTCACGAGATTACCGCTGGTGATCAGCGCGCGGCTGGCGCGGCCATCGATAGGGGCGGTCACTTTGGTGAAATCAAGGTTAAGCTGAGCGGCATCAACGGCTGCCTGCGCGGCCTGGATGTCGGCTTGCGCCTGGGTTGCGGCCGAACGACGCTGCTCCCACTCTTCGCGGGATACCACGTTGGTGTGGATTAATTTATCGGTACGACTGGCCTCGCTGCGCGCCAGGCTGGCCTGTGTTTTGGCTCGTGCCAGCGTTGCCTGCGCCTGCTCGAGGGCGGCGCGATAGGTTCTGTCATCAATAGTGAATAGCACCTCGCCCTTTTTCACTTCCTGGCCGTCGGTGTAGTTCACTTTTTCAATGTAGCCGGAGACGCGTGGACGGAGCTGAACGCTTTCTACCGCTTCAATTCGGCCGTTAAAGCTGTCCCACTGGCTAATGGATTTCACCACCACGTCAGCTGCGCTGACGGCAGGGGCTTGCGGGGCGGCGTTTTGCGCCGCGCTGTTATCGCAGCTGGCAAGCAGCATGGCGATGACCGCGCTCCCCAGTCCGCGCAGATAAAAGTTAACCCAGGTTTTTTGCAGGCTCATTATTTTTATTCCGGTAATTGTTGCCGCCGGGCAAGACGCAGCGAAGGGCGCTGCGCGACTTCCTATGTCCGGTCTGGCTTAAGGCCATTTGTGTCGTTCATCGCCACAAAACTGTAACAGTTGCGAATACACTATCGCGGCGATTGTAGGAAGGCGCTTAACTAAGTGCAAGAATAATTGTTGCACTTTATGTGCTGTTTCCGTTGAGCGGAAAAGACACATTTCAGGCAGGGGTTTTAATGTAACAATAAAACTTGCAATTTATGCAAAAGCAGGTCACTTTTAAATGTATTAGATAAAGATACTTTTATTAACAGCCCAGGGGAACCCGACATGAACACTGGCGCTTTTATACATGATTTACTTGACTGGATTGATAATAACCTTGAAAGCCGCCTCGATATCGACACGGTCTCCAGGCGGGCAGGCTATTCAAAATGGCATCTTCAGCGGATATTCAAAGAGCATACCGGTCATCCCATTGGCGAATACATCCGCGCCCGGAAGCTGCAAAAATCGCTTGAGCGCTTAACCCGTAGCGACGAACCGATCCTCAACGTGGCCATCGCGTTGGGTTTTGACTCCCAGCAATCCTTCAATCGCAGCTTCAAGCGCCAGTATGGCCAGGCGCCGGGAGTCTGGCGCCGCAGCATGGGAATGGCTCCATCGTGCCAGCGTCCAGGCTGATAGTGGGGCGGGATTTCATCAGGAAGTGCCGGCTTAACGGCAGGCGAGTGTGCGCTTCTTTTTCTCTGCCGGCGGCTGACTGGTTGCCGGAGACGCGCTTTTTATGCTGACCCGGACTTTTAGACGCTCATGGCCGTGAGCGTAAGAACCAGCCCCTCACGTGCTGTACGCGTCAGCAGGCTATTCTCGCCAATCAGGGGCCAGATTATCGATCGGCGTATTCAGTCGGGGTTTGGTCGTTTTCATCGTTTGCTCTCATTCCCCAAGAGTGAGTGATCATTTTAGCTGGTTTTATTCAGGGTGATACTAATGCTGGCAGCGTCGCACAAGGCAGGTGAGCCCAGAAATTCACGACGCTATACACACACTCCCGCTATCTTCTGTTTCAACACGGCAATTCTAGCGTGACCCAATACAATTAGCTGCCGCGATAGGTGGAGTAGCCATACTGGCTTAACAACAGCGGGATATGCAGCTTTTGGTTCTGTTTCGTTACATTAAAAATAACTGGAATGACGGGGAAGAAGGTGCTCATATTATTAATTTTAAAATACTCTCCCGTTTTAAATGTCACTTTATAGATTCCCGGCTCCATATTATCTGCCCGCGGATAGAGTGTCTTGATACGGCCATCAGCGTCCGTTTTACCGCTAGCGATATGCTGCCAACTACTGCCTTGCTGCTTATCGAGTTCAACCTGTACCCCCTGAGAAGGCAGCCCGGTCTGCTGGTTGAGAATATGTACGCTTAATGTCCCTTCTGGTGCGGCAAGCGCGCTGAAACTCAGCAATGAAATAATGGATGCGATAAGTGACTTCACGTTCGGTGACCTTAATTAGCAAGTGAATTTGTCTCAACTATAGTCAGCGTGGCGGGAAATAAAATTAAACTTTTTGTTATTAATTAGCAGGTAATATCAGCAAGGATAGGTGGCTAAATGGCTCACCATGCGCCGCTGGTTAGAGGAAAACCCGGGCGATGAATTTGCGTCAGAGGTGCGGACGGAGCTGACGATTGCGGCAAAAAACCATACCACCTATACGCGAGAGTATTGGCTGGGGGGCTCAGATTCAGCCGTTGTGTCAAATACCCGGCATAGCAGAAGGCTATGCCGGAGGAGCCCGCTTAGTTTTGCGGGTTCTCTTTAACAAACAAAGTCAGTACAAAGAAGATCGCCACAAAAGCGATAATCAAGTTGAAGCCCAGCGAGACGCCATACATCTGGGATACCTGGCCTATCAGCCAGCCAGCAAAGGCTCCCCCCATTCCTGAGGCGACGTAAATCAATCCCATGGTCGAGCCGCTTTTATCGGTGAGCTTCGTCGCCACGGCGGAGGCCGTAGGGAACAGCACCGACATAGCGAAACCAAACACCATAAACAGGTAGACAAATTGGCTGGCAAAGTAGCGGCTGGCAATAATGGCAATCAGCGAGAACAGAGAAAACAGGATTAAGGTTTTGCGGTCGCCCAGCTTCAGGTTGATAAACCCGCCGATAAAGCGGCCGACGGTGAATAGCATGGCAAAACTGGATATGACATAGGCGGCCGTCACCATCTTGTCTTCCGCAGACGCGCCAGCAATATCCAGCGAGCTGTAGAATATCGGGAAAAAGTTCAGGAAAGCGGCTTCGGCGGCGACGTAGAACAGGATAAAGCCAATCACCAGCATCAGGCGTCTCTGGCCAAGGATATGGACAAAATCAGAGAGCTGCATGTCCATCCCCTGCGCTTTTTCCAGCTTCAGGCTGCTGAGCACCAGAATGATAATCGCAACAATAATGGCAATCCCGACATAGAACAGGCGCCATGAGACATGATGAGAGAAAAGCTGCTGTAAAATCAGCGGAGTGGCGATCATCCCCACGCCGAACATGGCGTTGGAAACGTTGAACATCATGCCGGCTTTTTCTTTGTAGAAGGTCGGGATAACGGTAATGATGGAGACCAGCATCGAGCCGATGCCCAGGCCGACAATCAAATAGAAGCCGAAAAACAGCAGCACGCTGAATGCCAGGCTGGTGCCGACCAGACCAACGGCCATCATCAGCGAGCCAATCAGCATCATGATCTTCAGCCCTTTTTTATCGGTAAAGTAGCCGGTGAGCAGACTGGCGACCAGAAAGCCTATCTGGAAGAACATGATCAGTGTGCCTATCTGACCCATGTTGAGATTGATATCGTGCTGGACCTGCTCAAGTATCAGACCTTTGGTGTTCTGTATGCCGCCAAGAAGGAACATGGTGACGAACAGCAGGAAAAATACTTTCCATTTTTGTTGGTTAGCCATTGTGAATTTCCCCTGTATTAGCAAATGGGCTTTTGGTAATGGTTGCCTGCGGCGTCGAAAAGCGACTGCTCCGCCCAGCCGTAGCAGTAATAGAGCAGATCGTCGCAGTCGCTCTGTTCTGCTGCATTAATCGCTTCCAGGAGCGCTGCCGGAGGCAGGTTCCACATCTGAATTCCGCTGTAAATGAAGGTGCCCGGCTGCGATTTTTCACGCACCAGATTGTTTTGCTGTTTTACAAATTCAATCGGGAAACCTTCTGCTTTGAACTGTTGATATGTGATGTAGTAGGGCAGGTTGAACAGGCGCATAAAGGCGCGAAAGGCGCTTTCACGCTGGGCGTCATCGTTGGCGAAATATTCAATGAGTCCCTGAACGTCCGCGCCGCCGCCGAGCTTATGGTAGGGGAAGTGTTTCAGGACCTTAGAGGAACGAGTCAGTGACTGATAGTCCTGACCTAAGATCCAGGAATAGGCTGGTGGCCAGAGATCGAGCCAAAGTTCGCTTTCCCCGGCTTCCCTGTCGCTGATTCCGGCCAGCAGGTTCTGTACAAAGCGAGAGACGCTATGCTGGCGAAACGCCATCCAGCGCTGCAGGAGCTCGTCATTTAATAAGGCATCGACCGTCGCCTCGTACTCGCCGGAGCGCATGTGAGCCGCCAGGGTTTCCAGACGTTGGCGTACCGCCTCGACATTGATGCCTGTCCGGGTCATTTCGCTCTGACAGTGCGGACAGAAACAGGTGAATAATCCTCTGGGGCTGACGCTCTTACCCGCCCAGTCGGGATAGCGGATGCGGTCAATCAGGAAAGTCGAATAACCATACTGTGCCTTGATAGCGCTGAAAGTCGCTATCCAGAGTTCAATAACGTCCGGGCCATTAGGACATAGCCAGTGTTCAACCGGGGTGCCGCGAAAATCGATCACCTGATTGTTTTCGATCTGTCCGGCAAAATCGCCGTTGAGAATATTAACCCAGGGGATCACTTTATAAGGACCGCTATCGGTTGCCTGCTTCAGATCCCGCAGAGGATCGGACCCCGCAACAATAGTGGGATCAACGCGCTGATTCAGCCGCTGTGGGGGCAAATCGAGTTTGACATGCAGCGTGGCGGTGCCTTGCACAAATTCATGTTTCGGATTGTGCGGCAGGCGGCCCGTGGGGTAAGGGTTGCGTTCAAAAATCGTGTTGACCTCAACAAAGAGGCGATCGACGCCGTTCATTTTAGTAATACGTTCAAGTATTGAGTCGACGCCTTCATCAAGGATATCGTGTGGGTGTAGATGGATCCCGGCCATTTTCGGCTCCTTATTGTTCTGGCTGCTGGTGGTATTTAGATAAGCTGTGTGTCCGGCATAAATTGAATCGATGGGTAGACCGCATGGAGCGCCAGCATAGCCATTCCGTATAGCGGTGCTTTTTCTTTTAATTCAGAAAGTTCGACGGATACACGGGTATTGGCAAACAGATGCCTGTCGAGATTGGCCTGTACTCTTGGCATGAAGAGTTCAGCGGATTGCGAGACGCCACCCGTAAGAATGACTTTCTCAAGGTTGGCTATTGTCACCATGTTGAGAATGCCGATGGTTAAGTAGTCCGCCATCTCCTCCAGCAACATAGCGGGTAGTGTTTCACCCTGGGCGGCGGCGATAAGTATTTCATGGGCGTTCATGCTTTGGCCGCTTAGCGCGGACATTCTCTCTTTGAGTCCGGAGCCGGAGCAGTAATTTTCGAAGCAGCCCTTATTTTTCCAGTTCTGAGTCAGATGGTTGCGTTCGAAGAGCATATAGCCAATTTCACCGGCAGCATTATTGATGCCCCGGATAATTTTTCCATCCATCAGCAGCGCCGATCCCAGCCCGGTGCCAATACCAATAAGCGCGGCGCTATGAACGTGGCGACATTTTCCTTTCCACATTTCGCCGATCAGCGCTGCGCGAATATCGTTTTCCAGCACCACTCTGATATTCAGGCGCGCGTTTAATTCATCGGCAAGCGGAATGTTGTCCCACTCAGGCAGGTTAGGGGAACCTTCCAGAACCGTTCCGCTGCGATAATCAACGATGCCCGGTGTGGCGATGCCGATCACTTTCAGCTTGTCACGAGGTATATGATTCTGTTCAATAAATGATTCAATACTGGCGCTGAACAGATCGAGAAATTCCCGACGGGTTGTGACGTCATAGGTCGACTCCTGATGCTGCGCCAGCAGCTCCGCATTGAGATTAAAGAGTGAGAAGGTGATTTTAGTTCCACCTAAATCAATGCCGATACCGAGCCCATGGTTGGGATCAAAGTTAACCAGAATACCTTTGCGCCCCAGGCCGGCGTCTTCGCTGACGCCGCTCTCATAGATAATTTTCTCTTCCAGCAGATCGCTCACGATTTCAGAAATCGTTGCTTTAGTGATGCCAGTAACCTTGGCTATCTGGGCGCGAGAAAGGGGGGAGTTCTCACGGATGACGTTGAGGACTACGGAGGCATTCATCTGCCTTAAGGTGTTGGGAACATTCAGCTTCAAAGTGCCATTCCTTTAGTTTGTAAACTAAACTAATTAATCGAAAAAATGCTTATTTAGCTCGTTAAAAACACATTACATCTTTTTTAAGCGGCTTATAAAGCGTTATTTTTGATCATATAGTTTGCTTTGTATATTTTATGAAAGGGATCACATAATGAGGAGGAGGCGATTGTCGGGCTGATATGAGAGTCGCGAGGTAAGTCACCGAACGAACTTTTTTTAATCAATTACCTATGGTAAGAGTAGCGGAATATCTGCGCACGGTTTCTGAAATTATCCTGTGAACCGTCATGGCTGCTAAAGCCGAAAATGATGAAAGCTCACTTAATGAAATGAGGTTTATCAGCCAGTTATTTCATTAATTTGCATGGGTAACGCATCCAGCTTTCGCATAGTCAGGCTTCTTTTAGACCATTTAGCATCCCCGTGCAGAGAAGTAATGACTCTGCGGCTCCACGTCATGGCCAGGTTTCAGCCTGAAACTGTAAGTATCCCTGTAAAACGAACCATTCACTTTTAGAGGTCTTCCGACATATTGTTTATGTCCCCTGAGGAGATCGTCATGCGCAAAGCCCGATTTACCGAGCACCAGATCATCACCGTTCTGAAGTCTGTTCAAGCCGGACGCACCGTCAAAGATGTCTGCCGCGAAGCGGGAATATCGGAGGCCTCATATTACAACTGGAAAGCAAAGTACGGCGGTATGGAAGCCTCTGATATCAAAAAGATGAAAGATCTTGAGGACGAAACCGCCGACTCAAACAGATGTTTGCCGATCTCAGTCTGGAATGCCGGGCGCTGAAAGATGTCATTGAAAAAAAGCTTTAAAACCAGCGATAAAGCGGGAACTCGTCGGTTATCTGACCTCGCAATTTATGATGAGCACTCGCCAGGCATGCAGGACGTTATCGCTGAGCAGGACGGTGTACTTTTACCAGCCCGATACCCGGCGTGATGAACCGGTGATCCACGCGTTGACTGGGCTGGCGGAGCGCTATCCACGATATGGTTTTAAGAAGCTGTTCCAGCTCCTGCGCAGGCAAGACAACACCTGGAACCACAAACGCGTGCACCGGATTTACTGTCTGCTGAAACTGAATTTTCGTCGCAGGGGAAAGCAGCGTCTGCCGGTACGCAACCCGCGCCACTGGCCACACCGGAAGCGCCAGACCAGAGCTGGTCCATCGATTTTATGCATGATGCGCTGGTCTGTGGCAGACGCTTCAGAACCTTCAATGTGGTGGATGACTTTAACCGCGAAGCGCTGGCGATAGAAATTGACCTGAATATCCCGGCCCAACGCGTTGTGAGAGTGCTGGACAGGATCGCAGCAAACCGGGGCTATCCGCTGAGGATGCGGATGGATAATGGCCCGGAACTTATCTCAGTGGCGCTGGCGCAGTGGGCCGAAGAACATGGGGTAATGCAGGAATTTATCAAGCCAGGTAAGCCGACACAGAACGCGTTTATCGAGCGCTTTAACCGGACATACCGGATAGAAATCCTGGATTTTTATTTGTTCAGGACACTGAATGAAGCACAGGAAATCACGGAGCGCTGGCTGGCCGAATATAACAGCGAGCGACCTCATGAATCCCTGAATAATCTGACGCCGGAAGAATACCGGCTGATGGCTAAAAACCCGGAAATCTCAAAAAGTGCGTGGAACTAAAATGGGTGTGCTTACAAAACCGCTCCAGTATTTGGCCGATGCATTGATGTATTCCCGCGTCAGGGCCCAGATACCGCTGAGCGTTTTTGCGCCCCGGTATGGAACGCGAAGCTTCATCAAATAAAAAAGGAGTAAAACGGATGAATAACTTAAGACCTAACCCGAACCCTCCACGCGAGGGAGCGGTGGATATGATGAACCGCCTCAACTTCTATGATACGTCTTTTGCTTGTTTACATTTTTTAATGATAGATTTTGATCATGATATGCAAGAAATGAAAAGGAAAAAATCTTTTCATCCTCTTATGCTTCTGAATAAACACGATAGGTCGAGTATTGATTTAGAAATGCGAAATATTATTAGAATATCACTCGCTAGCAAAATGTTAAATATTCAAGGCGAAGAGGTTTTGGGCGCTGATTTATATTTTGAAAAAACAAGATGACTTAGATATTTTCAAGGACGCAAGAATAGTAGCTTATGTATTTAAAGACTTTGTTAAACAACGGATAGATGTGGCTATAAAAACATTGAAGAAAATAAGGGGTAAAATATGGGGGGTTGTGGGGCTTTGCTGTTCCTGCTTTTTTTTTGCTCTTATTTCTTCGGTTGTATCTTGCTGTTTTGTTGCTGCTAAAGAGTCGGCAAACGTAAGCATACAGAACTCTAAAAAATATGATATCGCCTTAATTAAGAAGCAACATAGAAGGAGGGGGGGGAGGTTAATGTATATATTATTTAATATGTTGAATTTTCATGGTTATATTATTTATTGCTTGTGTGTTTTCCGTAATATATGCCACTGAGATCTACCAGTGGCAACATTACAATATGTATAAATTTAAGCATCGGTTAAAGTACGGAAGAAGGAAAAATATCATAAAGAAAAGAGAATAAAAAAGGAAGCGAAAAAATGACTATAGATAATATATTTAGGCTTCTACGAAAATATAAAATATATTTTGATCCTAATGAGTTAGTAAAAGAAAGTTTTAATATTAAATTAAAATACTATAAATTTATATTATCCGAAAAGTAAAGGTTGAGAGAGAGTAAAAGATTAGATGTGGGGTTAAAACAAAATATAAAAATAGAGGCTGATACATTTGATGCTGAAAAGTTTCAAAAAGAAGCTGGTGAACGTTATAATTTATTCATGGAACGCTGCAATGTCTCCAATAAGGCTAAATGATAACTCCTATATTTCTGACGTCAAGAAAAATGGAGTGGAGGGCTCTTTTAAGAGGGACACTATTGTTCTTATTGAAAAACTCTGAGCATAAATTATCTTATTATGTAAACGATAGAAGTAAGCCGATCATTTAAGATAGTGATCGGCTTTCTTATTGAGTAACTATAATTTAATATCAAAGTTTTTTATAATTGTTAATTAATCATATTTATTAAGCCCGCGAGTCAGGTTTTCATGTAAGCTGGTGAAATCAACGTGCTCATCTAATATTTCATAGAGTTTCATTACAAACTCTTCTTCACTAATTTTTCTGTCCTGCATGAAAGCAAGTATCTTACGGTAAAGCCTTTTTCCATCATTATCTTCTTTATAAAACTCTGGAGAGTTAGTTTTGAATTCGTTTTCTTCACGCTGATAGGTAATTAATAATTTATCTATGGGATCAACATCAAAAAATCTATCATTTATTTCTTTTTTTATCACTTTGTTCGGGGTTATTATTAATATGTTTCTTAGATATTTCTCAACACTGTTTACTGGTAAGAAAAATTTTTTTAAACTCTTATATTGCTTTGGAATAGATCCAACGACGTCGCCATCAAGTACGCTTATTATTGTTTTTCCGACCCCTAACACATTTTTATCTGACAACTCATAGTGCAATTTCAAAACATTAAACCAACCGCCGACGGGCATTACATTCACTAATCTACTGTTATTCAACTTTAGTTTGTCAATCGATCTTTTAATAACTATTTGTGCTAATTTATCCTCTACCAGCAATAAGTAATCAAACCCATCATGCGTATATACATCACGAATGGCATAACCGGGGTAACAAGGGTTGACTATGTTAAAGCAGTTTTGATCGTTTGAGTCAAATTCAAGTTTGAAAATATTATTAGGGGATATTGAGCGTATTACTTCTGGGGAGTGAGAGGTAATAATAACTGTCAGATTGTCAAATTCTGACACCAACTTCTTCAATAAATCCAAAAGATTTGTAATTGCTATAGGGTGTAATGCCAACTCAATTTCATCAATGAGCATCAATATTGGTTTGTTTCTTGATAAAGATCTTCGAACCAATGAGTTATAAATAAAATGTAATAATGATATGGTTAAACACTCTCCTGAGCTCATTCTATATTGACTTATAATAGAATCTCCACCATTCATAAAGTATGGTGTGTTTTTTAACCCTAATTTTTCTCTGATAGTTTTATTTTTAACTCGCTTAAGGTCTGAATAATGCTTCTTATCTGAATGGAGTATTTGCCCAAGATGTTCTACTACGTATGAATCCGAAACTACAATCTCATCTTCTGAAATTTTACCCTCTTCTACAAGCTCATCAACATTTTTTGAATCAATAAAACGCATTCCATAAAAAAGGCTTCCTTCATATGTGCCATTAAATCTTATCGAATTTGGGAATGTATCTGATTTCCAAAAGCCATCTTCGCAATACCATCTATCAGTCTGCCCATTAAATGTAAACTCTACAAATGATTCATCGCTGAAATCCTGTTTTTTAAGTAATCCTAAGTTATGTCTTGATACCAATTGAGCAAGGCATGACATAATAGTGCTTTTGCCAGTGCCATTATTTCCTACTATAGCATAAACGCCATTTTCGATGGGTAGTTCAAGTAATCCATTAGGAATTCCTTTTATCTTGTGTATAGTCATCTGAAGTATATTCATAGATATTTTTCCACAGAGAGTTACTGTATGTATTGTTTAAGTAGACTTCTAGATAGGGGGTGAACCCTAAAAAATTCACAGACTAAATTGCTTTATAACATAGTTTATGCTGTGTTTCATTATGCAGCAATAGACTTATATTTTTTTATTTGAACGTAATCACCCCCGTAACCTGCTCCCCGTTGATTAATACACCGCGATGTTAGTAATGTCTTCATAAGCCACATGAGGACATCCCCATGAAGAAGCGTTTTTCCGACGAACAGATCATCAGTATCCTCCGCGAAGCTGAAGCAGGGCTTTCTGCCCGTGAGCTCTGCC
>Ga0105244_10000587_pt1 | contig 32624 bp, 21 predicted proteins | sample KBSM44metaG_FD_80423 | JGI IMG/M metagenome (GOLD analysis project Ga0105244, IMG submission 80423) | Miscanthus rhizosphere microbial communities from Kellogg Biological Station, Michigan, USA - KBS M4-4 metaG | ecosystem: Host-associated > Plants > Roots > Rhizosphere > Soil | place...
ATGCCCTGCCCCTTGCACTCACGGTTTCGGTCACTGGTGGTATCAGTCAGGTCATCGACGATGGTCGCGGTCATCATCGACTCCAGCAGGCCCACCACGGCCAGCGCGGCGGAATACGGCAGAATGATCAGCAGTGTGTCGAGATTGAGCGCGACGTCCGGCCACATGAAGGTCGGCAGACTGTCGGGCATTGCGCCCATGTCACCCACGGTTCGTACATCAAGCCCCATGTAAATGGAAATTGCGGTGAGCACCAGAATGCACACCAGCGGCGAAGGCAGCAACTTGCCCAGCACCGGCACGCGCGGGAACAGGTAGATGATTGCCAGGCCCGCTGCGGTCATGGCGTAAACCGGCCAGGTCACATGGGTCAATTCCGGCAACTGGGCCATGAAAATCAGAATCGCCAGTGCATTCACGAACCCGGTAACCACCGAGCGTGAAACGAAGCGCATCAACTCACCCAGGCGCAGATAGCCGGCGATGATCTGCAATACGCCGCAGAGCAAGGTGGCGGCCAGCAAATACTGAAGCCCGTGCTCTTTGACCAGATTCACCATCAGCAAGGCCATCGCACCTGTAGCCGCAGAAATCATCGCCGGGCGCCCGCCCACAAACGCGATGACCACGCAGATACAGAACGACGCGTAAAGCCCGACTTTCGGGTCTACCCCGGTGATGATGGAGAACGCGATGGCCTCTGGAATCAGGGCCAATGCAACGACAAGCCCGGCCAATACATCGGCACGAACGTTGGAAAACCACGTAGCTTTGATTTTTTCGAGCATGGAAATACCTGTGACAGACGCAGCAAGACGCACGGCAGCGATTGCCGGACGAGCAGGAGCATCGGTTTTCGATTAAGTAGTCAGAGTGGGAGTGGCGGCGACCAAAAAACGGGCGCAGCAACGGGCGACTGCAGCAAGAAGGCAGTCAAGTGTTGCGAGGGGGGGCGTAGCGCTAAGGCGGCGTAGGCAGCCAGTTGGAACGGGACACGTCTATTTCCTTCGATGGGTCGTAAGGCGCTGGCATCATAGACCTATCCGTTTGAGTGATTCAAGCGCAAGTCATCTCCCCGAACGACCTGAGTGACGGATGACGCAACACCCTGAAACACGTGAACAAGCCATCTGATTCTGTTTTTTACAGCTGTTGTGTCTCTGTTCGTTATGGCCGGTTTCGCTCATGATGCAGCCTTGTTCATTCGATGCCGCTTATGAAACGTTACGAAAAATTCGCCGCCGACATCTCGGAAATGATTCGCAGCGGCGTCCTGCCCGCCGGGGAAAAAGTCCCGTCCGTACGCGTCGCGAGTCGCACCTGGTCCGTCAGCCCGGCGACGGTCTTCAAGGCCTATTACCTGCTGGAAGACAAGGGACTGATTCAGGCCCGCGCACGCTCCGGGTATTACGTGCGCGAGCATGCCGCCAATGCACTGACCGAACCTGAACTGATCAGACACGCCAGCGAAGGCACCGAACTGGGTGTCAGCGACCTGATCTTTTCAGTGCTCGGCTCGCTCAAGGACCCGGACACCGTGCCATTTGGCTCGGCGTTTCCCAGCCCGCATCTGTATCCGTTGGCGAGCCTGGCAAAGTCGATGGCTTCAGCTGTGCGTGCGCTGACGCCTGCGGGCATCGTCAGCGACATGACCACCGGAAACCCCGAACTGCGCCGACAGATCGCCCTACGCTACATGATCAGTGGCGTGCGCTTGCCCGCTGACGAACTGGTCATCACCAATGGCGCCATGGAAGCCCTGAACCTGTGCCTGCAGTGCGTCACCGAGCCCGGCGACCTGGTCGCCATCGAAGCTCCGGCGTTCTATGCCTGCCTTCAAGTGCTGGAGCGTCTGAAGCTGAAAGCCGTCGAAATCCCCGTGCATCCGCGTGACGGGGTGGACCTCGATTCGCTACAGGACAGCCTGACACGCCTGCCGATCAAGGCTTGCTGGTTCATGAGCAGCTTTCAGAACCCATTGGGCGCGAGCATGACTCAGGAAAACAGGATCAGGCTCTACGACCTGCTGGAACAGCATCAAATCCCGTTGATCGAGGACGATGTGTACGCCGAACTGTATTACGGCGCCAAGGCGCCTCACCCGGTGAAAAGCCTGGATCGCAGCGGACTGGTGATGCACTGCAGCTCGTTTTCCAAGACCCTCGCGCCCGGCTATCGGGTCGGCTGGGTGGCAGGCGGGCGTTACACCGAGCAGATTGACCGCCTCAAGCTCATGACCACCCTCTCCCCTTCGGTCCCCGCTCAGGCCGCGCTCGCCGACTACCTCAAGCACGGCGGCTATGACCGCCATCTGCGTAAACTGCGTGACACCCTCGAACTGCAACAAGGCGCGATGCTCGCTGCAGCCGCCCGCTATTTTCCGGCGGCGACACGCGTCACCCGCCCCGTCGGCGGCTACTTTCTGTGGTTCGAATTCCCCGAGCAGGTTGATTCGCTGCAGCTCTTTCAACTCGCACTCGCGCAGGGCATCAGCCTCGCACCCGGCCCGATCTTTTCCGCGTCACGGCGCTTCAAGAATTGCGCGCGCCTTAACTACGGCACGCCCTGGGACGAACGCAGCGAGCAGGCCATGGCAATGCTGGGCCGTATCATCGCGTCGTTCTGAGCGTTTTCATGCCTTGCATAAAGACAACTGATCCGTATTTTTAAGCCGTTTCTGAATCTGTACCAGAATCTATCCGAGCACGATAATGGCAGCGCATTGAAACGCGCAGGCCAACCGCCAAGAGTGGCGCCTGCGGCTCGTTACAGACAGATCGACCAGCAGGAGACGCTCATGGGCAAGCTCGGACTTTCATTGATAGGTTTTTTGTTATTGGCGATTGCGGTGGGTTTGCTGGGGACTATTTCGCCGTATTGAGCATTGATTACCGCCGTCGTGCTCATCGCTCACGTTTGTACGCACACGTCCTGATGACTATCGCGCCCATGCTGCGCATGGGCGCGAAAATCTGCTCGAAACTCGTTCAGCAGCCGATTAATTAGTCTTCCTCATATACCCTTGCCGATTTACCCGTCTAGTACCTCAGCCTTCCCTCGCATAACTTCCTCTCGACCGATGTTGCTGCAGTGAAATCGTCACTGAGAACAGCCCATCCATGTTTTTTCGCCCGCGAGCTTTGCTGGTTCGTTCCACGGGAGGCACACAATGCAAAAACGTAATTTAGGCAACAGTTCTCTTCAGGTATCGGCGCTGGGCCTTGGCTGCATGAGCATGACCTCGGCCTACGGCCCGGCCGCCGACAGGCAAGCCATGATCAGCCTGATCCGCAGCGCGTAAGAACGCAGGGTCGACTTCTTCGATACCGCGGAAGCCTACGGCCCGTTCAGCAACGAAGAGGCTCGACGCTGGCCTATCCATTAGCGAGGCCCAGGAGATTCTGGTTCAGCTCTACGCCTATGCCGGGTTTCCGCGCAGCCTCAATGCGCTGAACGAACTGATGAACACGGTCGAGGCACGCAAACAGCGCGGTATTCAGGACGCACCCGGAAACGACCCCGGCCGGGCGATCCCCACAGGCGAGGCGTTGCGTGAGGCAGGAGTAGCCAATCAGACACGCATTTCCGGTGGCACCGTCAAAGGGCCTTTATTTGACTTCGCCCCTGTCATCAATCAGTTCCTGAAAACGCATCTGTTCGGCGACATCTTCGAGCGCGACAACCTCGATTGGCAAAAACGCGAGCTGGCCACCGTCGGTGCCTTGGCAGCAACGCCGGGTGCCGAGCCGCAGTTGCGTTCCCATATGCTGGCGAGCATGAGGGTGGGTTTAAGCGCTGCACAGCTGCGCGAGGTGACCAACATACTTGCCGAGCAGGCAGATGAAACCATCGCCAGACGCGCACGCGAGGCGCTGACACAAGCACTCGAAACGTCAAAGGAATGATTATGAACGTGGCAAGAAACCTTCTGATTCACCTTCCTGAAATCGGCATCAGGGGCAATACGCACTTCCCGATGTCCGACCTGAACAACGTCCAGATTGCAGACCTTGTAGCGAAGTTTCTCGCCGAGAAGAATCTGGACTGACAGGTCATCGGCAACGCACGGCATATCGGCCGATACACAATATGCTTACATTACGCTTGGCCCGTTCAACTCACCACAGAATCCCTCAATGTCTCGCGCCAACCTCAACGATCTGCAAGCCTTCGTGGTTATTGCCCGCGAAGGCAGTTTCACTCGCGCTGCGGCACAGCTGGGCGTGTCGCAATCGGCGATCAGCCATACCATGCGCGCCCTCGAAGCGCGTCTTGGTGTGCGGCTGCTGACCCGAACCACGCGCAGCGTGTCACCGACCGAAGCGGGCCAGCGCCTGTACCAGTCGATGGCACCACGCTTCGAAGAAATCGAACTGGAACTGGCAGCCATCAGGGAGTTTCGCGACACGCCTGCGGGCAATGTGCGGATTTCCGCTTCAGAACATGCCGCCAATAACATCCTTTGGCCGAAACTGCTGAAGGTGCTTCCAAACTTTCCAGACATCCATGTAGAAATCACCGTCGATTACGCCCTCACCGACATTGTTGCGCAGCGCTATGATGCCGGTGTCCGCCTGGGCGATCAGGTGGCCAAAGACATGATCGCCGTGCCGATCGGCCCCAGACTGCGCATGGCGGTCGTGGCCTCCCCCGAGTACTTTCGCAACTACACGCCACCTGTCACACCCGGCGATCTGGCAGAACACAGCTGCATCAACCTGCGCCTGCCCACTCACGGCAGCCTGTTGCAGTGGGACTTTGAAAAGGAGGGTCACGAGCTGAAAGCGCGCGTCGAAGGGCAATGGACATTCAACAGCAGCGCGCCAATTCTGCGCGCAGCGGTTGCTGGCTGTGGCCTGGCCTTCCTGCCGGAAGACATGGTTTTAGCGCAGCTTGCCGAAGGGCGTCTGGTGCGTGTACTGGAAGACTGGTACCAACCGTTTCCCGGATACCATTTTTACTACCCCAACCGTCGCGAGCAGTCGTCAGCGTTGGGCGTCGTGATAGATGCTTTGCGCCATCAGCCCTGAATTCATCTGAGGTTGCGGCTGATTTTTTGATCGAGCAAGCCCTCTGGTGTGCAGCAACAGATAACGAAATGGTCTTAAGCCGTTTTGTAAACACATACAAAAAAATTAGATCACCACGCTATGGATGACATCCCAATATGCTGAATTGCCTTCATTGCTACTGTAAGCTCGGGCGCTCTTCTGTGCATTTCCCTTTATATATTCCTGCTTATCCAGATTATTTAAAATTGACAGCGTTTGATCGGCGATACCGGAACAATCAAAAAAGTCCACCAAGTATCCATTGACGCCATCAGTAACAACCTCTTCGACGGGCCTGGTTCTTGCCCCCAAAACAACGCACCCCATCGCCATCGCCTCCAGCAATGACCAGGACAACACAAATGGATAAGTCAAGTAAATGTGCACTGATGACAATGACAACACCTGTTTGTATTTGGCATAGCTGACTTTTCCGAGAAAGTGAATACGCTTTAAATCAGATGAACTCATATCAGAAGTCATTTTCTCCCTCCAGCCTGAAGAACCGTGAGGGCGAGCTCCATAGCTGACGCTGTCACCACCGACAATCAGAACTTGTACCGAATCATGGTGATTGAGTATTCGTGACAAAGAACGCATAAATACATGAAACCCCCTATAGGGCTCAAGATTTCTGGCAACGTAGGTGATGACAGGGTCACCACAACGAATAACCTGACCATTCTCTAAAATCAAGTCACTACGGTGAACATTCATAAGCCCATCAAGATCAATTCCTTCATGTATGACTTTTATCTTGTCTCGATAGGCAGCCGGATGAAGGGAGTGCTGCCAGCGGGTCGGTGTGATACCTACATCACACTGTTCAAGGTTGAGTAAGTGAAGAGAATTGATAATCCGTAGTCGAGCACGGCTATCGGCTGATGCAGGAAACTCGGGATCAAATCCTGTATCAGCACCCATAGCATGATAGTAGTACTCGCAAAAATTAATAAGCGGCGTGTCCGGAAATGCATCTTTTATGAATAAAGCTTCTCCCCATCCTGGGTGCGCCAGAATAACAGCAGGACGGTAGCCAGTTCTTTTCAGTTGCAACAGCACTCTGAGAACCTGCTGACCATGAAGCACAGCATCCTCAAAGGTTCTTAAATAATTATGGGTCGTACTTGATACCGACCTCTTGGGCCTGTACCTGATGTGACGCACACCGTGATAGACAGGCGTAGTATCCCGAGAAATGACGGTCAACTCACACGTTGAACGACGTGAAATATCACGAACCAGATTCTTGAACTGGCCCGGAAAATTCTGATGAATAATCAATATATTCAAGTTTCTTCTTCCTGAAGCCAGCATCCAGGCACAGCGTGCCTGGATGCTGAAAGGTCACATGACAACGGGCGTAGAGTAGTTAATCCAGTTGGAGGCGATCAACGAATCAAAAACAGCTTGCTGGTCGCCGGTCAGAGTTATAAGACCATTGACGGGTTCGCCCAGCGTCGACATGACCTCTACCATGTCTTCAATGCCTTCGGCGCTGACGCTGTAACGCGGAGTTGACATCTGATCAATTTTATAATTCTCACCTAAATACCAATCAACAACAGTGACCGAATCAGACGTACCCAAATGTGAAATAATTAAGTCAGTATTATTTTTGGCAAACCAGATCGTTTTGATATCCATCACATCTAACATCAAGGAATCTTTATCTGAAGACACGGTGGAGTAGTTATTAATGACATCTTTACCCGTATCACCCCAAAAAATATTTAGATAATTGTCGTTCCCTTTTCCGCCGATAAGGTAATCATCACCGCCACCACCATACAAAACATCATCACCCGATGACCCCTCAATAAAGTCGCCAAGCTGAGTACCTACCAGAAACATATTATCGTGCCTGGCAACCATAACATTTGAATAGTCGCGCTCTTCCGGAAGGGAAGAATAAACATCAGAAATAGTGCTTGTCGATGTGTTGATACCGTATGCAGAAGCAATCGCTGCCGATGCAACGGCTCCGTCATCAAAAACTATACTTTCTATTGTAGAGTCACCGCCGACAAACCAGTTTTCGAGCGTAATAGAATCAGATGAGGAATTGACATTAATAACCAGATTATTGGCATCTTTAACCAAACCACCACTGATATCTGCACCATTGATGCCCACCAGTCGCAAAATATCTTTCCCGCCCCCGGTGTTATCAATAACATCCTGACCATCACCTTTGGCAAAAACGTAAATATCGTCACCACGACCGCCTATCAGTCTGTCGTTTCCAAGTCCCCCTGACAGCAAATCATTGCCATTCCCTCCGCTAAGCCTATCGTCTCCCCCACGCCCCAACAAAGTATCCGAGCCATTGAAGCCAAATATGTCATCGCGGACGTCAGAGCCGTTAATGACAGAATCAGCGTCTGCCAAAGCATTGATACGCGAATCATAAGCAGAGGAAGAAATTAACGGCATTACGACATTGAATATATCAAATATTTTTTGAGCAGGTATGACATCACCTGCCTGGGTCACGAATTGTTCGACCAAAAACTCACCTCCGAGGAAAAAGTTTTTGACAGTCACGTGGCCGGCTGAGACAGCGTTGAAATCGAAAAGTAGATCATTGCCAACTTTCCTGACCGAAGCAGCAAGCAAATTAGCATCAACCCCTCCTTCAAATACAACAACGTCGCTCGTGCCTCCACCCTCCTGAACTTCAAGTTGTTCGCCCATAGAGAAAAAGTATCGATCACTGCCGGCGCCACCATGAGTGTCGTCGACACCACTGTAGCCATAGATATCTTCTGGCGCATCAGAACCAAAAATCATATCGTTGCCCAGGCTACCTTGAAGTGATTGGTTAGGAATCGGCATTTCGGTCAGCATCATACTTATTTGTTCTTTACTGTAAGCTTTTCCATCAGCGGTACGTACCGTGTAGTCACCCGACCCGACAGTGCTAAAATACTCATCTATCACTGTTATTTTATTAGTATCAGAATCTACAATAATAGCCAATGACGCTGCCATTTTATGAAACGATAATCTCTCAGCAGTGACGCCATTACGAAACAAGATGCTGTCGTGTCCCTCAACAGCACCGATTACATTAGTCCAGATATCACCATTCAAAACGATAACATCGTCGCCAAATCCACCATCGACTGATGAAGCAACAGTGTTAACCACTAACGTGTCATTACCGTCCCCGCCGTATAAATAGGGCGAATACTGTCCTTTGTTAGCAACAGTCTCAAGGTAGTCGTCACCACCAAATCCATAGGCGTCATATCTGCTCGTAGTAATAGTATCGTGACCGGCGCCGCCAGCAAATGGTAATTTTTGATCAATGCGGGCACCTAACAACCCGGTGTATTCTATGTTGACTCCGTTTAAATAGAGATCGGGCACACTACTGAAGCCTTTATTAGCCATCAAATCTTTTAAGGAAATTTTCGTACCGTCAGAAAACTCGATTTGCTCAATACCCGAACCGCGCGGATCGTTAGAGTGCGGAAGCACGATTTGAACTTTGTGCCCACTCCAATTAAGGTCTAAGGTATTATAAGCCATAGCGGCTTTGGCGGCTTGTACAGCATTCGAGAATTCTGTTTCTGGAGTTTTTAATAGATCAAGACTCAAGCCCTCTAGCAACACAGTGCTCTGGGTAAGTTTCAGATCACCAATAGCGACACCGTCAGGCAGAATGACGGTATCGAGGGCGTCAAGCGAATACTCTTCATAGCCAAATGTCCAAATATGTTTATTGTCTGCAGTCCAACTATCATGATCATCAGGCTCTGGAAAGTCGGCAATAACATCAGTACCACTAAATTTATCTATAACGTAAGTGTCTTTTCCGTTACCACCAAAAAATACGTTATTTCCGCCGCCGCCAATTAAAACATCGTCACCATGATGACCGACTAACGTATCATTGCCGTCACCACCTGACATCATCGTCCCGCCGTACCAAAGATCACCATGATACGAATCTAGGGCGTAAGCGACTAATAGATCATCTCCACTACCTGCATAGAAAATATTACCGTGCTCAACATCAACTCGCCCGCTCACATTGTCGCCATAAACAATCTTATGGGTAAATGTCGTCAAGCTAGTAGACACCGAAAAAAGCTTGGAAATTTGTGTGGAGCCTTCAGGAATACCTTTATAGGAATTCGAAGAGGCCGAATTGGCTGGGGGATAAACCCACCACCCATCCGGCTTTCCAGTAACATCGTTAACCTCAACTATAGTGCTACCCAAAGCAAAATCAAATCCAGTGTTAGACACGCTAGGGTGAAACACTGCACCTGATTTTGGAACAAAATTCGATCCTGTTGAGTGGCTAGGAGCGACAGAAATAATAGCGCTATTCTCAACGCGCTTACTGGAACTCGTATCTTCGAAAAGTACAGCTACCGCTGGCTGTTTATGATGCATAGATCCGACCGGAGCTTCAACATGACCAATGACAAACTCACTGTTCCAGTTCTTATAGGAAACCCAACTCGAAAAAGCATTGTCGCCCCTGCTGACCCATTGAAAGTTACCGTCCCCCAATGAAGTGTATACATCACTGGTAAGCCGTAAAAACAAATCATTCTGGACGCTGTCAATAAATTGCTGTTGATAAGACGCGTACGCCGAAGTTTCTTGAAAAGCGGAAGCTTCAAGGACCTGATCAAACCCCTTATAAGTCACACCGGCTAAAACCGCGCTCCAACTTTGATGTAGGGTGTAATAATCCTTTAATGTAACGCTTTCTGGCCCGTTACGGCTGGTGAGAACAAGATCAGCACCCGATTGAGTTACCAGCACGTCGGACAACTTATAGTCCGAGCCGAAAATCAATGTGTTATTCGATGCGCCGTCCGCGATGAATGTGTCATTCTCCATACCTCGCGAAAAATAGAATGTATTATCTCCAGCGCCACCCTCCAACACATCGTTACCTGAACCGCCATCGAGACGATCATCGCCATCCCCACCGTATAGGTGGTCATCACCATAGCCCCCATACAACGTATCGTCTCCCTGTCCGCCTACGATACTGTCATTCCCTAAGCCGCCGTAGATGAGGTCTGCCCCGTCTTTGCCATCAAGTTGATCATCAGCATCTGTGCCGGTAATCGTATCTGCGCCGTTGCTGGAAACAGCCGGTGTTGAAGATACTATTTTCATCACGTCAGCGTGAGTGAGCACCGATCCATCAGCAAAACTATACTTCGCGATGACACTTTCAAAACCGCCTAGAATGGTTAATGAGCCGCCTGGGTACTCTACCAAGAGAACTTTCTGCAATGAAAACGTCAAGGCCTCCTTAAAAAGAACATTATCTCTGGTGATCCCCTGCCCAAAACGGACAACGTTTCCTGAAATATCACTGTCTGCAGCTACGGCATTGTTGGCTTGTTCAACAGTAAGTGGAGTGACTGTGCTAGCGGGAACCCAAACGCTATCAGATATTATGTCATCACCATCGTTTGCATTGACGATATATGTATCTGCGCCCTCTCCGCCATCTAACAGATCGTCACCGCCTTGGCCATTGAGGGAATCGTCACCGCCTTCACCATTAATGACATCAGCTAACATGGTGCCATATACAAGCTCAGACTTTTCAAAGCCGGTGTATTTCAAACTATTTTCGGAGAGTTTTATAAGCTCGGCATAGCTTAATGTAGCCCCATCGACAAAACTAAAACTGGACGTTGACCAGGCTGGCATGTTAGCGAGCAAAACATAACTGCCCAATGAGTCGCCTACATGAAGATACTGTTGACCCAACGACGGAGTTGAAATCCTGACTTCAAGAGAGTCGACCGAAAATTTACCACCAAAGAAAATCTTGTTATTGCCTCCGCTGTCTTCGATGGTGTCTGCGCCGTCCCCGCTGTTAAATAGGTACACATCATTGCCGGTAGAAGCCGAAATAAAATCGTTGCCCTGCCCGCCTTCCAGAACGTTATCTCCCATCCCCCCGAATAACACGTCGTTATCATTACCGCCGAATAACGTATCGTCACCGCCTGCACCTTGAAGGGTATCCTCGCCATTTCCTCCATCAAGGTAATCATTCCCTTCATATAAAGTTGTCAGGCCAGGAAAATCTCCCTCAAGAAAATCCGCACCTTCTCCACCATACAAGGAGTCGGAGCCGCCTCCACCCCATAGGCTATCGTTGCCTGCCTCACCAAAGATCAAATCATCCCCATGCGACTCTGCGGCAACGTCACGACCATCGCCCAAGAGAGTGTCGTTCTCGCCCCCTCCGAAAAGGGTATCGTTGCCTCCCATACCCTGAATTTCGTCATTACCTTGACCGCCATACAAGACGTCGTTGCCGTGCTGGGCTTTCGGTGCAGACGTTTCATCTCCGAACAGAAAATCTTCGCCATCGCCGCCATAGAGAGTGTCGTTATCTTGGCCTCCCATCAGATAATCCGAGCCGTCTCCTCCATCCAGGAAGTCTTGACCTGGAAGATCGTCTCCTCCAAAAAAATTATCGCCCCACAAGGTATCGTTGCCAGTGCCCCCAATTAGTATGTCGTTTAAAGCTGATCCGATCAGTTGGTCATTGCCATCACCGCCATCCAGGTAATCAGCCCCTTTTCCCAAATTTCCAGAATAGTCCAGGCTGTCTCCCGCTAGGAAATCGTCTCCCGTGCCTCCAAAAAGTGTGTCATTTCCATCGTCACCATCAAGTATGTCATTACCGGAGTCGCCACTTAGATAATCGTTTCCAAAACTCCCCCAAAGCATGTCATTTCCTGCACCACCGTACATGACGTCATCACCGCCATCCTCAATATCGTCATTCAGCCCTGCTTTAAACGTGTTGAGTAACATCAATCCATTGTTTTGCAAATCCGTAGTAAAAGACCAATCTGCATCAGGAATACCTCCTATCTCGTCACCGCCAAGAAAATCATCACCATTGCCACCTGCCAGGGTGTCCGCTCCTTCACCGCCAAGCAGCATATCCCGTGATGAGGATCCGATAAGTAGATCATCTCCTTTACCAGCATCTAGCCAATCCTGGAAATTGGCCCCATTCTTGGTTGACGTTGACATTATAAAGTCGTCTAGCGTTGTTTCCACTTCAGCATATAATTCATCATCACCATCGCTGGAAATGAGAATATCTGTTCCAACACCACCGACCAAGGTATCATCACCGACACCACCTGTTAACGTATCGTCTCCACTACCGCCATCTAGCCTGTCATCGCCACCCTGTCGAGACGTTAACTCGTCGTCACCGCCCAGCCCTAATAAATTATCATTCCCAGGGGTATCGAATAATCTATTTTCGCGGTCCGGATCTGCGACGCCAGGCATGACTATTTCATTACCCCAGCCGTCAAGGCCGACCTGAATATCCGCCTCCGTGACATCCTGATCTTCAGGTTTCAAATCTCCTTCAATGGTAGTTAAATTACCAAAACTTCGATCAGGCTCAATGTAGTCACTTAGGGTGATTCCAAAAGTACCCATTACGAAATTATCAATGACTATCCGATCGCCGTCTCCATAAAACATCGACAAGCTTTTACGGTCACCACCTTCGTCACTTAAGGAAAATCTTACATCTCCCGTTTCACTCAACCAGGTGTTAGCACCAGGACCAACTTGCTTACCACCGTGCACAGCCGCTTCATTTATTTTTATTAAACCATCCCCGTCAATAATGTGATCAAGACCGTCGCCTTTGAAGAAGCTATAAGTATCAATACCCGCCCCCCCTTCAAGCTGATCATTTCCTGAGCCGCCGGTTAAGGTATCGGCTCCGCCCATACCGATTAAACGGTCATCGTCTCGTCCACCATTCAGGTGGTCATTACCTTCCCCGCCCTCAAGCAGATCATCGCCATCACCTCCGTACAAATAATCATTACCACTTTCGCCATAAAGATGATCACGTGCCAAGCTTCCAAGCAGGTTATCATCAGCCCGAGAACCAAAGAGTATTGATTGCCGATCTATACCTTCGTTGACATAAAGAGTGTTGTAGGTCGTATTTCCTTCTTCAAACAGGAAAGCGTGCTTTGACAGCGTTATCAGAGGAGAACCCAGTGCCGTATCAGCACCTTCAGCATCAGCTTTCAATAGCAAACTCAAGTATAACGCTCTATCTGACACCCATGCCGAAGTTATATTACCTGTGCCTGTCGCCTGATTGTAATCATTCAGAGTATCGATCCCTTGCATGCCCTGATAAAAACTGTCGTTTTTCAACGCAAAACCATTAAAGTTGTAGGCTGCGTATTTATAAGCAACGTTGCTATACATGAGACTTTCGATTGCGTTAGCAGATAAACCTACCAACCAAGTAACAAAAGTAGTGGGCTTATCTCCAGCCACCCAGTGATTGTTCATAGACAATATATTTTCGTACATATCGTCACGTGAAAGCTCACTAACCCTTGCGGGCTCCTTGACAGGGCTTGAATTGATAATCGCGCTTAAAGCCGATACCACGGAGTCCAGTGCCAGGTTTTCATTAAGCGTGCTGCTGGACAATATACCTGCAATAGCACCAAGGGTCAGAGAGGGGTCAAAAAAGTGCAATAATGATGCAACTGCAAGTGCATCCGAAAGATTGACAATAGAGTGTGCCCCCACTATATCTGACAGTTCATCGAAGCTTTTATAGATGATCCCTGGCACGGTACCTATTTTGGACACCATATCGCCAGGAGATACCAGATTGGTTATTTTTTCCGGCGAGAACTTGGTACCAATCGATGTGGCTCCAGTCTCCGCAACCTGCAATGCAGCTAGCGTGTTAAATAACCATTCGGTATTATTAGCCGCGGGAACAAGTGCCGTATCGAAACCCGGCGCATTGTATGTAAATACCGATTTTACACTGTCTTCTGCCAACCTGCTCAGCACGATCGACAGGTGCCCTCCCAGAGAATGGCCTGCAATATTAAAACCACTTGAACTTAATTTATACCCGTCGCCTGCAATCTTGACCTCAGTTGTAATTCCTGCAGGAACGATGGTCAACCCGAGAGGCGTGTAAATACCCGAGCTGTAACTATAAGCAGTGTATGCTTGGCCTGCCGGCGTAGTAAGCTCTTGGTAATAATTGAATAGATCAATGCTTTGCCAAGTTGCAATTCCATTGAATCCAATCCCAATTGCGTCCGCCTCAACCATATCGTTAAAATCGCCTTCGGTCCCTCGGATTGTAAACGTAACCTCATGTGTAATACGATTTTCAAATATCGCAGCGGCAAATCCATTTTCTGTATTCTGCTGGTAGCTGACCAGTTCGTACTGCTCAACAAAATCTGTAGCTTGTACCTCCGAAAAACCTCCCTTGTCAGGATTAATTAACGCACTAATTACATCTGTATCTGCTAAAGAATAAAAAAGCCCATATGATGCCTGCGCTAACAAACTATTTACTGCATAAATTTTAATATTCATTTCATTTCCCTGCTCAAGATAGGAGGAATAACTTCCTCGATGATGTTTTTTCCATTCAAATCACCGACACACTGCGCACTTAGCCCCACCCGATCAGCCGAAAAGAAAGAAAATAGCAAATCTTGTATTATGCCTCCATTGTACTGAACAATTATTGACTCCCCTAATATCTGATCAGAGTCTATTTTCCTTACTATGTTTTTGTCGATTTTGCCGCCGCCTAACATTTTTATATGCTTGGACTCGTACTGGTAAACACTTTGAATTTTTGTAACAGCCTCCTTATTTACATCCCCATCTTCCCCTTTATAAAATCTATATATTTGATCAGAGGCAGGCTTCAACTTGGCAAGCTCTGCACCTTCGACAAAACCATACCCCTTATTCAGAAAATATTTAGACTCTACTTGCCTAATACGAGGATAGAAAAACCCCTGCACAGGCTCTTTAGCATAAACATGCAGCCCTGCCATAGTAGCGCATGCCACTTTCCACTCAGCATACGAATAAAGCTCAGACCCATAGAATATAAACGACAAACAGAGAAATCTTATTACAACGTGAACCTTTCTTACATTACTCGAGTAACCCCACAGAGAAACTTTGCAAATAAACCAGAAAGCAAGAACATAGTATAAGTACAACAACGGCATTACGAAGATCGCCAAATTTTCACCTCTCCCTTATCATCAGAGCACGCTGATGCCACAACATTATTTAAATAAACATGCAGACCAAGTGATCTACATTCGATAACGCTATAATGCAAATGAATTCAACACGTAGTTTTCAAACCAACGTGCTGATCCAAACAGTAAAGCGCCTGGCATGCATTTTTTTGCATGCCATGAGTCCTAATAAATATCGAAAAGACATCGGTGGAGGGTCTTCTTCAGCCACCTACAACGGCCCTCGTCGACCTGTATCAAATCTTGTACAAATCTGTAGAGGAAGTAAATTGCGCTCCGTGCTGGCAGATTGCTTTTATTGCAAATACCGAATAAATCCGACGAACGGTTTGAACCATCTGCTACAGGCTCATCTGACTGCGGCTGCAGCGGCCGCGCGAAATCGCCCTTCGCTGAAAAAAACGCTGGGTTTTCCAAGAAAGGGTCTATTGGATTAGGGTTTGACGGCGGTTCGGGCGAGAGGCGAATTCAACACGTGACGACATGCGCTGTAGCACGCGGTGCTCAAGGCTATGACGCGAAAAGTGCTTGAAAAGGGAGGAGCAAAGCGAGATTTAAATTCATTACTGCCGCGAGTAAGGCTCCAAACCCTAGCTACCGCGGTTAAGTGATTGCAGAGCAATCACTTAAATCAACACTGAACTTGCATTACGGAAGGTGGCTCCACGACCTGGACTCGAACCAGGGACCCAGTGATTAACAGTCACTTGCTCTACCAACTGAGCTATCGCGGAATGAGCGCTATGTTACTGATTAGGAAAAGGAAGTCAAGCGAGGGACTGAAAAATTTTCTGCGTTGCGGCTTGCGCGATATCGGTTGTTCCTCATGCACCGTATGCAACGATCTTGCTTCCGGTTCCCGGCAGATCGCGAGCAATGCGCGGCGGCCCGGTAGCTCCCACGGCCTCCGGCCCGAAGCACGAGAAAATGCCTCTAGTGCCCTACGCGACACGGGACGCAGCTGATCGTACTGAAGTTGGCACTTTTGTCACATCAAGAAATATCTATCCCGGTCGACACCTGAGTCAGGCAATTCCTTTCCTACGGACCAGGTATAACAAAAAATGGCCTCGCTCAAGACAGTACAAGCTCGCTACACCGCAACCTTCGTAGGATTCATGGCGCTGGTCATCGTTCTGACGGTTTATGGAATCGGTCAGTTCGTCTCCCCCAGGCTCACCGCCAACGATGAAAACATGCTGACCGCCAAGGCAGCAGATATCAGTAACGAGATCAAGACCGAACTGGCCCGCGTACAGGCGCAGGCGCGGGTCATTACCGAACTGGTGCCGCAACTGTCCAGTGACGATATCGATCGCTTGCTGCCGTTCATGGTCAACCAGTACGGCGAAGCCAAGGTATTCGGCGGCGGGATCTGGCCTTTGCCGAACGTGCGCACGCCCGGTCGTGCCAAGCACAGCACCTTTTACCATCGCGATGCGTCGGGCAAGTTGATCGTCAACACCCATTGGAACTCGCCTGAGTCGCTCAACTATTTCGAACAGGGCTGGCACAAAGGCGGCTTGAACTCGCCTGCTGGCCAATGCGCCTGGGCGCCCGCCTATCAGGACGCCGCCAGCCCGGAACCGCGCACCAACTGCGCCATGGCCATCACCAAAGACGGCCAGCCGTGGGGCGTGTCGACCATCGACGTGACGCTGGGCTTCTTCAACAAGCTGGTTGAAGCCAAAGAGCAGGAAGTCCACGGCCGGATCATGATCATCGAGGCCGATGGCAAGATTCTGTCCAACGTGCCGGGCAGCAGCGACAAGATCGTGCTGCGCAATGTCTCCGAACTGGCGGCGCAATCGCCGTTCATCAATGGCATCAAGTCGGCACTCGCCGCCAAAGGTACTGGCACCTCGCGTCTGACCTACCAGAACAGCGATGGCGAGGAATCGACGCTGTTTCTGATCCCGGTCACGGGCACGCCCTGGTTGCTGGCCGTTTCGCAAAACACCGACCTGCTGAAAAGCCAGAGCGAAACCGTCCTCAAGACCCTGGCCTGGCTGCAGATCCCGATGGTTCTGGTGCTGCTGGTGCTGATGATTGTTGCGTTGCGCACGCTGATGAACCGCCTGGGCGTGCTCAAAACCAACATCGACACGCTGTCGGCCGGTGATGCCGACCTCACCCGGCGCATTGCCGTCAAAGGGCACGATGAAGTGGATCAGGTGGGTGAGTCGGTCAACAACTTCATTGCCTACCTACAACGCATGATGCTCGACGTCAGCAGTTCCACCAGCGAGATTGCCAGCGGTATCGAACAACTGCGCAGTCAGGCGGGCGTTACCAATGCCATTCTGATCCGTCACGCCAACGAAACCGATCAGGCCGTTACTGCGATCACCGAGATGTCCTCCACCGCGGACGAAGTGGCCCGCAGCGCGGCGCAGACCGCAAGCTTCACGCAGTCGGCCAACGAGAACGCGCAGGTATCGAAAACTGTGGTTGCGGACGCTTCTGACAGCGTGAATGCACTGATCAGCGAGGTCGATTCGGCCACCAGCAAAGTGCAGTCGATGGAGCAGGACGCCAAGCGCATCAACGCGGTGCTGGCGGTGATTGGCGAAATCGCCGGGCAGACCAACCTGCTCGCGCTTAACGCCGCCATTGAAGCCGCGCGCGCCGGCGAACAGGGCCGTGGCTTCGCGGTCGTGGCCGATGAGGTGCGCGCCCTCGCCGCTCGTACCCAGGCCAGCACGTCGGAGATCAACGAAATGCTCGGCAGCCTGCAACAAGGCGTCAGCGCCGCAGTAGCCGCGATGGAAAAAACCCGCCAGAGTTGCCAGACCACGGCGGGCAAAACCACCGCCGTAACAAGCGGCCTGGACGACATGACTCGCTCGGTTCTGCAGATCAACGACCTGAGCACGCAAATCGCCACAGCGGCCGAGGAGCAAAGCGCGGTGTCAGAGGAAATCAGCCGTAACATCATTGCCGTTCGGCACATCGTCGAAGAGCTGGTCGAAGGCGGCTCCAGCAACGAACGCAGCACCGCTGCCCTTTCCGAGTCCAACACTCGCCTGATTGCGCTGGTACGGCGCTTCAAGGTCAGTTAAAACCTCAGCGGGCCTGTCGCAGCTTGCGTCAGGCCCGCTGTCTATTTGATCCGGTAGTGGAAGGTATTCTTCACCCCGGACACGGTCACCGCCCTGCCCTCGACAACCCGTGGCTGATAACGAAAGGTTTGCGCTGCGGCCAGTGACGGACGGATGAACAATGGATGGCACGCACCCTGCACTTGCGGGTTGACCACCGTGCCTTGCGGCGACACGTCGTAGACCACCGTGCAATCACCCTCGATGCCTTTGTCCAGAGCCCGTTCGGGATAGTCCGGAGCCTCCTTGCTGAGTGGCTGATACTGGCTGCTGTCAGCGGCGGCCTGCTGTTGTGCTGATTGCTGCGCCTGGCGGGCGCGCTCGGCAGACTGACGCGCCTGTTCGGCCTGACGTTGTTGCTCAACCTGCTGACGTTGCTGCTCGGCCAGCCGCTGCTGTTCCTGGCGCTTTTGCTGCTCGGCTTCGTGCAGGCGCTGAACGCTCTGTTGCTGTTCACGCTCGCGCTTTTGCTCGTCAACGCGCTTGCGTGCCAACGCCGCCTGTTCGACCTGGCGCTGCGGCTCTGCCTGCGGTTTTGCAGCTTCCACCGGCTGAGTGATCGGCAGCGAGGCCGGTGCAGGCGGCGGCAGTTGAACAGGCTCGACAACCGGCGCAGCGGCGACTGGAACCGGCTCAGGCGCTGGCGGCAAAATCACTAATTGCGTGGTCAGGGTTCTGGTCTGTGCGGGCGGTGCTTCGTGCGGGCTCCAGCCGAACATAAGACCGCCCAGCAGCGCGCCATGCAATGCCAGCGCGATGGCAGCAGCCAGGCCATTGCTGCGCAGCCAGGGCCCATTCACCCATTCGCGGCGCGGCATGTGGTAATCGAGGGCCAGGGTGTTCATTGCGGGGCCTCGGTCACCAAGCCCAACTGCGTTACACCACTGCGTTGCAGCGCCGCCATGGCGGCGACTACCCGGCCATAATCAGCCTTGTCATCAGCACGGATGAACACTTGCGTGTCCTTGCGCTCGGCAACCAGTCGGGCAATGCGCTCCTGCATGTCTTCAAGGCTCGCGGCCTGATCGGTCTGCGCCTGAGTATCGACCGTGTCGCCCAGGTTCCAGTAGTAGCCGCCCTGCGCTTTGACGGACAGGGTCACGATGCGCTGCCGGGTGTCGGTGGCGAGTGCTTCGCTGGCAACTTTGGGTAATTCGATTTTCACGCCTTGGGTCAGCATCGGAGCCGTGACCATGAAAATCACCAGCAGCACCAGCATCACGTCGATATAGGGCACGACATTCATTTCGGCTTTCGGGCCATGTTTGCGTTGTGGTTTGACCAGCATGACAAGTCCTCAGGCCGCAGCGGCCATGTTGCGGGTCAAGCCTTGCAGGGTGCGGTTCAGGCGCACCTGCAGTTCATTGCCGAAGCTGTAGTAACGGGCCGTGAGCGTCTGGCCACGCGCGGCAAAACGGTTGTAGGCGATAACGGCAGGAATGGCGGCGAACAGGCCGATGGCCGTGGCAATCAAGGCTTCTGCAATACCCGGCGCGACCGTCGACAGTGTGGCCTGCTGCACTTGAGACAGGCCGATGAAGGAATTCATGATCCCCCAGACCGTGCCGAACAGGCCGATATAGGGGCTGACCGAACCGACCGTGGCGAGAAACTGCAGGCCTTTTTCCAGTTGCAGCTCCTGCTCGCTGATGGCGACCTGCAATGCGCGTTCGACGCCTGACAGCACCACGTCAGGCTCGATTCCGGGACGTGGCTTGAGTTGCACGTACTCGGCATAACCGGCGTTGAAGACGCGCTCGATACCGTCAGCGCCCTCCTGAGCCGAACGGCTCTCGGCGTACAGCGGTGCCAGCTCGGCTTCACCGCGAAAGCGCTGCTGAAACGCATCCAGTGTCCGCTCGTAATGGCCCAACGCAAGACTGCGCTGGATGATCAGGAACCAGCTGACCAGCGAGGCGAGCAGCAAAATCAGCATCACGGCCTTGACCAGCAGGCTGGCATCGCTGATCAGGCCCCAGATGGTCATGTGTTCGAGAGTGGCGTGCATCGGGGTAGTCCTCTGTAATGGAACGAATGATTAGCACCGCTTGATGACAAACGACTTACGGCAGCTTCAAGGTCTTCATGACCTCCGCCCACGGCACGAACTTGAAGTTCTGCGCCTGCTCGGGCATGCGCTTGCGCCCGTCCTGAACCACCAGCATGCCTTTGCTCCAGGGGCCGCCGAGGTTCATGGCGGTCACTTCGATGCCGTCGGTTTCCGAGGTGCCGTCGATCCCCGCCTTCGCGTTCAGGCCGACCCGAAAGGCGCCGCGCAGTGCATAAGGCGGCTCGGCATCCACCACCACATAGCTGTCGTTGCCCTGACTGGAAATCAGCAGATAGTCATGGCCATCGCTCTGGTACAGCGCCAGCCCCTCGACATCGGCGTGCACCACTTCACCCACCTTGATCACGCTGGACAGCGTTGCAGGCTGATCGGCCCGCGCATCGACTTCCCAGACACCTACGTCTTCTTCACCGAGAAACAAGCGCTGACGCTGGTCATCGGCCACGCAGCCTTCCGGTTGGGTGTCGACCTTGAAGCGGCGCACCAGCTCGCCTTTGGCCTTGCCATCCGGGGCGCTGAGCCGGTATTGGAGAAAGCTGCCGTCCTTGCCGTTGGCGAAGGCATACAGCTCGCCACTGGCAGGCTTGAACAGGCAGACGCCGTAGATTTCCGCCAATGGCGTGGCAATTTCCCCCGCCTCGTGAAGCGTGCCGCTGGCGCGGTCGATGCTGAACAGGCTCAGGCTGTTGCGATCGCGATTACTCGCCACGGCCAGGTCGACGTTCTTGTTGCCCAGTATGAAACCGGGGCGCACATCGACATTGTTCAAACGCCCGACCGGCAGCTCCTGTAACTGCTTGCCGTTCAGGTCGTAAGCCAGCAGACCCTGCTTCTTGTTGGTACCCAGCACCCGGCTGAGTGCCGGATTTTTCGGGTTGACCCAGATCGCCGGGTCGTCGGCGGCGTCACCCTGACGCCCGACCGACTGGCTCTGGATGGCCGGCATGACACTCGGCAGCGGCGCAGCAACCGCGACCGGTTTGGGCGTCCAGTTCAGCGCCCCCTGATACAGACGCTCACCGTCCTTGTCGTTGACCAGCACCTGCAAACCACCCTTGTTCTCATGCACCGAGAGACCTTCGGGCTTCTTCAGGTTCATCAATGACAGATCGGCCACCGGCACCCAGGCTGCCTGCTGTTGATCATCCTGCTGCTGATAGAGATGCAACGACTTGCCCTTCGGGTCCAGCGCCAGCAGACCGCCAGGCACAACAGCCATTGCCCCGGCGGCCTGTTTCAGCTCACCAAACGGCTCGCGCAGCGCCACCGGCTGCCGGGCGACATCGGCCTCGGGATGCGCCGGGTAAGCCCACCAGCCGATGTTCGCTTCATTGACGAACAACCTGTGCGCGGCATCGTCGACCTGACAAAACTCGGCGTTGGGAGGCAGCGGCAGATTGCGCACCAGGCGCGGCTCGCCATTGAGCCGGTTGTTCGCACCAATTAGCCATTGCTCGCCCTTGCCCTCTTCGCCCACCAAAAATACAAACAGGTTGCTGGCGTCATCGCGATACAGACACAGGCCGGCCACTGAATAGTCGCGTGCCGGCAGGTAGACCGGCTTCGACCAGTGCATCTTCGCCGGGTCCAGCTGGGTCAGCAGTGCCTGTTGACGTGCGTTGTCCAGCGTCGCGAGCAAGACGCTCTCGCCCGTTGAGCGGCTGTCGAGCCCTTGAAATGAACCGGGCATGCTTGCCAGTTCGCGGCCCTGCTCATCCAGCAGCAACAGGCCGGCCTTGATGCTCGCGGCCAGACGCCGACTGCCGTCACTGTCCGGCAAGAAGGCGACAGACTGAGCCTTGAACGAGGCGTTTTCAGCCCAGCGCGTCAGGTTCAGATCCATCGGCGACGAGGCCTGCGCAGCCCCGGCCGTCAGGCAAAGCAAGAGCGCCAGGCACACTGGCTTGGGTAATAGCGAAATCATCATGAACGGTTGAATCCTTTGAATGAGCGCTTCAGATCGATCAGAAATGGGTGAAGGTCAGGCCGACCTTGTAAGTCGGGCCGTACTCTTCGTACTGGCCGTTGTAGGCGCGATGGCCGCTGTAGACGAAGTACGGCTGATCGGTAAGGTTCTGGGCCTCGAAGCTGACCTTGAGGTTCTTCGTCAGTGAATAGCGCGCGCTGAAATCAACGAAGGTCTGCGCGTCCACATACTGGTCATGGTCCTTGTCGCCGATCGCCGCCAGCTCGTAGAGGTAGGCCGACTTGTAGTTGGCGGACAGACGCAGACTGAGCTTGTCGTTCTCCCAGCCGAGCATGACGTTACCGACGGTTTTCGACTGGCTGGGCAGGTCGATATCGCGTTTGCGATTGCTGCCGGTGCTCTGGTCGAAACCGTTGATGCTGGCATCCGAGCGGCTCAACGTGGCATTGGCGCCCAGCAGCAGACCGTTCCATGGCGCAGGCAACCAGTCGAGCTTCTGCGAGTAGGCCAGCTCCAGGCCATACAGCTTGGCCTTGTCGCCATTGGCAAAGGTGTTGGCCTCGGAGAAGTTCGCCCACTGCCCGGTGCCGGCCAGGTCGGTGTTGTAGACGAAATTCTGGATGTCCTTGTAGAACACGAACGCCGACACCGTGCCTGCGCGGCCCATGAAGTGTTCGATGCCCAGGTCCAGGTTGCTTGACTCCAGCGGCTTGAGATTCGGGTTACCGAAAGACGCTTCGTCATCGTCGATCACAAAACCCGGTGCCAGTTGTCCGAACGTGGGACGTACCACGGTTTTGGTCCATGCAGCGCGCAGTTGGGTACTCTTGTCGATCTGATAACGGGCATGCAGGCCCGGCAGCCAGTGATGATAGCGACGGCTGGTGGTACTGGACTCGAACGCGCCATCACGCACACCAGTGCCCTTGGCGTCCATTTCCGTGCCTTCGTAGCGCAGGCCGGCGATGAAGCGCCACTTGTCGACATCCAGGGTATTCATGAAATAACCGGCGTTGATGTCTTCGTTGATCTTGAAGTCATTGGCGCGGCTTTCGGCCTCGTCGTAGGCGTCAGCAGCGTTGAGGCCACCGATCAGCCCCTTGATCGCACCGGGACTGATGCCGCTGCCGAAGTTGCCCAGCCGGTAGTCGATGTTGCCTTTCTGGAACTGCGTCAGGTTGAGTTGCTGGTCGCTGAAGCCCAGGTCATCAAAATCCTCGTATTTCCAGACTTCCAGGTCATTGCTCTTGTCGCGACGGCTGACCTTGCCACCAAACTTGAACTGCGAGGCATAGCCCTTGAAATCGTAATCACGGGCCAGGTCCAGACGCAGGTTTTTCTCGGTGTCCTTGGTGTACTGCTTTTCCCAGTCGACCTTGTTCAGGGTGAAGTTCGAGTTGTCGTAGAACGAGGAGCCGACAATCGGCCGCGGCTTGTCGCGGTCGTAGAAACCGGTGTCGGCAAAGTCATCGTTGCCGACGAACGTGGCGCCTGCGATATGGCCAGGGCTGTCCTCGCTGGATTCGCTGTAACCGGCCTGGCCGCTGAGGGTCCACAGGCCGACCATGCGCTCGCCACCGAACACGTAGGACTGGATTTCCTGGGTTTCAGTACGCGCCTTGAGCTTGCGCGTGCCTTCGGCATCGCCTGTCTGCCCTGCGCTTTGCGCATCGGCAAACTCGAAACCGTTGGTGGTGCGGACTTCGTCGTCCTTGAAGCGGCTGTACAGGGTGCGCAGGTAATACTTGCTGACGTCATCGGGCCGGTAATCGAAGTTCAGGCCGCCACCGGCGCGCTCGCGACTGATGTCGTAGTCGCGCTGTTCGAATGATTGCAGCCGCGCGCCATCCCAGTCACCGCCGGTTTCGACGTTGTCGGAGCCGAAGTCACGCTTCTGCCAGCTCAGCGCTGCTGCCACGCCGAAGTTATCGATGCCGTCGCCGAGGCTGAAACGATTGCTCGCCGCGCCGGAAAACTTGGGACTGGTCTGACGGGTGTTCTTGTCGTAGCTGGCCTCGCTGCTGCCGGTGTAGAACAGGCCCTTGTGGTCGAAGGCCGAGAGGCTCTCGACATCGATGGTGCCACCCAGCGAATTGGCGTCCATGTCCGGGGTCAGGGTCTTGATCACTGACAGGGACTGCACCAGTTCGGCGGGCAGGACATCCAGCGCCACGGCGCGTCGATCACTTTCCGGGGCAGGCACCATGGTGCCGTTGATGGTCACGCTGTTCAGGTCGGGAGCCAGGCCACGAACGGTGACAAAGCGCCCCTCGCCCTGATCGCGCTCGACGCTGACGCCCGGCAGGCGCTGCACCGCTTCGGCGACGTTCTGGTCCGGTAACTGCGCAACACCGTCGGCATGCACCACGCTCTTGATGCTATCGGAGCTGCGTTGCTCCTTGAGCGCGTTGTCGATGCTCGCGGCCTGGCCGACCACTTGCACGTGCTCGGTGGTATCGGCTTCGGCGGCCTGCAAACGTTCGCTGCCGATGGCAAACGCCAGCGCGCTGAGTGTGAAACCGACCAGTTGGGCCCTGCTGCGACGCCTGTGCATGTAAGTCCTCCCCCATAAACCCGACAGACCAGGCAAATGGCCCGGCAACTGGAGGCGCAAGCTAGAGTCGTGCAGTGACGGTTCTGTGACAGGTAACGGGCCCAGGGGCTGAAAACAGCGGGTTTGAGGGGAATCGAGCAGGTAAATGAGCTGATTTGACTTTCAGGCGGGGCTGGAGCTGTAGGCCGTACTGATGCTCGGTGTGTCTGGCGCACTGTATATACCGACTCTACTGTCGGTTCCCGACAGATCGCGAGCAAGCTCGCTCCCACGGCCGCTGGCCAGAATCAAACGCCGACAGGCAGGCAACTCTGATACGACACAACCTCATGCGTTACCCGCAACCGCTGCCAACGCAGCAATGGCACTGACGACGCAGAGTGCGACGTAAGTGACGGCTGAGTCCTGGCGCTGATCAGAGGTGGCTTATACGTCAGATGCGAAGCAAAAACCTGTAACACACGTGAGCTGATTCGACCTTTCGCGGTTCGCGTTACCCGTCACCGAAGTGTCATGTGCATCTGTTCTGCTGGCCGATAATCAGCACCTCGGGAGCCGTCTGTTCATGTTCAGGATCATCCAACCTCATCGCTGGAAACTCGCCGTGCTGATGGTCGCCTCCAATCTCGGCCTGCTGGCGTTTCTGGCATTCGGCACGCTCAAACATGTCAGCGAATGGCAGTGGCTGGACATCGTCGGTGAAGGTGGCTCAGCCCTGCTGTCGCTGGTCTGGCTGTTTCTGGTGTTCAAGAGCAGACCGGCCGGCCGGGTGACCAATTACCTGTCGATCGGCCTGAGTTGCGTGTTCTTCTCGTGGTGGATCGACGCGCTCGACGAATTCATCCGCCTGCCCGCTGCGATCGAATGGGATCACTGGCTGGAATCCGGCCCGATGCCGGTCGGCCTGATTCTGTTGACCCTGGGCATCTACCACTGGCATCGCGAACAACTGGCAATCAGCGCACAAATGGAAAAACGCGAGCGCGGCTTCCGGGAGCACCGGTTGTACGACAAACTCACCCCGCTGGGCAGCGCCGACTACCTGAAGCGCCAACTGGTGGTCAGCCTGGAACAGAGTGTCTGCCAACAGCAGCCGCTGTCGCTGCTGGCGCTGGACGTGGATGGTTTCAGCGCGATCAACAATGCCTTCGGGCATGCCGAAGGCGATGAGGTGCTGTCGGCGCTCAGCCACTTGCTGGTGCTCAATCTGCGCCGTCAGGACCTGCTCTGCCGTCTGGCTGGCGACCGTTTCGTGGTGTTGTTGCCCAACACCGGAGAAAGCCAGGCAAAGCTGCTGGCGCTTGAGTTGCAGCAGGCGGTCGCCAGTCTGGCGCACAAGACCCGCCAACAGGGCGAACGCATTCACCTGTCGGCCAGCGTGGCGGTCGTCATGGCACTCAATGAAACGCCGGACAACCTGCTGCGCCGCCTCAATCTGTCGCTGGCTCGCGCCCGACGCCCTCTGACCTGCACTGCCTGAGCGCCTGCCATGACGCTTAAAAGTGACTGGTATGAAATCGACAGCCGCTTCATCCCCGGCCACTACCAGCCGGCAACGCTGATTGATCTGGCCTTGTCGCGCGGCATTGACAGCCATCGCCTGCTCAAAGGCACCGGGCTGTTCTACGAGGACATCGTTGCGGGCAAGACGCGCCTGAGCCCGCAACAGTTTTTCGTCCTGATCGGTAACGCGCAACGTCAGATGGAAGCCGACGACACCAGCTTCCTGTTCGGCCAGCGGCTGTTTCCCGGCCACTACGGCGCGGCCAGTCACGCGCTGCGTCATGCGCAAAACCTGCATCAGGCGCTGGAGATACTGATCCGCCAACAGGCGCTGCTCAGCCCGCTGCTGATACCGCGTCTGGAGCTGGACGAACAGTTCGCCTATCTCTACTGGCTGGACAGTTGTGGTGCAGGTGAACAGCAACGCTTCCTGCTCGAAGCCGGCATGACTGCACTGGTGGCGATGAGTCAGTCGCTGAGCGGCGAGCGTTTGCCGTGGGAATGCAGTTTCTGTCACGAAGAGCCACGCTACATCGAGCAGTACTGGGTTCATCTGGGCGAAAACACGGCATTTGGCCGCCCGCTGAACATGATGCGCCTGCCCAGGTATTACCTTACCCATGCCTGGCCTGGCGCATCGCCCATTGCGGTGCAGGTCGCGCAGCAGGAAGCCGACGGGCAACTCGCCGCGCTGGGCATGTCGTTCAGCCTGCTGGACCGCTTGCACCAGCACCTGCGTGAACATGTGCGACAGGCAACCAGCCTGGAACAGGTCGCTCACGCTTTCGCCATGAGCCCGGCCACGCTGAAGCGCAAGCTGCACAAGCACGGCACGCACTTTCAGGCGCAGCACGACCTGGCGCGCAAGCACGTCGCGTTGTACCTGTATCAGATCAAGGGGATGAGCAACGAAGCTGTGGCGGACTACCTGAACTTCAACGACCCGGCCAATTTCCGCCGTTCATTCAAACGCTGGACCGGCAGCACACCGACCCTGATCCAGCGCCTGTTCAACTTCGAATGAGTCCGCCTCAGCGCTGCGCGCACAGCTTGTAACCCAGGCCATGGGCCGTGTGCAGCAACGGCGTGTCGTGCCCGCCATCCAGTACCCGCCTGAGCACATGGATGTTGCTGCGCAAACTGCTGCTGTTCGGGGCATCACGGCCCCAAAGCGCCTCTTCCAGCTCGGCCCGCTTGACGATATGCGGGCTTTTGCGCATCAGCAGTTCCAATAGCTTCATGTTGGTCGGGTTGAGCTTCAAGGGCACGCCTTTGCGGGTGACCTCCAGGGTGTCGAGATCGAACTGCAGGTCGGCAACCACCATCATCCGGTTGTCCTGGCGCTGCCGTCGGCTGACGATCGCTTCTACCCTGGCGAGCACTTCGGACATTGCAAACGGCTTAGTGATGTAGTCGTCGGCCCCCACCTTGAAACCGGTGAGCCGATCATCCAGTTCATCACGCGCGCTGAGCATCACAATCGCGACTTCCGACTTCGAATACTGGCGCAGGCTGTGGCAGATCTGGTTGCCGTCGATGCCGGGCAGCATGATGTCGAGAATGATCGCATCGAAGCGTTTCGACGCGGCCAGATGCAGCCCGCTCAGGCCGTCCAGCGCCCCTTCTACCGCATGCCCCCTGAGCTCGAAGAATTCCAGCAGGTTATCGTGGATATCACGATGGTCTTCAATAACCAGAATGTTCATTGCCGCGCCTTGTTGTTGTTCTACCCGGCCGACCGGGAACCTGTTGCCAGTGCGTCTGCAGGTCGAGTGACGAATGCATCAGGTTTGTTGACGGCCAACGCCTGGCGAATCGGCTGTTGCAACCTCGATCGGCCATAGAAGCACAAGGCAACCAGCAACGTGCTCAGCCACACCACAATACCTGCCCAGAAGGTGTGCGACATGAAGTGCCAGCCTTGCAGCACCCGCGTGGTGCCGTAAATCATCCCGAGCAGCAGAATGGTCGCCAGCAGAGTATTCGAATGCCGCCAGCAATAGCGACGAGCCACGAAGTACAGGGCCAGCAGACTGAACGCGCTTGACGCGTGACCGCCCGGCCAGCATCGCCCGGCGCCGGCCTCGTGCAGCAGGTTGAAGTTCCTGAACCACTCGATGTGCGCCTGACTGCCACCGTACAAGGTAGTCTCGACAGGACAGTAAACGCTGGTGTGGCTTTTCAGGTAATGGATCATGGCGGTGCTCAGCGCAAAGGCAACGATGACGAAAAAGAAGTCCAGCCGGTGCCTGCGTGCAAAGCGCAGGAAGGTGCCCAACCGAGAACCCGTCAGCCGCCTCGCGAGGCGCGAATCATCATATTTTTCCAGCAACGGCCAGACCAAGGACAGCATCGCACCAATGATCGCCAGCTCTCCGGTCCAGTTCGGAAGGATCCGCGCCCATCTGTGCGTGATGTTCTCGAACAGATGGCTCTGGCCGATGGGAAACACCCCGGCCGTCGAATCAAAAAACAGGTCACTCAGTTGCCGGTCGATCGTGGTCAAGTCGAAGGTGACGAAGACCAGTAACGCGAAAAACACCGGTACACCCAGGTTGATGCCGTAGAACCGCAGCCTGGCGCTGGAAGATGTCGTCAATTGAATTGCTCGCTGTTGAGGTTTGCCCATTGCCCGGCATTCAGGGAGCCGAGGATTTTCGGCGGATGGCTGCCGTCTATTTGTACGAAAAACGCCTGGGCGTACTCACTGGAGCGCTCGCCGCCAGGTACGCCGACCTTGCGCTCGAACTGATCGATGCAGCCACTGTGAGTCACCAGCACCATGTTCTCGCCGCTGACCTTGTGGGCCTGCACCGCTTTCATGAAACCGCTGTCACAGTCGTTGATCCAGTCCTGGCCAGCCACCGCGTGCCCGGCCAACAGTTGCGCAGTCTGTTGCGTGCGGGTCTTGGGGCTGGCGATCATGCGCGCGTGGTCCATGCCCATTTTCTGCAACCCGGCGCCCACCGCCAAAGCGGCGTCGCGGCCGTTGGAGGTAATGCCGTCGGCGTCGCTCATGCACGGGTTGCTCGAGCGGTCACAGCGTTCGGCGTGGCGAATCATCACCACCACATTGCCTTGCCGCCAGTGCTCGCGAAGGCCGGAAACGCTCAGGTTGCTGCCGACCCCCAGGTCCACCACATGCACGCCTGAGAACGCCGAGTAGAACCATGCACAGATAGCCGTCAGCACGACGGCAACGGACATCGATACGATGTGCCGATGCAATTTGTAGCGCTGACTGATGCCCGAACGGGGAAGTACATTCTTGTTGATTATCGTGTCGGTCAAAGGACCACTCCTGCCATGAACCTATGTGTGGCGTTGACCCAGGGAGTGCCCGAGGTCTGTGCCGCTCCCATGCAGGCAAGATAGGTTCAGCATCGTCCCGATGCGGTGAAGAAGATGTGAAAAACGTGTTGTGGCCCAGCGCCATGTTTTTCACGCGAACGCTCTGGAATGGGCCTTTGCGGTTTTACGGACGTGAACATGAAGATAATTTAAGCGTTTTTCCCGAAAGTTCCGTGCCCATCGGGACGGTTTTGGACTCACAGACCGTGTGCTGCAGCAGCTGTGCGCAAAGGATTAGCTACTAAAACGCTTATCGTTTACCATGCCGCGCGTCGGTTTCCGAGAGGAACTAACAGGGAATTCGCACGCCTTTCTCACCAGGCGAAAAACGAAACTGCCCCCGCAACTGTAGGCACCGAGCCTGCTCCATGACTGCCACTGGATCGTGATCCGGGAAGGCCGGAGCCTGGCGCTGACGTGTCAGTCAGGAGACCTGCCGACCCGCTTCAACCCACTAACCGGCGGGGTGTCCGGGAAGGACATCCGCACGCGTCGGCATTTCCTGCCGTGCCCGGTGATCATCCGGGGATGTGTTTCCTGATGTGCATTGCGCCCTGGCACCTGCTCCAACGGAGACCGCATTTCATGTCGCTGCCCCGCCTCGCCGCACTCGCTGCCAGCCTGACGCTGTCCACCCTGGCCCTCGCCGCCCCCACTCAGTACCCGCTGACCCTTGAAAACTGTGGCGCGACCCTGACCTTCCAGCATGCGCCGACCAAGGCCGTCACCATTGGCCAGGCCGGCACCGAAATGCTTTACGAACTGGGCCTGGGCGACAGACTGGTCGGCACTTCCCTGTGGTTCAACAATGTATTGCCACGCTTCAAGGCGCAGAACGACAAGGTCGAGCGCCTGGCCGACAACGAGCCCAGTTTCGAGGCAGTGATTGGCAAGCGACCGGAACTGGTGGCCGTGCAACTGGAGTGGATGGTCGGCAAACAGGGCGTGGTCGGCACCCGCGAGCAGTTCCATGACCTGAAGATACCCACTTACATCCTGCCGTCCGACTGCGAAGGCAAGGACAATCTGGTCGGTGCCGATGGCACACGCCTGGAGCCGTTCCGCATCGACACCATCTACAAGAGCATCGAGCAACTGGCGCAGATTTTCGATGTGCGGGATCGCGGCGACGCGCTGGTTGCCGACCTCAAGTCCCGCCTGAGCGCAGCAATCGCCAACGTCCGGCAGAACAAGGCCAATGACGTCTCGGCGCTGTTCTGGTTCTCCAGCTCCGACCTTGCCAGCGACCCTTTCGTGGCCGGCCGCAAAGGCATTCCGGACTTCATGCTCAACAGCCTGGGCATGCGCAATATCGTTCAGTCCGACGAGGAATGGCCGACTGTGGGCTGGGAAACCATCGCCAAGGCCAACCCGAGCATTCTGGTCATCGCGCGCATGGATCGCCGCCGCTTCCCGGCTGACGATTACCTGAAAAAAATCGAATTCCTCAAGACCGACCCGGTGACCCGCAACATGGACGCGGTCAAGCATGACCGGATCGTGATCATCGACGCCGAGGGCATGCAGGCTGGCCTGCGCCTGTTCACCGGGTTCGAGGAACTGGCTGACGCCGCCAACCGTTTCAACGCTGCCAAATGAGATTGCCGATAGCGTTGGTTCATGTGCTCTGGGTCTCGGCAGTGCTGGTGCTGGCGATCATGATCGGGGCCGCGATCGGCGAAACCTCGATCAGCCTGAACGTGGTTTTCCAGGTGCTGGCCAACAAACTCTGGGGCGCTGGCTATGTACTCGACCCTATAGACGAAGGCATCGTCTGGAACTACCGGCTGACCCGCGCCATTGTCGCGGCGGCCTGCGGGGCCGGGCTGGCGATCTGTGGTGTGGTGTTGCAATCGTTATTGCGCAACCCGCTGGCAGACCCGTATCTGCTGGGGATTTCCGCAGGGGCTTCGACCGGCGCGGTACTGGTCGCCATTCTGGGCTTTGGTGCAGGTGCGATCTCGATGTCGGCAGGCGCCTTTGTCGGGGCCGTGGCGGCGTTTTCGCTGGTCGCCCTGCTGGCGCACTCTTCACGCGGCACCACGGCAGCCGGGCAGATCATTCTGGCCGGGATCGCCGGGTCGCAACTGTTCAATGCCCTGACCTCGTTTCTGATCACCAAATCGGCAAGCTCCGAGCAGGCACGCGGCATCATGTTCTGGCTGCTGGGTAACCTCAGCGGTGTGCGCTGGCACTCGGTCTGGCTGGCTGTGCCGACAGTGCTGGCAGGCCTGCTGGTGTGCCTCTGGCACCGGCGAGCGCTGGACGCGTTCACCTTCGGCAGCGACTCGGCGGCATCGCTGGGAATCGAGGTACGGCGCGTGCAGATCATCCTGATCGCCAGCGCTGCGCTGGTCACCGCGGTGATGGTCTCGATTGTCGGCTCCATCGGCTTCGTCGGGCTGGTGATCCCGCACGCGGTGCGGATGCTGGTCGGTGTCCGGCACGCCCGGCTGGTGCCGTTGAGCGCCTTGAGCGGCGCACTGTTTCTGATCGCTGCCGATATCCTTTCGCGCACCTTGATCAAGGGGCAGGCGCTGCCGATCGGGGTGATTACCGCACTGATCGGCGCACCGGTCTTCGCTTTGATTCTTATCCGGGGCAACAGCACGCGATGAATGCCTTACCTCATCCGCTCAGTGCACCGGTACTCGGTTGTTCCGGTCTGGGTTATTCGGTACGTGGCGCAGCGCTGCTGCGCGATGTCGACCTGAGCATTGCCGCAGGTGAAACCCTGGCCGTGGTCGGTCCCAACGGCTCGGGCAAATCCACCCTGCTCAAGCTACTGGCCGGTATTCAGAAGCCGGTCAGCGGCTCGGTCAGCCTGGGCGGGCAAGCACTTGAGTCATTGAGCCGCAGGGACGTGGCGCGCCTGCTGGCGGTGGTCGAGCAGCAGACTGAAACCAGCGACGCCGTGACCGTGCTGGATGCCGTCGAACTGGGCCGCACGCCCTGGCTGTCGGCAT
>Ga0105244_10000592_pt1 | contig 32509 bp, 28 predicted proteins | sample KBSM44metaG_FD_80423 | JGI IMG/M metagenome (GOLD analysis project Ga0105244, IMG submission 80423) | Miscanthus rhizosphere microbial communities from Kellogg Biological Station, Michigan, USA - KBS M4-4 metaG | ecosystem: Host-associated > Plants > Roots > Rhizosphere > Soil | place...
CATGCGGGTTCACCCAGCTGAAGATCGCCTCGATCACCAGCAAGGCCATGAAGCCGTACAAAATCCATTCGAGGAAGCGCTGGAACGCCATCAGCAGCACCATCGGGCCGGACCAGCCGGCAAAGAACAGCACCGAGGTCGCCGCCAGCACGATCAGGAAAGCGCCGATCGGACTGGCTGGTGCGTCCGCTGCGCCGCATCGTGCCGGGCGTGGGCGGTTATGACTGGGCCAGTCTGATCGGCGCTTTCCTGATCGTGCTGGCGGCCACCTCGGTGCTGTTCTTTGCCGGCTGGCCGTGGCCTGCGGTGCTGCTGATGGCGTTCCAGCGCTTCCTGGAGTGGATTCTGTACGGCTTCATGGCCTTGCTGGTGGTCGAGGCGATCTTCAGCTGGGTGAACCCGCATGCGCCGCTGGCGCCGTTCGTGCGCGCGCTGAACGAGCCTATCCTGCGGCCGATCCGCCGCGTGGTGCCGCTGGTGGGAAGCCTGGATCTGTCGCTGCTGGTGGCGCTGATCCTGCTGCAGATTGCGCAGCTGTTGCTGGGCATGGCCTTCGCCGGCCGATAAAGTAAAAGCTCCGCATCGCGGAGCTTTTTTTATTTAGAAGCGGTAGCCGAAGGCAGCTTCGAACTTGTCCGCGATCTCCGCGGCGGTGAAGCGGTGATTCTGCGCGCCCTTGTGGGCGATCTTGATGGCGCCCAGCAGGCTGGCCAGGCGGCCGGTGGTTTCCCAGTTCCAGCCATTGGTGATACCGAACAGCAGGCCGGCGCGGTAGGCGTCGCCGCAGCCGGTCGGATCCAGCGCTTCCGCCACCGGCACCGCCGGGATCTCAATCTTCTGACCCTTGGTATAAATCTCCGAACCCTGCTCGCCACGCGTGACGATCAGCGCTTCGACGCGGCTGGCGATATCGTCCAGCGTCAGGCCGGTGCGCTCGATCAGCAGTTCGATTTCATAGTCGTTGGTGGTGACGTAGGTGGCCTTGGCGATGAAGTCGAGCAGTTCTTCGCCGTTGAACATCGGCAGCTGCTGGCCCGGGTCGAAGATGAATGGAATGTTCAGTGCTGCCAGATCGGTGGCGTGCTTCTTCATGCCCTCGTGGCCGTCCGGCGAGATGATGGCGATGCGCGCCGGGCCGGCCTTGGCGATCTCGTTCTCGTGCGCGTACGACATGGCGCCCGGGTGGAAGGCGTTGATCTGGTTGTTATCCTGGTCGGCGGTGACGAAGCATTGGGCGTTGTAGGCGTCTTCCTTGATCAGGATGTTGTCGGTGGCCAGGCCCAGTTTGCGGAAGCGCGCCATGTAGGCTGCGTTGTCCTGGCCCATCACGCCGACGATGCGCGGCGAACCGCCCAGCAGCATCAGGTTGTAGGCGATATTGGGCGCGCAGCCGCCGAATTCGGTGCGCATGGTCGGCGCCAGGAAGGACACGTTCACCTTGTGCAGCTGGTCCGGCAGCAGGATGCTGTCGAAGCGGTTGGGGAATTGCAGAATGGTGTCGATCGCGATCGAGCCGCAAATCAGGGAGGTCTGGGTCATGATAGGTCTTTATGGGTAGAACACTGCGATGTGATAGCCCGATGCTTTCAGATCGTGAAGTTCAAAGTAGAGTTTAACGGCTTGTTCGGTGTGCGGGGCAAAACCGCGCTCGGTCGCGACGTCGGCATGCAGGTAGTCGCGCGGGGTGAATACGCGGCGCAGCACCGGCTTGTCCTTGTCGTCGTCCAGCACCAGCTCGATCGACGGCCAGGCTTGCGCGGTGGCGCTCTGGTTGCGCAGCAGGGTGGTGAAGGAGAACGTGGTCTCGCTCAGGGTTTGCAGTTCGCCCTGTTCGATGGTGAGGTCGTCGATTTGCGTCGGCAGTTCGATTTTGCAGCCCAGGGCTTGGCAGGCGGCGGTCAGCGCCGGTTTCAGCGCCGGCACGGTGGCGGCGATGCTGTTGCGGAAGGTGGTCACGGCTTGCGCCAGCAGGGCGGCTACCAGCAGCGCCGAGCCGAGGCTCATGAAGATGGTGGCGGCTTTGCCGAATTTCTGGCGCTGGCGGTCGCGTTTGACGAAGCCCGGTTCTTCCGGCGCGGCTTGTTCTTCGTTGGCCGGCGCGAGGTCGTCGTCGGCCTGGGCGCGCAGGTAGGCGTGGGCGCGCGCGGCCTGGGCTTCGGCGAGGCCGGAGCTGGAGAGTTGGACCAATGCTTCTTCGTCGGCGTCGTCGAAGGCGTCGATGTGCGATGGGCTGGCATGGGCGGCCTGTGGTACCGATGGCGGCGCGGCCGCTGCGGTGGCGCGGCGGTCGTCGTCATCGGGCAGTGCGTCTTCGTCGCCCTCGGTGGCGGCAGCCAACGCTGCAGCGAGTTCGGCATCGAAGCCGTCGCCTGCGTCGGCAACTGCTGGAGCGGCATCCCGGGCGTCGCTTGCGCCGTCGTCGTCCATGGTGGTCGGCGCGGCGGCGGGTGTGTCGTTTTCAGCGGCATCGATGGCGTCGGCAGCGGCGGCGAGGGCGGTGCCCAGGCCGGGACCTGCGCCGGCTTGCGGTTCGTCGTCCAGCGATGGTTCGTCCCAGGTCGGCTCGATGCGGCCGCCGGACATGCTGGCGAACGCGTCTTCGCCGCTCGGCAGGCCGTCGGCGTCGTGCTGCACGTCGCCCAGGGTCAGCTCCATCGCGGACAGTTCGGCTTCGAGCGCGGCTTCGAGCTCGTCGTCGCTCATGGCCTCTTCGCTCAGGATATCTTCCAGCGGCGCGGCGCTGACTGCCGGCTCGCTGCTGGCTTCGAGGTCCGGCTCGGACTCGATATCGAGATCAAGGTCGAACAGGGCGTCGGTATTGACCGGCAGGGCGGCCGGTTCGGCCGGCAGCGGGATCGGTGCGGATGGCGCGGCGGCGACAGCTTCGTCGTCGCTCAGGTCAACGTCGAGCGCAGGCTCGTCCTCGGTCGGGGCAGCGGCGGGCGCGGCGCCATCGTCTGCGGCGACGTCGGCCGCGCTGGCTGCGGGCGCTTCATCGGCCGGCTGCTCATCGAGTACAGCATCGAGCTCCAGCACCGGCTCGCCGTCGTCGGCGTGCAGCACTTCAGCGGCGCGCGTATCGAGCGCGGCCATTTTCTGGTCGAAGGGGAGCGGAGCAGGGAGGGTGGCAGGCGGCTCCAGCAGGGCCGCGTTGCCATCAAAGACTTCATTACAGGAGCCACAGCGGACTATGCCCCCACGTAATTTCAACTGGTCATGAGCGACCCGAAATACCGTGTTGCAGTGGGGGCATTTGGTGGCGAGCGCCATTGCCGGGCTTAACGCGCAGCCGGAACAGTGTCGCTACCGAGGCGGCCATGCAACGCCACCCAGCCGTCTTGCTCGGCCCACACGCCCAGCTTGATGAACGGCGCGTAAGCGGCCGCCACTTCTTCCGCCTGGCGCGCCAGCACGCCCGACAGGATCAGCGAACCGCCATCGGCCACGCGGCCCGACAGCATCGGCGCCATCAGCTTCAGCGGGCTGGACAGGATGTTGGCCACCACGATATCAAAGCGCTGCGTCGCGTGCTTGGACTCGGCGAAGCTATCCGGCAGGAAGTAGGTGATTTCGCAGTTGTTGCGGGTGGCATTGTCCGCCGCCGACTCGATCGCCTGCGGATCGATGTCCACGCCGACCACTTCACCGGCGCCGACCTTCTTGGCCACCATGGCCAGAATGCCGGAACCGCAGCCGTAGTCGAGCACGGTCTTGCCCGGCGCCGGATTCGCTTCCAGCCACTCCATGCACAGGCGGGTGGTCGGATGGCTGCCGGTGCCGAAGGCCAGGCCCGGATCCAGTTCCAGGATCAGGGCGTCCGGATTCGGCGCCTCGTGCCACGACGGCACCACCCAGATGTTCTTGCCGATGTGGATAGGCGCGAACTGCGATTGGGTCAAACGCACCCAGTCCTGCTCCTCCACCTTGCGGGTGGTGAACTTCGGCAGGGTGGTCAGGCCGATCTGGCCGGCCGCCGCCGCAACGATCACGGCCTGGTCGTCATCTTCGTCGGTCAGCGCGACGACGCGGCTGTGATCCCACGCAGCTTCGGTAGGTTCCATGCCCGGCTCGCCGAACAGCGGTTTTTCCGCGTCGGTGCCTTCGTCCGCATCTTCCACGGAAACCGACAGGGCGCCCACATCCATCAGCGCCTCGGAGAGGGCTTCGGCGTGGTCACGCGCGATTTCGATGACGATTTCAGTCCAGCTCATTTGTTACCCTTTGTTGCTCAAGCTCAGTTTGTGCAGGTCCGGCATGTCGGCCAGCTTCTGCTCGAGGTAGTGAATATTGGTGCCGCCCTCGATGAAGCGGGCATCGACCATCAGCTCGCGGTGCAGCGGGATGTTGGTCTGAATGCCTTCGACCACCATTTCCGACAGCGCAATCTGCATGCGGCGAATCGCCTGCTCGCGGGTGGCGCCGTAGGAAATGACCTTGCCGATCATCGAATCATAGTGCGGTGGCACATAATAACCCGCATACGAGTGCGAGTCGACGCGGACGCCCGGACCGCCCGGCACGTGCCAGGAAGTGATGCGTCCTGGCGACGGCGTGAATTTGAACGGGTCTTCAGCGTTGATGCGGCACTCGATGGCGTGACCGGACAGCATGACGTCGCGCTGGCGGAAGCGCAGCTTCTCGCCGGCGGCGATGCGGATCTGCTCCTGCACGATGTCGATGCCGGTGATCATTTCGGTGACCGGGTGTTCCACCTGCACGCGGGTGTTCATCTCGATGAAGTAGAACTCGCCGTTCTCGTACAGGAATTCAAAGGTGCCGGCGCCGCGGTAGCCGATCTTGCGGCAGGCTTCGGCGCAACGCTCGCCGACCTTTTCGATCAGCTTGCGTGGAATGCCTGGCGCCGGCGCTTCCTCGATCACCTTCTGGTGGCGGCGCTGCATCGAGCAGTCGCGTTCGCCCAGCCAGACGGCGTTCTTGTGTTCGTCGGCGAGGATCTGGATTTCCACGTGGCGTGGGTTTTCCAGGAACTTCTCCATATAGACTTCCGGATTGCCGAAGGCCGCACCGGCTTCCGACTTGGTCATCTGCACCGCGTTGATCAGGGCCGCCTCGGTATGCACCACGCGCATGCCGCGACCGCCGCCGCCGCCGGCCGCTTTAATGATGACCGGGTAGCCGACCTTGCGGGCGATCTGCACGATGGCTTTCGGATCGTCCGGCAGTGCGCCTTCCGAGCCCGGCACGCATGGCACGCCGGCCTTGATCATGGCTTGCTTGGCGGTGACTTTGTCGCCCATCAGGCGGATCGATTCGGAACGCGGGCCGATGAAGACGAAGCCGGATTTTTCCACGCGCTCGGCGAAGTCGGCATTCTCCGACAGGAAGCCGTAGCCTGGGTGGATCGCTTCGGCGTCGGTCACTTCAGCCGCGCTGATGATGGCCGGCATATTCAGGTAGCTCAGCGACGATGGCGCCGGGCCGATGCAGACCGATTCATCGGCCAGCTTCACGTATTTGGCGTCTTTGTCTGCTTCCGAGTGGACCACAACCGTCTTGATGCCCAGTTCGCGGCAAGCGCGCTGGATACGGAGGGCGATTTCGCCGCGGTTAGCAATGAGGATTTTTTCAAACATGATAGGTTCGCTATGTCTGTGAGCGCCGATTGGCTGCGTCAGGTGAGGAAGGATTGCGGACCAAGCAGGCGCGCCCGTCGCCGGAGGGGAGGGCGCAGGCCTGTCTTAGCCGATCACAAACAGCGGTTGGCCGTATTCGACCGGTTGGCCGTTTTCGACCAGGATCTGGGTGATGGTGCCGGCTTTGTCGGCATCGATTTCATTCAGCAGCTTCATCGCTTCGATGATGCACAGGGTGTCGCCTTCTTTCACAGTCTGGCCCACTTCCACAAATGCTGCCGCGCCTGGCGCCGACGAGCGGTAGAAGGTGCCGACCATCGGCGATTTGACCACGTGGCCGGTCGGTTCTGCAGCTGCAGCTGGGGCAGCAGCGGCTGCGGCAGGGGCGGCAACTGGCGCTGCTGCCGGGGCAGCGTGATACTGCGGGATGGCTTGCGGCTGCATCATCACCATTTGGTTTTGCGCCATGGCGGACGACTTGACGATGCGAACTTTGCTTTCGCCTTCGGTCACTTCGAGCTCGGCGATGTCCGATTCTGCGACCAAATCAATCAAGGTCTTCAGCTTGCGTAGATCCATGTAACCCCCAGGAATTGTCTTGTGTGTAATAAAAATGCGCGCAGATCGCGTAGGTTATCGCTTTTTAAGGGCGAAGTCGATGGCAAACCGATATCCTTCGATACCGAGTCCGCAGATGGTGCCTATTGCAATCGCGCTCAGGAATGAGTGGTGGCGAAATGCTTCGCGCTGGTAAATATTCGAAATGTGCACTTCCACAAACGGGATGGCCACCCCAGCCAGGGCGTCGCGCAAGGCCACGCTGGTATGGGTCAGCCCGCCCGGATTGATGATGATGGCGTCCACGCCTTCCGACTTGGCGGCGTGGATGCGGTCGATCAGTGCACCTTCGTGATTGCTCTGGAAGCAGGACAAGCTCGCACCCGCTGCCTGGGCCTGTGCCTGGGCAGCGTGTTCGATGTCGGCCAAAGTGCTTGCGCCGTAGACCTCAGGCTCTCGGGTACCCAGCAAATTCAGGTTGGGTCCGTTGAGCAGTAGGAGGTTTTTTGCCATGATTCTTGAGCCTTCTCCGCGAAAGAGACGCATTTTGACGCCAACTGCTGGCATTTGGCAAGAGAAAAAAACTTATGAATTTATTTACAGACTTGCTAAATCTTTGCGCAGCTCGTCGAATTTCAGTCGGCCGAGGTAGGTCTTCTTGACCTGGCCGTCAGCGCCGATCAGGACGGTGAAGGGGAGGCCGCCACCGCTGTTGCCGAACTGGCGCGACAGCTCGGTGCCGCTCATGCCGGCCACCAGCACCGGGTAGGTAATCTTGTATTTGTCGCTAAATTCCGCGATATTTGTTGGCGAATCAATACCAATGCCGATAACTTGCAGCTTCTTGCCCGCTTCTCCGGCCGCCAGTTCGGACAGTTCCGGCATCTCCTGCACGCACGGGCCGCACCATGGCGCCCAGAAATTGAGCAGCATGGCCTTGCCTTTATATTGGGCCAGCGGCGTGGCCGCGCCCTTGGCATCCGGCAGCGTCTGTTTAAACAGCTCGTCAACCGGGCCGGTGACGCCGGCTGGCTGGGTGGCGGTCAGCGGCGGGGCCGGTTCTTTTTTCTGCATGCCGACATAGGCGCCGGAAGCGCCAAATGCCAAAGCGACAACGACATAAGCGGTCAGGTGTTTTTTATTCATGGTGTGTCTGGGTGAGTACTGTTAACTAATAGGGCGCGCACGGCGGCAATGTCGGCCCGGGCCAGTTTGCCGTCGCCGCGGGTTTTGACGGCGCCGCGCAAATCGTCGAGCTCATATAGTGCAGCGTGTACGCCTTCCTTGTGCCACATGAAGCTGACGGTTTCGACCATGCCGTAGCGCGGTCCCTTGAAGTGCGGCGATTCCGAAATGTCGATTTGTAAATTTCGGTTGAGCAGAAAGATCTCCACTTCCTTGGCGCTGTCGGCAAACAGCTGCAGGTGGATGTCGTCGTGTGGGCCGGCCGTGCCATTTAATACGGCGCCGGTCAGGTAAGGCTGGAAGCGCTCCAGCCCTTCCATGATGTCGACCGCCAGCGTGCGCAGGCGGAACAGGCGCGCCGGCTGGGTGTCGGCATGGAACAGCGACTGGTAAATGCGCACCTCGGCTTCGATCTGCGCGTTATCGGGCAGCAGGTTGAGCGGCGGCTGGGTGTCGCCGAGGATTTGCTTGGCTGCCTTGCGCTTGGCCGTGTTGTAGTCGGCTCCGTCCTCTGCGATCAGGCGTGCAGCGGCCGCCGCGATCTCGGCACGCAGGAGCTGGAGTTCTTCATTAACATTCGGCGTCATGGACGAGATAATACTCTGAACCGGGAAAAGCGCGGCGGGTCGGGTAAAATCCCGTATTCACACGTCGTTTTAATATTATGCATATTCATATCCTCGGTATTTGCGGCACCTTCATGGGCGGCCTGGCCGTGCTGGCCAAAGAAGCGGGCCACCGCGTCACCGGTTGCGACGCCAACGTCTATCCACCGATGAGCACACAGCTGGAAGCGCAGGGCATCGAGCTGATCACCGGCTTCGGCCCGGAGCAGACCGCGCTCAACCCGGACCTGTACGTGATCGGCAACGTAGTCACGCGCGGCAATCCGCTGATCGAGGAAATCATGAACCGCGGCCTGCCGTATGTGTCGGGCCCGCAGTGGATTGGCGACCACATATTAAAAGACAAATGGGTGCTGGCCGTGGCCGGCACGCACGGCAAGACCACCACCTCGGCCATGCTGACCTGGATCCTGGAAGACGCCGGCTACGCGCCAGGATTCCTGATCGGCGGCGTGCCGATGAACTTCGGCGTCTCGGCGCGCATGCAGGGTGACAAGGATTCGATCTTCTTCGTGATCGAAGCGGACGAGTACGACACCGCCTTCTTCGACAAGCGCAGCAAGTTCGTGCACTACCATGCCAAGACCGCCATCCTGAATAATCTGGAATACGATCATGCCGATATCTTCCCGGATCTGGGCGCGATTGAAACCCAATTCCATCACCTGGTGCGCACCGTGCCGGGCATCGGCCGCGTCATCTTCAACGGCGATGAAGAGTCGCTGCAGCGCGTGCTCAAGCGCGGCTGCTGGAGCGAGAAGGAAAGCTTCGGCCGCAGCGAGGGCACGGATTGGGCGATGAACGAGCACGATGACGGCACGTTCGATGTGATCTTCCAAGGCGAAGTGGCCGGCCACGTGGCATGGCAGCTGACCGGCGCGCACAACCGCGCCAACGCGCTCGCCGCGATTGCCGCCGCCCGCCACGTCGGCGTGCCGGTCGCACAGGCGGCTAAGTCGCTGGCCACGTTTGAAAGCGTGAAGCGCCGCATGGAAGTGCGCGGCGTGGTCAACAACATCACCGTCTACGACGACTTCGCCCACCACCCGACCGCGATTGAAACCACGGTCGGCGGCCTGCGCCAGAAAGTCGGCAAAGACACCCGCATCCTGGCCGTGCTGGAGCCGCGTTCCAACACCATGAAACTGGGCGCGATGAAAGACGCGCTGCCGGGCAGCCTGAAAGACGCCGACCTGGTATTTGGCTACGGCATCGAAAAAACGCTGGGCTGGAGCGTGGGCGCGGCGCTGTCGCCGCTGGGCGAGATCGCCAGCGCTTACGAAGATATCGACGCGCTGGTGGCCGCCATCGCCAAAGCCGCGCAGCCGGGCGACCATATTATTGTGATGAGCAACGGCGGCTTCGGCGGAATCCACGACAAGATCCTGAAAGCGCTGGCCTGATGATTCTGTACCTGCACGGCTTCCGTTCCTCGCCGAGCTCTATGAAGGCGCGCGTGGTCGGCGAGCGCATGGCGGCGTTGGGGTTGGCCGACCAAGTGATCAGTCCGCAATTGCCGGCCTCGCCCAAGCTGGCGATGGAACTGGCGCTGTCGCTTGTGGACGGCGTGCCCGCTGAAGAATTGAGCATCATCGGTTCCTCGCTGGGCGGCTACTACGCCACTTGGCTGGCCGAGCGCATCGGCTGCAAGGCTGTGCTGCTGAATCCGGCCGTGGTACCGAGCCTCGACCTCGACAAACACGTCGGCGTGACCACGCAGTACCACTCCGACGAACCGTTTGAATTCAAGCGCGAATACATCGATGAGCTGCACGCGCTGGCAGTGCCGAAGATCAGCAAGCCGGAACGCTACTTCCTGATCGCCGCCACCGGCGACGAAGTGCTGGATTACCGCGACATGCTGGCCCACTACCAGGGCGCAAAGCAGCGCGTGATTGAAGGCAGCGACCACGCCATCTCCGAATTCACCGAATACGTGGATGAGGTGCTGGCCTTTTGCGGTGTCGGGGCGCAGGCTTGAGCGCGCGGCCGCGTAGCGCCTCGCTGCGGCAGGCGCAATGGCAGCCGCATGTGCTCGCCTTGAACCCGCCGCCGGCCTTCGTGCCGTGGCTGACGGAAGACGGTTCGCTGACCGCGCGCCTGAAAGCGCATAGCGACAGCTTCCGCGTGCAGTGCCTGCACCAGCGCACCGCGATTTGCCTCAGCGACGAGGCGTTCGCGATCGGCATGCATCATCGCGGCCGCGTCTGGGAAAGGGAAGTGCTGCTGAGATGTGATAATACGCCGGTGGTGTTTGCGCACACGGTGGTGCCGATGACGGCCAACGCCAGCGACTGGCCGCTGTTCAGCGCGCTGGGCGAGCGTTCGCTGGGCACCACGCTGTTTGGCGATCCGCTGGTGCGGCGCGGTGTGTTGGAATTTGCAAGATTGCGGGAAGGGCATCCCCTGGCGCAGCGCACGCGCGCCGCGCTGGCAGCAAATGGCCAGAGTGCCCTCGACGCACACATATTATATGCACGGCGCTGTCTATATCGGCGCCGGCAAGGTACCCTGCTGGTGACGGAAGTATTCCTGCCTGCGGTCCTGGAACTGATTAAAACGAGTAAAAACACACGATGAATGTATTTTTTGAAGAATCCGGCGATTTCAAGGTCGGCAGCGTAATGACCCAGGCCGGCGAGGCCTATCAAGTCGAAATGGCCAGCGGCAAGCGCACCAAGGTCAAGACCAAGGACGTGCTGCTGCAGTTCGACAAGCCGTCGCCAGCCGAGCTGATGGAGCAGGCCAAGGCCATCTCCGCCGACATCGACCTCGAATTCCTGTGGGAAGTCGCGGGCGAGGAAGAATTCGGCTTTGCCGAGCTGGGCGCCGAATACTTCGGCCACGCGCCGCAACCGGCGGAAGCGGCCGGCCTGATCCTGAGCCTGCATTCGTCGCCGATTTACTTCTACAAAAAAGGCCGCGGCCGCTACAAGGCCGCGCCCGAGCAGTCGCTGCGTGCGGCGCTGGCTGGCATCGAGAAGAAGAAACAGCAGGCACTGGTGCAAGCGGCCTATGTTGAAGAGCTGAAGGCCAACAAGCTGCCGGAATCGATGCAGAACATCGTCATGCAGCTGCTGTTCAAACCGGACAAGAACGGCATCGAATACAAGGCGCTGGATGCCGCCTGCGCCGAGCTGCACACCAATCCGCAGCGCTTGATGCTGGCAGTCGGCGGCGTGAAGTCGCCGAAGGAACTGCACATGGCCAAGTTCCTGTTCGAGAATTTCCCGAAAGGCGCGGGCTTCCCGGATGTGCCGGTGCCGGCCACGCCGTCGGGCCTGCCGCTGGCCGACGTCAAAGCGTTCTCCATCGACGACGTCACCACCACCGAGATCGACGACGCCTTCTCGGTCACGCAACTGGCCGATGGCAACGTCAAAGTCGGCATCCACATTGCCGCGCCGGGCCTGGGCATCAAGCCGGACGACGCGGTCGACAAGCTGGCGCGCAGCCGCATGTCCACCGTCTACATGCCGGGCGATAAGATCACCATGCTGCCGGACGCGGTGGTGAACGCCTTCACGCTGGCCGAGGGCAAGACCTGCCCGGCGCTGTCGCTGTACGCCACGCTCAATCCGGCCGACTGGTCGGTGGTCGCCACCGAAACCCGCGCCGAGATGGTGCCGATCGCGCACAACCTGCGCCACAACGATCTGGACGATCTGGTCAACGAAGAGACGCTGGCCAGCGGCGCCGGCGACTACCCGCACAAGGACGACTTGTGCCTGATCTGGAAATGGGCGCAAGTGCTGGAAGCGGCGCGCATGGTCAAGCGCGAGGGCTTCGGCCTCAAGCCGGAGCAGAACAACCGCGTCGACTACAACTTCTACGTCGAGGACGACGTGGTCACCGTCACCCGCCGCAAGCGCGGCGCGCCGCTCGACAAGATCGTCGCCGAGCTGATGATCTTCGCCAACAGCACCTGGGGCAAGATGATGCACGACTGCGGCGTGCCGGGCATCTACCGCAGCCAGGGCCGCGGCGTCGGCGGCTGGAACGCCAAGATGCAGGTGCGCATGCTGACCCATGCCGCGCCGCACGAAGGCCTGGGTGTGGACCAGTACGCATGGAGCACCTCGCCGCTGCGCCGCTACACCGACCTGGTCAACCAGTGGCAAATCCTGGCCTGCGCCGACAAGGGCGTGATGGCGCCGCTGGTCGCGCACTTTAAGCACAAGGATGCGGAGCTGTTTGCCATCGTGTCGCAGTTCGATGCGGCTTATGGCGCGTATGCCGATCACCAGTCGAACATGGAACGCTACTGGTGCCTGCGCTGGCTGGGCCAGGAAAATGCGCGCCAGGTGGAAGCCGTGGTGCTCAAGGACGAGGTACTGCGCCTGACCGATATCCCGTTGATCATCCGTCTGCCGGGCATGCCGTCGGTGGCGCGCGGTGCGGCGGTCAAGCTGGATATCCTGCGCTGGGACGAGGTGGACCTGACGGTGGAAGCGCGCATCCTCGAAATCCCGACCGACGTGGTGGCTACCGACGTCGACTTCGAGGACGACGTGGAAGACGCGCCGGAAGAGGCGGTCGATGCGCCGGAAGTGGTGGTCGAGGCCGCCGCCGAGCAACCAGCGGCGGAATGACGTGTAGAATCTGACTCATGTCTTTCAGAGAAAATCGCCTGCTCTACATCGCGCTCGCCATCTCCTTGATGGCGCACGGTGCTTTGCTGGCGATGCGCTTCGTTGCGCCGACCCCGGCGCCGGTGCAGGCCACCGATCCGGGACTGGAAGTCATCCTCGTCAACGCCAAGCACAACAAGGCGCCTTTGAAGGCCGACGCCGTTGCGCAAGCCAACCTGGACGGCGGCGGCAATGTCGACCAGGGCCGCTCCAGGTCGCCCATGCCGGACATGCGCAAGACCGAGATGGGGGACAGCGTCAAGGCCAACAAGCGTCGCATCCAGGAACTGGAAGAGCGCCAGAAGCATCTGCTGACGCAAGTGCATTCAAGCTCGCAGGTGGCCGCGCCGCCGATCACGGAGCAGGCCAAGCCCGATCCGCTGCCGACCGGCGCCGACCTGCTGGAATCGAGCAAGGCCATCGCCCGCCGCGTGGCGGAAATCAGCGAGACCATCGAGGACCAGAACAAGCGTCCGAAGAAAACCATGATCACGCCGAGCACGCGCGAGGCCGGCTACGCCACCTATTACAAGACCATGCAGAAGCGCATCGAGGACTTCGGCACGCTGAACTTCCCGAACGTGAACGGGCGCAAGCTGTATGGCCAGCTGATGCTGTCGATCCCGGTCTTCCAGGACGGCACTATCTACGAGAAAGACGGCGGCATCAAGGTCGAACGCAGCTCCGGCAACCCGGCGCTGGACGAGGCCGCGATGCGTATCGTGCGCCGCTCGGCGCCGTTCGGCAAATTCCCGCCGAATATGCTGTCGAGCGATCGGGATGACCTGTGGGTCATCATCACCACCTTCAAATTTACCCGCGACGACAAACTGCAAGCCGACATGAGCGGCGGAGGAAGATAAGACAGATGGACCGCTACTGCGTGTTCGGCAATCCGATTGCCCATAGCAAATCGCCCGAGATCCATGCCGCCTTCGCGGCGCAGACGGGCCAGGACCTGGAATACGAACGCCGCCTGGCGCCGCTGGACGGCTTTGCCGACGCCGTGCGCGCCTTCATGGCCGTGGGCGGCAAGGGCGCCAACGTGACCGTGCCGTTCAAGCTGGAAGCGGTGAAGCTGGCGCAGGCGCTGACCATTCGCGCCCGCGCGGCCGGCGCGGTCAACACGCTGGTGTTCAGCGAAGACGGCATCATTGGCGACAACACTGACGGCGCCGGGCTGGTGGCCGATATCGTGCAGAACGCAGGCGTCGCCATTACTGGCAAGCGCGTGCTGCTGCTGGGCGCGGGCGGCGCGGTGCGCGGCGTGGTGCTGCCTGTCCTGGAACATCGTCCTGCCAAACTGGTGATTGCCAACCGCACCGTGGCCAAGGCTGAGGAGCTGGTCGAGCAGTTTGCCGCGCTGGGCGGCGAGGGTGTGGTCTCGGCATGCGGCTTTGCCGACATTGAGGGCGACTACGACATTATCATCAACGGTACGGCGGCCAGCCTGAGCGCGGAAGTGCCGCCGGTGTCGGCATCGATTTTTGCGCCGGGCTGTTTGGCTTTGGACATGATGTACGGAGCGTCCCCCACCGTATTCTTGCAGTTCGCTGCCCAGCATGGCGCACAGTTGCGCGACGGCTTGGGCATGCTGGTCGAGCAGGCCGCCGAAGCTTTTAACCTGTGGCGCGGCGTGCAGCCGGCCACGGCCGATGTGTTGACCAGCCTGCGCGCCAAGCTATGAGCAAGTCCTCGGGAAAATCGGGCAAATGGCGCTGGGTGAAGTGGATCTTCATCCTGCCGATCCTGCTGTTCCTGGTCGTGCAGCTGTATTTTTTCCTGCAGATCTGGTGGTGGGTCGGGCATAACCCGTCCATGACCAGCTTCATGCGCGAGCAGCAGGCGGCGCTGCAGGAGAAAAATCCCAAGGCCAATATCCAGCAGGTTTGGGTGCCGTACAACCGCATCTCGAATAATCTCAAGCGCGCCATCATCGCCTCCGAGGATGCCAACTTCTCTGAGCACGAGGGTGTGGATTGGGAGGCCCTGCAAAAAGCCTACGAGAAGAACACCAGGAAGCACAAGGTGGTCTCGGGCGGCTCGACCATCACCCAGCAGCTGGCCAAGAACCTGTTCCTGTCCGGCTCGCGCAGCTATGTGCGCAAGGGGCAGGAGCTGATCATCACCTTCATGCTGGAATCGCTGATGGACAAGGAGCGCATCTTCGAGATCTACCTGAACGTGGTGGAATTCGGCACCGGCACCTTTGGCGCCGAGGCGGCGGCGCGGCATTATTACGGCGTCAGCGCGGCCAATCTGAGCGCGGTGCAGGCGGCCAAACTGGCGGTGATGCTGCCGAATCCCCGTTATTTTGACAAACACCGCGATTCCAACTACCTGGCCCGCCGAACGGGCGTGATTTTGCGCCGGATGGGCTCCGCCGATCTACCTTAATCCGGGCTTTGCAGGTACACTTGCGCTGTTTCCAGAAGGCGCGTGTACTCATGATTAATGTTTTCGTTCTCCAGAATGGCCGGCTCAACCAGGTTCCTATCGACACGCGCGCCGATCTGGAAAAAGCCGAACCAGTCTGGGTCGACCTGACCGACCCGACGGACGAAGAACGCGCCTGGGTCCGCACCATTTACGGTGTGATCCTGCCGGGCGAGGACGAAGTCAAGGACATTGAAGCCTCGGCCCGCTACTACGAGGCGGAAAACGGCGACCTGCACCTGCGTACCGACTTCCTGCTGGAAGAGGAAGACGGCCCGTCGCGCATCGTGACGGTGGCGTTTATCCTGGCGCGCAAAATCCTGTTCTCGGTCCACACCGACGACCTGCCGGTATTCCGCCTGGTGCGCATGCGCGCCCGCTCGCGTCCGGGTTCGATTGCCGACTACATGGACGTGCTGCTTGACCTGTACGCGACCGACGCCGAGTATTCGGCGGACGCGCTGGAAGGCATCTACCAGCAGCTAGAAGAAGTCAGCGGCCGGGTGCTGCAGGAAACCTTCACCGACCAGGACGCAGCCGCCGCGCTGAACGCCATCGCGCATGAAGAAGACTTGAACGGCCGCATCCGCCGCAACATGATGGACACCCGCCGCGCGGTCAGCTTCCTGATGCGCGGGCGTCTGCTGAATTCCGAGCAGTTCGAGGAAGCGCGCCAGATTCTGCGCGATATCGAATCGCTGGACGGCCACACCTCCTTCCTGTTCGATAAGATCAACTTCCTGATGGACGCCACCGTCGGTTTCATCAACATTAACCAGAACAAGATCATCAAGATCTTCTCCGTGGCCAGCGTGGCCTTCCTGCCGCCAACCCTGATCGCGTCGATCTACGGCATGAACTTCAAGGGCTGGTTCCCGGAACTGGAGTGGTCGATGGGCTACCCGTTCGCGCTGGGCCTGATGGTCACCAGCGCCATCGCCCCCTTCCTCTACTTCCGCCACCGCGGCTGGCTTAAATAACCGGGTTGAATTCCAGCGACAGGGTGCTGTAGTACGGCGCGCTGTGCCATTGCTGGTGCAGGGCCAGGGCGCGGTCGTAGAGGGCGGCTTTCAGGTCCAGCGCCAGTCGGCTGAAGTCGAACGGCGGCTTGTTGCGGGCGGTGCAGGCTGCGGCAGCGCCGTCCAGGAAGGCTTGCTCATCAAATGCGCCCGACCACAGTTGCGCTTGCAGACCTTCCACGATCGCTTCCGCTTGCACCGCCTCGGTCTCGACGTGGGGATTGGCCTTGTCGTGCACCGATTCCATCACGAACTGCGCGTCGGCGCCGCGCGCCAGCAAGCTCAGAAAGCCGTGTCGCAAGGGCAGGGCGGACTCCACCACGTAGTGCACCAGATCATGCGGCAAGATGCCCTGGCGCGGCATCAGCGCGTCGGTGCAGCTACCGTTATTGCGGACAAAACGCAGCACGTCGTATTTGTCGGTCTTCGACCTTTTCTCGGCAATCAGTTTCATATCTGGCAATTATATAATAAGTAACTTTCACGAATGTAATAATTTCGTAGCCTGAATCTATTAGAATGGCGGCCAGCGGAAACGCTCCCTCCTTCGCTCCTCCCGGCCGCTCTGGCCGCCAGAGAAAGTAATAGCTATGAACAAGAAACGGCAATTTTTCCCCCGCCAGGTGGTGGAAGCCGGCGGTAACCGCTGGGACTGGGCCTTGCTGCCCATCGTGCTGGCGGTCTTCGTGCTGATGGCCTATGGCAGCCAGCAGATGGCGCGCCCGTATGAACTCGGCCAGACGCTGCCGATGACGCTCGATCCGATGTATCTGCCGTACTACCTGCTGCGCACCACGCTGCGCATGTTCATTGCCATGGGCGCGTCGGTCATCTTCAGCTGCGTGTTCGCGGCGCTGACCACCAAGTACCGCGTGGCCGAAAAGGTGATGGTGCCGATGCTCGATATCCTGCAATCGATCCCCATTCTTGGCTTCCTGTCGATTACCGTGACGGCGTTTATCGCGCTCTTCCCCGGCAATCTGCTGGGCGTGGAATGCGCCGCCATCTTTGCGATCTTTACCTCGCAGGCGTGGAATATGGCCTTCTCGGCCTACCAGGGCTTCCGCTCGGTGCCGGCCGAATTGTCGGAGGCGGCGCAGGTGTTCCAGCTCTCGGGCTGGCAGCGCTTCTGGCGGCTGGAGCTGCCGTTCGCCATGCCCGGCCTGCTGTGGAACATGATGATGTCCATGTCAGGCGGCTGGTTCTTCGTGGTGGCGTCCGAAGCTATCATGGTGTCGAACCAGACCATCAAGCTGCCCGGCATGGGCTCTTATATCGCGCTGGCGATCGAGCAGAGTGATTTGGGCGCCATCGGCTGGGCCATCTTCGCCATGCTGATCGCGGTGCTGCTGTACGATCAGCTGTTCTTCCGTCCACTGCTGGCGTGGGCCGACAAATTCCGCTTCGAGGAAACCGGCGGCGACACCGCGCAGTCCTCGTGGCTGCTGACATGGCTGCGCCGCACCGAACGCACGCAGCAAATTGTTGAATGGTTCGGCCACCAGCTGGAACGATCGATTGCGGTGTTCCGCCTGTCGCACGACGGCACTTCTATCCGCGCGCGCAAGGACCAGCCGTCGCTGGTGCCGCAGCGCGTGTGGGATGCGGTGATTGCCGCCGTGGTGTTCTACGCCTTATGGAGCCTGGTGCACTTCATCCGCACCGAAGTCGGTTGGAGCGAGGTAGGGCACGTAGTGGTGCTGGGCGTGTACACCATGCTGCGCGTGGTGCTGCTGCTGGCGCTGGCCGCCGTGGTGTGGGTGCCGGTCGGGATCTGGATCGGCATGAACCCGCGCTGGGCGTCGCGCACGCAGGCGGTGGCGCAGTTCCTGGCTGCCTTCCCGGCCAACCTGGTGTTCCCGGTGGCGGTGATCATCATCGTGCGCTACCACCTGAATCCTGATATCTGGCTGTCGCCGCTGATGATCCTCGGCACCCAGTGGTATCTGCTGTTTAACGTGATCGCCGGCGCCTCCACCATCCCGACCGAGTTGCGCCACGCGGCCAAGAACTTCGGCCTGACTGGCTGGCTGAAATGGCGGCGCTACCTGCTGCCGGCCATCTTCCCCAGCTTCGTGACCGGAGCAATCACCGCATCGGGCGGCTCATGGAATGCCGCCATCGTCGCGGAATTCGTCAGCTGGGGACCGACCACGTTGAAGGCGCACGGCATCGGCAGCTACATCCAGGAGATGACCGTGGCCGGCGACTTCCCGCGCATCGCGCTCGGCATCGGCATCATGTGCATTTTCGTGATGGGCTTTAATCACTTTGTCTGGCGCCGTTTGTACACCATGGCCGAAAGCCGGCTGCATTTCTAGGAACTGAATCATGAGCACTCCTATCGTTGAATTGAAAGCCGTCGGCAAGCACTTCCGCGCAGCCGATGGCTCGGCGCGCGCCGTGCTGCAGGGCGTCGACTTCACCCTGCGCGAAGGCGAGATCGTGGCGCTGCTGGGCCAATCCGGCTCCGGCAAATCGACCATGCTGCGCATCATGGCGGGCCTGATTCAAGCCGATGAAGGCCAGGTGCTGTATCGCGGCATGCCCTTGTACGGCACGGCGCGCGGCATCCGCATGGTGTTCCAGTCGTTCGCGCTGTTCCCGTGGCTGACGGTGCAGAAGAATGTGGAACTGGGGCTGGAAGCGCAAGGCATGCCGGCAGAGGAACGCGCACGACGCGCCGAAAAGGTAATCGACTTGATTGGTCTGTCAGGCTTTGAAGGCGCGCTGCCGCGCGAGCTGTCGGGCGGCATGCGCCAGCGCGTCGGCATCGCCCGCGCGCTGGTGATGGAGCCGGAAGTGCTGCTGATGGACGAAGCCTTCTCCGCGCTCGACGTGCTGACCGGCGAACGCCTGCGCGAGGAAATCCTCGAGCTGTGGCAGTCGGGCCAGATCCCGACCAAGGCCATTCTCGTGGTCTCGCACAATATCGAGGAAGCGGTGATGATGGCCGACCGTGTGCTGATTTTCGCCAGCGATCCGGGCCGCGTGCGCGCCGAGCTGCCGATTTCGCTGGCGCAGCCGCGCAAGGCGGAAAGCGCCGAAGTACGCCATCTGATCGACAAGGTGTATGAGTTGATGACCGCGAGTTCGGGCCGCCGTGGCAGCGGCGGTGGCCTGATCAGCGAGCGCGAAGTCAAGCTGCAGCTGGGCGACCGCCTGCCGCAGGCCGACATCGCGCACATGGAAGGTATTCTGGAAACGCTGGCCGAGGAGCCGTTCAACGGCCGCGCCGACCTGCCGAAGATCGCCGAAGAGACCGAGCTGACCGACGCCGAGCTGCTGGAAGTGCTGAACGCCTTGCTGCTATTGGGCTTTGCTTATCTGACCAACGGCGATATTTTGCTGACGGAATTGGGCGGGCGTTATGTGAAAGCTGATAACGCCGAGCGCCAGGAGATGTTCGGCAAGCAGCTGCTGGAACACGTGCCGCTGATTGCCTACATCTGCCACGGCCTGGAGCAGGACAAGTCGGGTGACCTGCCGGAAGACTTGTTCCTCAAGCTGCTGCGCTTCACGCTCAGCGAAGAAGAGGCCGAGCGCGCGCTGCGCATGGCCATCGAGTGGGGCCGCTACGGCGACCTGTTCGAGTACAACTTCAACACCGGCGTGATCCAGCGCTCCGAGGAAGACGAAGAAGCCGAGGATTAAAGCCTGGCGAACACGCGGCGCGCGGCGGCGATGGTTTCGTCGATCACCGCGTCGCTGTGCTGCGCGCTGACGAAGCCCGCTTCGAACGCTGCCGGTGCGAAGTACACGCCTTCGTCCAGCATGTGGTGGAAGAACACGTTGAAGCGCTCGCGGTTCCCGGCCATCATTTCGGCATAGTTGTTCGGCGCCGTCTCGCTGAAGTACAGGCCGAACATGCCGCCCACCGAATCCGCGCAGAACGGAATGCCGGCGTCTTTCGCCGCCGCGGTGAGGCCCGCAGCGAGGCGGGCCGCCGATGCGGCCAGCTTGTCATAGAAGCCCGGTTGCTGGATCAGCTTCAGGGTGGTCATGCCCGCCGCCACCGCCACCGGATTGCCCGACAGCGTGCCAGCCTGGTACACCGCGCCCACCGGCGACATTTTGCTCATCAACTCAGTGCTGCCGCCAAACGCCGCCACCGGCAAACCGCCGCCAATGACCTTGCCCAGCGCCGTCAGGTCCGGCTTGATGCCATACAGTTCCTGGGCGCCGCCCAGCGCCACGCGGAAGCCGCACATCACTTCATCGAAGATCAGCAGCGCGCCGTGTTTGGTGCACAGGTCGCGCAGCGCTTGCAGGAATTCGCGGGTGCCCTTGATCAGGTTCATATTGCCGGCCACCGGCTCCACGATCACGCAGGCGATTTCGCTGCCGAAGTTGGCGAACGCCTCTTCGATCTGCGCCACGTTGTTATAGTCCAGCACCAGCGTGTGTTTGACGAAGTCCTCCGGCACGCCGGCCGACGTTGGATTACCAAAGGTCAGCAGGCCGCTGCCCGCTTTCACCAGCAGCGAATCGGCGTGGCCGTGGTAGCAGCCTTCGAACTTGACGATCTTGTCGCGGCCCGTGGCGCCGCGCGCCAGGCGCAGGGCGCTCATGGTCGCTTCGGTGCCCGACGAGACCAGGCGTACCTGCTCCAGCGTCGGCACCAGCTTGACGATTTCTTCCGCCATCTCGATTTCCGCCTCGGTCGGCGCGCCGAACGACAGTCCGCGCGTGGCCGCGTCCTGCACCGCCTTCACCACTTCCGGATGGGCGTGGCCGACAATCGCCGGGCCCCAGGAGCCGATGTAATCGATATAACGCTTGCCGTCCGCGTCCCAGAAGTACGGGCCTTCGGCGCGGGTGATGAAGCGCGGCGTGCCGCCCACCGAACGGAAGGCGCGCACCGGCGAGTTGACGCCGCCCGGCGTGGTTTTCTGGGCGCGTTCAAACAGCTGATCGTTTTTGGAAATCGTGGTCATGATGGCATCTCAAAATGGAAAAATCGGTTCGGCACGAACTTGCCCATGCCGTAGCGCTGCGCATGCGCCAGCGCGCCGACAGTGTACTCCTGCGCCGCTGCCACCGCTTCCGGCGCCTCCGCGCCACGCGCCATGAAGGCCGCCACCGCCGCCGACAGCGTGCCGCCGGCGCCGATGAATGGTCCGGGCAGATGCTGCCAGGCGTCGTGGCTGATGACGCCATCGGCGCCGAACAGGGTGTTGGCCAGCGTGCCGTCGCCCTGGTTGCCGGATTGTGTGCCGGTCACCAGCACGAATTCGCAGCCCAGGGCCAGCAAGTGCTCGACGTCCGACACCAGCATGTCCTCATCTGCCTCTGGGGCTGCGTCCGCGTCTTCGGCGCCGTCGGCGTCACTTTCGCGCCAGGTCTCGGCCAGGCGGCCCAGCTCCACCTGGGACAGCATCAGCAGCGTGGCCTGCGGCACCAGCAGCTGGCGGATGGCGGTCAGCAGCTCTTCGGCGTCGTCGTCGGGCAGGGCGGGCAGGCGGGAACTGAAGGGATCGAGGATCAGCGGCGCGTCCGGGTAGTCGGACAAAATCTCGGCAATCGCCGCCACCTGCTCAAGATTGGTGATGGCGCCGACCTTGAACGCGGCCATGGTCATATCTTCCAGCACCACGCGGGCCTGGTCGGCCACCCAGTCCGGGTCGATATCCTGCATGTCCTCGACGTGGGCACTGTCGCCGATCAACAACGCAGTAGTGACGGCCACGCCGGTGCAGGACAGGGCCGAAAAAGCTGCCAGGTCGGCCTGGACGCCGGTGGCGCCAGCCGGATCGGCAGCGCCGAAGCTTAATATAAGAGGAGAAGTTTGGTTTTGCACGGCGGGTAGATTAAGATACCTAATTCGGCATTTTACTAGATTGAAGGTGGCAAAACGTGAGTAGCAACGAAACAACGCAGGAGTTCCAGACCTGGATGTGCCTGATCTGCGGCTGGATTTACGATGAAGAAGCCGGCCTGCCGGACGAAGGCATCGCGCCGGGCACCCGCTGGGCCGACGTCCCGATGAACTGGAGCTGTCCGGAATGCGGCGCCCGCAAGGACGACTTCGAGATGGTAGCCATCTAACCAGAGGCGCCGATCCGGCCTGCGACTATGACGACAACTGCGCTGAAAATCATGGTGATCGACGACAGCAGCACCATTCGTCGCTCGGCCGAGATCTTTTTGACCCAGGCCGGCTATCAGGTGGTGCTGGCCGAAGACGGCTTCGATGCCCTCGCCAAGATCAACGACCATCACCCGGCGCTGATCTTCTGCGACATCCTGATGCCGCGTCTCGACGGCTACCAGACCTGCGCGCTGATTAAAAAAAGCGCAAAATTCCATGCCACGCCGGTGCTCATGCTGTCTTCCAAGGACGGCCTGTTCGACCGCGCGCGCGGCAGCATGGTGGGCGCAGTCGCCTACCTGACCAAACCATTTACCAAGGACAGCCTGCTGACGGCGGTGCGCGAGCACACCGGCGGCGCTGTCGCTACACCAGAATAGAGAGCCGCAGGGGGAAATATGGCCATACAAAGAATTCTCATCGTCGATGATTCGGCCACGGAGCGCTACTACCTGAGCGACATCCTCACGCGCAGCGGCTACACTGTGTCGGTCGCGGTCAGCGGCGAGGAAGCGCTGGAAAAGCTCAAGGCCGAGAAACCGGAGCTGATCCTGATGGACGTGGTGATGCCCGGCGCGAACGGCTTCCAGGTCACGCGCTCGATTGCGCGCGATCCGGAGCTGAAGGACGTCCCGATCATCATCTGCTCCAGCAAGAGCCAGGAGACGGACCGTATCTGGGCGCTGCGCCAGGGGGCGAAAGACTACCTGGTCAAGCCGGTTGACCCGGCCGAACTGCTGGCCAAGATCGCGGCGCTCGGCTAACCATGAGCGCGACCCCGGAACGCCGCAGCCGCCTGCGCCAGTATCAGGTGCAGCTTTTGGAGCGCATGCAGGCCGCCAAGACCGGCGCGGCCGAGGGCGGGCGCGAATTGGGCGTGATGATCGGCGGCCGTCTGTGCCTGCTCGACCTGACCCAGATCAGCGAGATCGTGCCGCTGCAAACGGCAACACCGGTGCCGCTGACGCAGGACTGGTATCTGGGGCTGACCAATATCCGCGGCCATTTGACCGGCGTGATCGACCTGGCGCGCTATCGCCAATACGGGGCTGGCGACGCCGCGCCCGCCGAGCGCCGGCTGATTACGTTCGCGCCCGGACTGGGATTCAACTGCGCGCTGCTGGTCGAGCGCGTGCTGGGCCTGCGCAAGCTGGCCGAGATGGAAGCCGTAGCGGGCGACGAGTTCCGCGACGGCGAAGGACAATCATGGCTGCGCCTCGATCTGGCGCGGCTGGTGCAGGAACCGCGTTTTGTGCAGGTAGGACTCGTATAGCAAACACTTGAATCCGGAGAGGTGTATGGCGTTTAAGATTTTCTCGCGTGGCAGCCGGAGTGCCGCACAAGATGCAGCAGCAAATTCGGAGTTTGGCGACTCGCAGTTTCTGCACACCGCCAGCGGCGCTGCGCCAACGTCGGCGCCCCCCGAGCCCTCGGCCCATGCCGACGACAGCGACGCCCCGCTGCGCCTGCGCGATGCGCTGGGCCGCCGCCGCAATGCTACCGCACCGGCCGATACCGGCCCCGGTTTCAAACTGCCGCTGATCGGCCACCTGCCGGCGCAGCGCCAATTGAGCGTGCTGTCCACCGCGCTGGCGGTGTCCCTCGGCCTGAGCGCGGTGTTCGTCGCGCTGAACACCATCCAGGGCGCCAACCGTTCGGCGCAGACGCAGGTCGCCAGCGATGCACTGATGCACTCGCAGCGCATCGGCAAGGCCGCGCCCAACGCGGTGCAGGGCAGCGTCGAAGGCTTCCGCCAGCTGGAGGAAAGCCGCAAGGAACTCAATAAAGACATTAATCTGATGACGCGCGGCGGCCAGTATCAGGGCCGCTCGATCGGCGAGCCGTCGGCCGATATCGCGGTGGTGGTGGCGGCCGCGCGCAAGCAGTGGACCGCGACCGATCTCGCTGCCGGCACCATCCTCACGCTCAAGGCAGACCTGAGCGGCATGGACAAGACGCTGCAAAAGCTGCACGAGTTGTCGCCCGACCTGCTGGTGCGCACCGAGGACCTCATCAACCTCAAGCTGCAGCGCGGCGCCTCGGCGCGCGAGATCGCGGCGCTGGGCAAACTGACCATGCTGACGCAGCGCATGGGCCGCAGCGTCGGCGAATTCGTCACCGCCGGCGGCATCAGCTCCGAGACCGCGTTCCAGCTGGGGCGCGACACCACCGTATTCCGCAATACCATCGACGGCTTCCTCAACGGCAGTCCGCAGCAAGGGCTGGCCGCAGTGCGCGAACCGGACCTGCGCACCAAGTTCACCGAGCTGCAAGGCACGTTCGAGGCGTATCAGAAGCTGGTGACGGCGATCCTGGAAAAACTGGACAAGTTCAATGCGGCCAAGGCGGCCGAGCAGCTGATCTTCAACGACAATGAAGCGCTGCGCCAGCGCCTGGGCGTGTTGCAGCAGGCTTACCGCGAGCACCAGGATTCGCTCGATATCACCTTCTGGCTGATGGTGGCGGGCGCCATGCTGACGCTGGTGTCGGCGGCGGCCATCGGCCGCGTGCTGCTGATGGATTCGAACAACCGCACGCGCGGCGCGGAACGCCGCCGGCAGGAAGCGGAGGCCATGCGCCAGCAGGCGCAGAAGAAGGAAGAGGAAGCCAAGTCGATGAACGACCAGAATCAGGCGGCGATTCTGCGCCTGATGAATGAGCTGCAGGAAGTGGCGGACGGCGACCTGACGGTGCAGGCCACGGTGTCCGAAGACATCACCGGCGCGATTGCCGACTCGGTCAACTATACGGTGGAAGAGTTGCGCGGGCTGGTGGGCCGGGTGACGGCGACGGCGGAGCAGGTGACCAAGGCGTCCACCCATGCGCAGAGCATTTCCAGCGACCTGCTGGCGGCGTCGCAGCAGCAGTCGCGCGAGATCCAGGATGCCTCGTCCACCGTGGTGAAGATGGCCAACGAGATTACCGACGTCTCGCGTTCGGCCAGCGAGTCGGCGGATGTGGCGCTCCAGTCGGTGGCGGCGGCGCGGCAGGGTTCCACTGCGGTGGAAAACGCCATCAAGGGCATGAACGAGATTCGCGAGCAGATTCAGGATACCTCCAAGCGCATCAAGCGGCTGGGCGAATCGTCGCAGGAGATCGGCGAGATCACCGAGCTGATTTCCGACATTACCGAGCAGACCAACGTGCTGGCACTGAACGCGGCAATCCAGGCTGCATCGGCCGGCGAGGCGGGACGCGGTTTCTCGGTGGTGGCGGAAGAGGTGCAGCGGCTGGCGGAGCGTTCGGCCGAAGCGGCCAAACAGATCGGCGCGCTGGTGCGCACGATTCAGACCGACACCCACGATGCGGTGGCGGCGATGGAAAAATCGACGCAGGGCGTGGTGGAAGGCGCGCGCCTGTCGGATGCAGCCGGCGCGGCCCTGCATGATATCTCGCAGGTGTCCAACCGTCTGGCGGAGCTGATTTCGGGGATCGCGCAGGCGACCGGGCAGCAGGCGACGTCGGCGTCCGGCGTGGCGCAGAACATCCAGCATATTCTCACGGTGACTGAGCAGACGCAGGACGGCACGCAGCAAACCGCACAATCGATTCACAAGTTATCGGTGCTGGCGCAGGAGTTGAAGAACTCCGTGGCGCGATTCCGCATCACGTAAAGGCCAAGCATGACCACAACTGATTTCTCGACTCCACAGCAACCGCAATTGGACACCGGCCCCTTGTCGTGGGTGATGGTGGAAATCCGCGAGTCGCTGGCACGTTCGCGTACCGCGCTCTTCGAGGCGGGCGGACGGGCGCCGGAAGATCAGGCCACGCAGCTGCAGCACGCGAAGTCGCATTTGCACCAAGCGCACGGCGCACTGCAGATGGTGGATGTGGATGGCGTCAGTCTGATGACCGAGGTGGCCGAGGCGGCGCTGGACCGTTTCAAGGCCGGCACGCTGAAGTGCAGCACCGACCATGCGCAGGCGGTGGCGCAGCTGTATCAGGCACTGGTGGAGTATCTGGAAGAGCTGCTGCAAGGTGCGCCGTCGCAGCCGGCAAAGCTGTTCCCGTACTATCGCGCGGTGCAGGAGATGATGGGCGCGGAGCGCATCCATCCGGCCGATTTGTTCTATCCCGATTTGTCGCAACCCGTTAGCCTGCCGCCGGCCGATGCTGCCGATGTCGCGCCGGATTACGCCGCCTTCCGCCAGCGCTTCGAGCGCGCGCTACTGCCTTATTTGAAGGGGACTGGCGATGCAGGCGCGCTGCTGGACGCCATCACGCTGGTGGCCGATGCGCAGCAGGATGGGCAGGCCCGCGCCTTCTGGCTCGCCATGCAAGCCTTCGCCGAACTGGTGGCTGGCGGCCAGGTGCCCGGCGGCTTGTATGTGAAGCAGCTGTTTGGCCTGATCAACCTGCAGATCCGCCGTCTGAGCCAGGGCGAGGCGGCGCGGCCGGAAGCCATGCTGCGCGACGCCTTGTTCTTCGTCGCCACTGCCGGTGCGGAATCCGCATCGCCAGCGGTGCAGCAGGTTCGCGCCGCCTTCGCGCTGGACGGCCTTGCGCCGACTGATTATGAAACGCGCCGTTACGGCCAGATCGACACCGAAGCGCTGGAACGCGCCAAGGCTGGCATCGCGCAGGCCAAGGTTTATTGGGACCGTCTCGCCAATGCCGAAATCGATCCCGATCTGGATGCCGCTTTCGACTCAGCCCTGCACAACATCGCCGGCGAATGTGACAAGCTCAATTTGTCCACACTGGGCGCCTTGCTGCGTCAGTTGGCTGACGTCGCGCGCAAGGCTGTATCGGCAGGGCGCAGCGAAGAACTGGCGCTGGAGATGGCCACTGCCCTGCTGTTTGCGGAACACGGCTTGCAGCACATCCGTCATCTGCCCGGCGATTTCGCGGCGCACGCCGACACCATCGGCGCGCGCTTGCTGGCGCTGGTGTCCGGCGAAACGCCGCCGGAACCGGCGCAATGGCAAAAAGGCCTGGCGCGCCAGATGCAGCAGGACGACACCGTGGTCGCGCTGGCGATGGAGATGAAGACCGGCCTGCGCCAGGTGGAGAAGGTGCTGGACGATTACTACGCCGATCCATCGAAACGCCCGTCGTTGATGGAACTGGACCCGGTGCTGCATCAGCTGCAAGGCGCGCTGGCGGTGCTGGACCAGGATGACGCGATGCACGCTGCGCGTCATGTGAAGTCTGCGGTGCAGGCGCTGGCGCATGGCGATGGCGATCCGGCGCAGGAACCGAAGGCGCTGGACGATATCGCGCAGAACGTTGGCGCGCTGGGATTCTTTGTCGACATGCTGGCGCAGAATGCGGCCGGAGCGCGCGAGCGCTTTGCGTTCGATGCGGAGCATGGGACTTTCCGTTCGGTGCCGTTCAAGAAGATCGCGGCGTCGGATTCGATACCGGTGCTGGAGGAACAGGTGCCTGCGCCTGCGCCGGTGGCCATGCCGGTCGAAGCGCCGCCGCCGGCGTCCAGCGACGCGGCGGTGGAGGCGGAGCTGCTGGAGATCTTCATCTCCGAGGCGCAGGAAGTGCTGGTGTTTGTCGCACAGACCTTGCCGCTGGCGCGCAGCGAGGAGCATTTGACCATGCTGCGTCGCTCCTTCCATACGCTGAAGGGTAGTGGGCGCATGGTTGGACTGAACCAGTTTGCCGATGCGGCGTATGCCATCGAGAAGGTGATGAACGTGTGGCTGGCAGAGCAGCGCGCGGCCACGGATGCGCTGTATGAACTGCTGAACGGCGCTTCGCAAGAAATGAGCGCGTGGGTGGCGGAGCTGGTCGCCACCGGCGTCTCGGCGCGCAACGCCGATGCTCTGACCGCCGCCGCCGCGCGCGTGCTGGACGGCGCCGAACCAGACCTCGCGGCCCCCGCGCCAGCCGCCAGCCCCGCCACCACGCCCGCGCCACCTGCCGACGCACCGTCCACCGCCGACGACAGCGCGCTCGAGCCGACGCTTGAGGCGCCGCTGCCCGACGACGACGTCGCAGCCTCCGCCGAACCTGTCGACGGCGGTGAGGCTGTCGAAACGCCTTCGCTGGAAGCCGATGCAGACGACGAACCGCCTGTGGCCACACCGGCCCAGCCGCCACTGGTCACGCACGGCAATGTCATCGAATTCCCGACCATCACGCCGACCGTCCCGCGCGACGACAACGTGAAACTGATCGGCGGCACGGAAATCCCTCTGCCGCTGTACAACATCTACCTGCACGAATCCGACGATTTGGTGCGCAAGCTGGAAACCGACTTCGGCGAATGGCGCCACGAGCCGCGCCGCCCGGTGAACCCGGAAGCGCTGGCCGCATCGCATACGCTGGCCGGCACCTCGGGCACGGTCGGCTTCAAGGCGCTGCGCGAACTGGCGCTGGCGCTCGAGGGAACGCTGGAAGTGTTGCTGCCGCCGGCGCCGCATCTGGACCAGGCGCAGCACGACCTGCTGGACTTCACCATGCAGCGCATCCGCCAGATGCTGCAAAGCTTCGCAGCGGGCGACATGCCGCCAGCGCAGCCGGAGCTGATCGCTGCGCTGAACGGCCTGCGTGATGAGCTGATGGTGATGCCGCCGGCAGCCAGCAACGAGATCGAGCTGCGGCTGGATAGTCTGGTGGCTGAGACGATGGACGAATTGCATGCGCCGCCGGCGGTGCAGGAGTCGCCGCTGGATCAGCTGTTCCGCGAAACCTACAACGCCATCAGCGGTACTGTACCGGAGTCCGAAGCACCGACCGCGCCGCCGTCGAAGAAAAAGCCGGAAGTGCATGTCGACGACGGCATCGATGACTTGTTCAACGCCGCCTTCGACGACGCTTTCGCCGATCCGCCGCTGCAAATCGCCGAACCGCTCGCCCCGGCCCCAGCCCCAGCCCCCGAGCCGGCCGCGTGGCCCGCCGAAGAAGCCGACGAGCCAGCGCCCCTCGCCGCCGAAGCTGACGCGTCGCCGCCAGCGGACGAGCCACCGCCGCCGGCTGCCGAAGTCGAACCGGTCGAGGAACTCGCGCCGGTTGACGAACCGCCTGTCCTTGCCGAACCTGAAACAGAGGTCATCGCGCTGGCGCCGGCCGAGCCGGAAGTCCTGGCCGCCGCTCCCGCCATCTTCCACGATGAACTGGACGACGACCTGCTGCCGGTGTTCCTCGAAGAAGGCGCAGACCTCTTGCCGCAAGTGGGCGAAGCACTGCGCGCCTGGCAGCACACGCCGACCGACACCACGCACGCCCAAAGCCTGCTGCGCCTCCTGCACACCGTGAAGGGCAGCGCGCGCATGGCCGGCGCCATGCGCCTCGGTCAGCACTGCCACGAAATCGAGACCCACATCGAAAACATGGTGCACGCCGGCTCCGCCACGCCGCACGCTTTCGATGAACTGCTGGCCCACTACGACCACGCACTGCTGCTGTTCGAACAACTGCAGCATCCAGAATCTCAGCATGTCGCCGCCATCGCCGGCATGGCGGGCGCCGTTACCACGCTGATTGGCGACACCAGCCAGGCCACGCCATCCGCGCACATCGTGCCCGATCCCGAAGCAGTGGCCGCCGCAACGGCCGCCGTGCCGCCTGCCGGCGACGACACGCAAGCCGGCGTCAAGGCTCCGCTGGTGCGCGTGCGTGCCGACATTCTCGACCGGCTGGTCACCCAGGCCGGCGAAGTCTCGATCTTGCGCTCGCGCCTTGAAAATGAAGTCGACACCCTGCGCAACTCGTTGGCCGACTTCTCCGATAACCTGGCCCGCCTGCGCCGCCACCTGCGCGAAGTCGAGATGCAGGCCGAATCGCAAATCGCCTCGCGCATGGCCATCTCCAGCGAACGCGAATTCGACCCGCTGGAATTCGACCGTTTCACGCGCCTGCAGGAACTCACCCGCATGATGGCCGAAAGCGTCAACGACGTCGCCAGCTTCCACGAAAGCCTGACCCGCTCCGTCGACACCGCCCACAACGACCTGACGCAGCAAGCGCGCCTGACGCGCGACCTGCAGCGCGACCTGATGCGCGTACGCATGGTGCCGTTTGCGAGCATCTCCGAACGCCTGTTCCGCGTCGCCCGCCAGAGCGCCAAGGACGTGGACAAGCGCGTCAACCTCGACATCCGCGGCAGCAATGTGGAACTGGACCGCAGCGTGCTCGAACGCATGGCGGCGCCATTCGAACACCTGCTGCGCAACGCCATCGCCCACGGCGTCGAATCGCGCGACGCCCGCGCCGCCGCCGGCAAGAACGAAACCGGCGAACTGCTGGTGCAAGTGGCGCAAGAGGGCAACGAAGTGGTCATCGCCTTCAGCGACGACGGCGGCGGTCTCGATCTGGAGCGCATCAAGGCCAAGGCCATCAGCGTTGGACTGCTGGACGAAAACGAGCAAGCCACCGACGCGCAAATCGCCGACCTGATTTTCGAACCCGGCTTCTCCACCGCCGAAGCGCTGACCGAGTTGTCGGGGCGCGGCGTTGGCATGGACGTGGTGCAGTCGGAAGCGCAAGCACTTGGCGGCCGCGTCGACCTGTATTCGGAGCCAGGCAAAGGATCGCGTTTCACCATCCGCCTGCCATTGACGCTGGCCGTTACACAAGTGGTGGTGCTGGCCGCCGGCGGCAGGACCTACGCGCTGCCGGCCATCCTGGTCGAACAAGTACTGCAAATGAAAGAGCATGCGCTGGCCGAAGCCCGCAGTAGTGGCATGCAGTACCTGCCAACCTTGCTCGGCGATCCGGCGCAGCCGCCGGCGCAGCGCTCGTCGCCGGTGCTGATGCTCAAGAACGGCAACGATAAGCTGGCCTTGCAGGTCGATGAAGTGCTGGGCAACCGCGAGGTGGTGATCAAAAATATCGGCCCGCAGCTGTCGCGCATGGTGGGCATTGCCGGCGCCACGGTGCTGGGCACCGGCGATATTGTGCTGATCCTGAATCCGGTGGCGCTGGCGCAGCACCTGGCGCATCACCCGGAAGTGAAGCAGTTGTACGCGCAGGCGGCGGCCGACAGTCCTGCCGCGCCGGCGCAGCAAGGCCGCACCATCATGGTGGTGGACGATTCGCTGACCGTGCGCCGCGTCACCCAGCGCCTGCTGGAGCGCGAAGGCTACCGTGTGCTGCTGGCCAAGGATGGCGTGGACGCGCTGGAACAGCTGCAGGAAACGCCGCCGGCGCTGATGCTGGTCGATATCGAGATGCCGCGCATGGACGGCTTCGACCTCACGCGCAATGTGCGTGGCGACGAGCGCACAAAAAACATCCCGATCATCATGATCACCTCGCGCAGCGCGGACAAGCACCGCAACGTGGCGCTGGAGCTGGGCGTGAACGCCTACTTCGGCAAGCCGTTCCAGGAAGACGTGCTGCTGGAAGCCATCGCAGGCCTGATCAAGCAGGCTTCTTGACCACCTCGTAGCGCTCGAGCGTACGCTTGCGCGCTTCGTCGTGCATCACGATCGGCGGCCAGTAGTCCGGCGCCAGCATGCGCGGCGCCAGCCACGGCGCGTGGATTTCTTTCGCGCTTAGTGACTGCAACTGCGGCAGGTAGCGGCGGATGAATTTGCCGTCGCCGTCAAACTTCTCCGATTGCGTAACCGGATTGAAGATGCGGAAGTAGGGCTGCGCATCGCAACCGGACGACGAAGCCCACTGCCAGCCGCCGTTGTTGGAGGCCAGGTCGAAGTCGTTGAGATGCAGCGCAAAATATGCCTCGCCGCGCCGCCAGTCGATGCCGAGATCCTTGATCAGGAAGCAGGCCGTTACCATGCGCAGGCGGTTGTGCATGTAGCCGGTCTGGTTCAGCTGCAGCATGGCCGCATCCACCAGCGGATAGCCGGTGCGGCCTTCGCACCACGCGGCAAACAGCTCGTCGGCTTCCGGCCCGGTTTCCCATTCAATCGCATCGTAGGCCGGCTTGAACGCGCCGACCACCACGTGCGGGTTATGGTACAAAATCATGGCGTAGAACTCGCGCCAGATCAGTTCCGACAGCCACACGGCAGCGCCTTCGCCACCGGCGCCGCGCTCCTGCAAATCCAGCACCGTGCGCACCATGTGGCGCACCGACAGCGTGCCAAAGCGGAAGTGGATCGATAAATACGATGGCCCTTTCACCGCCGGGAAATCGCGCGCCACGTTGTAGCCGGCGATGCGCGTCAAAAAATCCTCGAACAGTTGCGAAGCGCCCGACATGCCGGTCGGGATTTTCAATTCGGCCAGGTTGCTTGGCTCAAAGCCGAGATCGGCCAGCGTTGGCAAGGCCGGGGCGGGCGAAGGCGGCGGCGCCAGCCGCGCCGCATGCGGCTCGATGTGGTACGGCGCCAGCACCGACGGATCAGCCGCCAGCTTCTTCAGCCAGGCGTTCTTGTACGGCGTGAACACCGAGAACACGCCGCCGGTCTGTGACAGCACTTCGCTGCGTTCGAAAATCACCTGG
>Ga0105244_10000603_pt1 | contig 31983 bp, 24 predicted proteins | sample KBSM44metaG_FD_80423 | JGI IMG/M metagenome (GOLD analysis project Ga0105244, IMG submission 80423) | Miscanthus rhizosphere microbial communities from Kellogg Biological Station, Michigan, USA - KBS M4-4 metaG | ecosystem: Host-associated > Plants > Roots > Rhizosphere > Soil | place...
GATATGCGCGGCAATCATCTAGGAGAAACACCATGTGTGGAATTGTAGGCGCAGTCGCTGAACGCAACGTCACCGCCATCTTGCTCGAAGGCCTCAAGCGCCTGGAATACCGCGGCTATGACAGCGCCGGCGTGGCCGTATTTACCAATGCCGGCAAGCTTGAGCGCATGCGTCGCCCGGGCAAGGTCAGCGAGTTGGAGCAGGCCCTGGCCGGCGAGCCGCTGGTAGGTCGTTTGGGCATCGCCCACACCCGTTGGGCCACCCACGGTGCGCCCTGCGAGCGTAACGCCCACCCGCATTTCTCCGGCGACCTGGCCGTGGTGCACAACGGCATCATCGAAAACCACGAAGTGCTGCGTGAACAACTCAAGGGCCTGGGCTATGCGTTCACCTCGGACACCGACACTGAAGTCATCGCGCACCTGCTGAACCACAAGCTCAAGATCCTGGGCGACCTGACCGTGGCCCTGAAAGCCACCGTGAAGGAACTGCACGGTGCCTACGGCTTGGCCGTTGTGTCCGCCAGCCAACCCGACCGTGTGGTTGCCGCCCGCAGTGGCAGCCCGCTGGTGATCGGCCTGGGCCTGGGGGAAAACTTCCTCGCCTCCGACCAACTGGCCCTGCGCCAGGTCACTGACCGCTTCATGTACCTGGAAGAAGGCGATATTGCCGACATCCGCCGTGAAAGCGTGCAGATCTGGGACGTCAACGGCAATTCCGTCGAGCGCGAAGCGGTGCAATACCGCGACGGTGCCGAGGCTGCCGATAAAGGCGAGTTCCGCCACTTCATGCTCAAGGAAATCCACGAGCAACCGTCCGTGGTGCAACGCACCCTTGAAGGTCGCCTGAGCCAGAATCAAGTACTGGTCAACGCCTTCGGCCCGCAAGCCGCCGAGCTGTTCGCCAAAGTGCGCAATGTGCAGATCGTCGCCTGCGGCACCAGCTACCACGCCGGTATGGTTGCCCGTTACTGGCTGGAAGAACTGGCCGGTATCCCGTGCCAGGTCGAAGTCGCCAGTGAGTTCCGCTATCGCAAGGTGGTGGTGCAACCCGATACCCTGTTCGTGACCATCTCCCAGTCCGGCGAAACCGCCGACACCCTGGCTGCACTGCGTAATGCCAAGGAGCTGGGTTTCCTCGGCAGCCTGGCGATCTGCAACGTCAGCATCAGCTCCCTGGTGCGTGAATCCGACCTGACCCTGCTCACCCAGGCCGGTCGCGAAATCGGCGTAGCGTCCACCAAGGCCTTCACCACCCAGTTGGTCGGCCTGCTGTTGCTGACCTTGTCCCTGGGCCAAGTGCGCTGCACCCTCGCCGAGGGCGTCGAAGCCACGCTGGTGGAAGAACTGCGCCGCCTGCCGACCCGCCTGGGCGAAGCCTTGGCCATGGACAGCACCGTGGAAAAAGTCGCCGAGCTGTTCGCCGACAAGAACCACACCCTGTTCCTCGGCCGTGGTGCGCAATACCCGGTGGCGATGGAGGGGTCGCTCAAGCTCAAGGAAATTTCGTACATCCACGCCGAAGCCTACCCGGCCGGCGAGCTGAAACACGGCCCGCTGGCCCTGGTGGATGACGACATGCCGGTGGTCACCGTTGCGCCCAACAACGAACTGCTGGAGAAGCTCAAGTCGAACCTGCAGGAAGTGCGCGCCCGTGGCGGCCAATTGATCGTGTTCGCTGACGAAAAAGCCGGCATGACCAACGGTGAAGGCACCCACGTCATCAACATGCCGCACATCCACGACACCCTGTCGCCGATCCTCTACACCATCCCGCTGCAGTTGCTGTCGTACTACGTTGCCGTGCTCAAGGGCACCGACGTCGACCAGCCGCGCAACCTGGCGAAGTCGGTGACCGTGGAGTAAACCGTCATGAATCGACTGGCTGCCATGGAAGCCTTGGTACGCGTCATTGAAACCGGTTCGTTTTCCGGTGCGGCACGCCAGCTTCACGTGGGGCAGCCAGCGATTTCAAAAGCCATCGCCCAGCTGGAAGAGCGGCTGGGCGTGCGCCTGCTGCTGCGTTCTACCCACGGCCTGACGCCCACCGAAGCCGGACAAAACTTCTACGAACACGCCAAGCGTTCGATCGAAGAGGCTGACGAGGCGGACATGGCCGCGCGGGGAGCCGCGATGGCGCTCACCGGCCGTTTGCGGATTTGCGCCGCCGTGACCTTTGCACGGCTGCACATCGTGCCGCACCTGGGGCTGTTCCTCGCGGAGCACCCATCGCTGGAGGTCGAGGTGGTGCTGGATGATCGCAACGTCGATCTCATCGAAGCCGGCATCGACGTGGCGCTGAGAATGGGCGACCTGGTCGACTCCGGTTTGACCGCCAGGAAAATCGCCCAGTCTCGCCGCCTGGTGCTCGGCACACCGGCCTATTTCGAAAGCGCTGGCGAGCCGCAGGTACCTGCGGATGTGGCGTCCCATCAAGCCGTCGTCTACGACCAACGGGGCGGTGGCGCGGTGTGGGCGTTTCAGCAAGGTTCGGAAAAAACCACTGTGACCGTTCGCGGGCGGCTGCGCATCAGTGCGGCTGAAGGTATTCGTGAAGCGGTGCTGGCGGGGCTGGGCCTCACTATCTCCTCCGAATGGATGTTCGCACCCGAGCTACAGGCCGGAACCGTGAAACCCGTGCTGCAAGACTGGACACTGCCCTCGATCGACCTGTGGGCCGTGTTTCCCACGGGTCGTCAGGCCAGCGCCAAGGCGCGGGCTTTTGTTGCGTTCGTGGAATCGCGGATGGCAACGGCATCCCCGCCGACCTGATCCTCTTGCTCAAGGCCAAGCTATTCTGATCTGGAATAACCTTCATGCTTGGTCACCCTCTACAAGGCATGCACCTCCGTCAGTACCGTTGAGTCCTTGGTCCGTAACCCACGGGCACTCAACAGGTGGAGCACTGCATGGCCAGGCTACAAGGCAAGGTCGCCGTCATCACGGGCGGTAACAGCGGTATCGGGCTGGCGACAGCCAAGCGTTTCGTCGATGAAGGCGCCAGCGTTTTCATCTTCGGCCGCCGGCAAGCCGAACTGGACAACGCCGTCACCCTGATTGGTGGCGACATCACGGCGGTGCAGGGCGACGCGTCCGAACCCCGCGACCTCGACCGGCTCTACGCGACGGTCGAGCAGGCGAAGGGCAAGCTGGATGTACTGTTTGCCAACGCGGGTGTGGTGGAGCTTCGCCCCCTGGAAGCGTTTTCCACCGAACACTACGACAAGACCTTCGACGTCAACGTGCGCGGCCTCGCGCTCACCGTGCAGAAAGCGTTGCCGCTGCTGCGCGATGGCGCCAGCGTCATCCTCACCGGCTCGATTGCCGGGGTCAAAGGCTATCCCACCTACGGCACCTACAGCGCCAGCAAGGCGGCGGTCCGTTCGTTCGCACGCACCTGGACGATGGAGCTGAAAGACCGCGGCATCCGGGTCAACACCCTCAGCCCGGGCGCCATCGATACACCGATCATGGACAGCCAGGTGTCCACGCCCGAAGAGGCTGACGCCCTGCGCGTTCAATTCGCACACGCCACTCCGCTCGGTCGCCTTGGCCGGCCTGAAGAGGTGGCGTCGGTTGCCCTCTTTCTCGCCTCTGAAGACAGCAGCTTCGTGGCCGGTATCGACCTGTTTGTCGATGGCGGCATCGCCCAGGTCTAGTCACCGCATCCACTCAAAAACACGGAACTCATCATGACCAAGCTATTCAGCGCTACCCAAGTCGGCACCCTCAACCTGGCTCACCGCGTCGTGCTTGCACCGCTTACCCGCCTGCGCACCGAAGCCGGTGATGTACCCGGCGACTTGATGGTCGAGTACTACACCCAGCGCGCCACCCAAGGCGGGTTGCTGATCGCCGAAGCCACCAGCGTGTCGCCCATGGGCATCGCCTATGCACTGGCGCCTGGCATCTACACCGATGCGCAAGTGGCCGGCTGGAAGCGTGTGACCGACGCCGTGCACGCCAAAGGCGCCAGCATCTACCTGCAAATCTGGCACGGCGGCCGCCAGGCGCACCCGGGTAACCTGGACGGTGCGCAACCCGTCGCCCCTTCGGCAATTCGCGGTGAAGAAAAATCGGTGATCCGCGACGGTGACAGCATCGCCGAGGTGGATCAGGTGGTGCCCCGTGCACTCAGGATCGACGAGATCCCCGGCGTCATCGAAGAATTCCGCCGTGGGGCAGAACGCGCCAAGGCTGCAGGCTTTGACGGTGTAGAACTGCATGGCGCCAACGGTTACCTGCCGGACCAGTTCCTGCAGGACGGCTCCAACCACCGCGACGACGCTTACGGCGGCCCGATCGAGAACCGTGCGCGGTTCATGCTCGAAGTCGTCGAGGCACTGGTCTCGGTGTGGGGTGGTAACCGCGTGGCGGTGCGCATTTCTCCGAGCGGCCAGTTCGGCACCATGTCCGACAGCAACCCGGCCGCGACCTTCGGCTACCTGGCCGAGGCACTCAACCGCTTCGGCCTGGCCTATCTGCACGTCATTGAGCCGCGCATTCGCGGTTACGAAGACGTCAAGTTGAACGTCCCTGCCGTGGCCTCCAAAAGCCTGCGCGGTATCTTCAAGGGGCCGATCCTGGCGGCTGGCGGATTTTCCCGGGACACCGCCGAGGAAATCCTCGCGGCGGGCGATGCCGACCTGGTCGCGTTCGGCCGGCTCTTCATCTCCAACCCCGACCTGCCGGAGCGCCTGCGCAGCGGCGCGCCTCTTAATGATTACGACCGCAACACCTTCTACGGCGGCCGTGGTGAGGGTTACATCGATTACAGCTTCCTCGGCGAAGTCGTCGCCTGACGCTGTCTTTGTGACGAAGGCGCTTGCTCCCGCTGGACTGCGTAACAGTCCCCAAAAGAGCGGGGGCCGCTTCGCGCCCCAGCGGGAGCAAGCTCCCTAGCCACAAGGATGTGAGTGTCCGATTATGCGTAAACGAACCTTCACGAAATAAACCGGCCCTTCCAGGTGTTCCCTTGGGGAGAACGCGCCAAGCCACCCCTGGAAGACCATCATGCTGACCTGTTTCGAACCCCTTGAAGCCCTGTCCGCCTCGCAAGCCCCGCTGCAGGCCCTGTTCCAGCACGCGGCCGAACGGCCCAATGCCATTGCCCTGATTGCCGACGGTGACGTGTGGTCCTATCACCGCCTGGCCGGTGAGGTGGTGCGTCTGAGCAATGGGTTCAAGCGTGAGGGTGTCGAGCCGGGCGATCGGGTCGTCATGCTGGTGCGCACTTCGCCGCTGTATGCGGTGTTCCTGTTTGCCGCGATGATGAGCGGCGCAATCATGGTGCCGCTCAAGACCGAATTCACCGCGCGGGAGCTGGAGGAGTTTCTGGGCTGGCTGCGGCCTCGGCTGTTTATCCACGAAGCGGATTTGCAACCCGTCATCGCCCAGATAGACGACGCGGCTATCGAACGCACGCGCACCTTCAGCAGCACGAACTGGCACGCGCTGCTGGGCGAAGGCAGTCCGCAAACGGCGGCAGTGCCCGTTGATATCGACTCAACCTGCTTGCTGTTGGCAACCTCCGGCACCACCGGCATGCCCAAGTTGGTGGCCTACAACCAGCGCGCGATTGCCCACGTGGTCGGCGCCTTGGGCGCGTGGCAGTTGGATCTGGATTCGTGCACCCTCGGCAGCACCCCGGTGGCCCATGTGTCTGGCTCGTTCGTGTTGCTGGCGACGATCATCAAGGGCTGCCAGGAAGTCATGTTCAGCCGCTTCGATGCCGACAAACTGCTCGACGCCATCGAGCAAGAGGGCGGCTCGATGCTGTTTGTCGCGCCGTTTATCTGCCCGCCGCTGGTGGACGCCCAGCGCAGGCGCCCACGGAATCTCAGCGCGTTGAAGGTCTGCGGGATTGGCGGCGACGCCTGCCGGCCGAGGGTGGCCGAGACCTTTCAGGACACCTTTGACCTGCGACTGAACAACACCTATGGCCTGACGGAATGCCTGGGCAGCATGGCCTTCGGTTCGGCCTGGGACACCCTCACCGCCGTGCCCGGGCGCGCCCGCCTGGTTGACGCCAACGGCGTGGCCGTGGCACCGGGCGAGGTGGGCGAATTGCAGATGTGCGGCCCCAATCTGAGCCTCGGCTACTGGACCGGCCCCGGCGACATCATCAGCCACAGCCGTGATGGCTGGTTTTCATCCGGCGATTTGATGCAGCAAGAACCCAACGGCGAATTTCGTTTTGTGGGGCGCTGCAAAGACCAGATCGTCTGCTTCACCGACAAGATCTCCCCGGTGGAAGTGGAAAACCAACTGATCCTGCACCCGGCAATCGCCGACGCCGCCGTTGCCGGCGCGCCGGATTGCAACGCCGGGCAGCGCGTGGTGGTGCTGGTCAAGCTGGAACAGGATGCTGCCGACACCACGGCGGACGAGATTCTCGCCTGGCTGCGCACACGCCTGGCGCCGTTCAAGTTGCCCCAGCGCATCGTGTTGAGCCAGACCATCCCGCGTAATGCGCTGGGTAAGGTGGACCGAAATGAGGTGGTGCGAATGGCCCAATCCAATTAACGACCTCTTGTCGAATCTGTGGGCTACTGCCGAGCGCACGGTCCGGCTTTAACCCTAGAATGCCCCCTGTGGATAACTCACCCAGGGACGCGCTCACCATGAATATCGAACTGCTAATTGCCGGCATCGTTGTGTTGATCATTGTCGTCGGCCTGGTGGGCTGGATGGTGGGGGTCTACAACGGCCTGGTGATGCGGCGTAACGATGTGGATAAAGCGTTCGCCAACATCGATGTGCTGCTCAAGCAGCGAGCCGATCAGATCCCGGACCTGATGCGTGTGGTGCAGACCGCCATGAATCACGAGCACGCGCTGTTCACCCGGCTCAGCGATGCGCGCCAGCAGTACCTGAATGCCAGCAGCCTCAACGACAAGGTCGATGCGTCCAACCAGTTGAATGCGGCGCTCAAGTCGGTGATTGCGGTGGCGGAGGGTTACCCGACGTTGATCTCCGGTCCCAACATGGTCGAGTTGCAGCAAGCCATCTCGGCCGTGGAGGAGCGCATTGCCGACCGCCGCGAGTTTTTCAATGAGTCGGTCAACCTCTACAACATCGCCATTGCGGTGTTCCCCGACCTGTTCTTTGCGCGGATGCTCAGCTATCAGCGCATCCCGCTGCTGGCCATCAGCGCTGAAGAAACCCGTTACGAAGGCGTGAAGCTTGAGGTGCCGGGGGCATGAAAACCACTCAGGCGGGCGTTGTGGTGAAAAAGCCGAAGTGGAAAACCGCGCTGGGCCTGGTGTTCCTCGCCGGTTTTATCGCCTTGATGGTGTTCGCGCCGAATATCCTGATCGCGCTGTTTTTTCCGATGCTCATCCTGATCGGCCTACTGGTCAGCTTTGGCCCCAACTTCTACAAAACCGAACAGCGCCTGGCCACCAGCCAGATACGCTCGCTGGCCATGGGCCTGGTGGAGGTGCGCGGCAAGGTCATTGCGGACAAGACCCAGCTGTCGCCGGTCAATGGCAAACCGTGCGTGGGGTATGTGTGGATTGTCGAAGAAGGCACCCAAGACAAAGACGGCGATTGGAGCTGGAGCCGAGTGTCTGGCGAGGCGCGCTGCAATGATTTCCGCCTGAAGGACGCCAGCGGTGAGGTGGCGGTGATTGCCGAGGGCATTGACCTGTTTGGCAATAAATCGCCTGACGAATACGCGTTGCTGGGCAGTTCCCGTCGCCAGGGCGAACTTCTGCTGGTGCAGGATCTGGACGTGATGCTGATCGGCGACGCCTGTGAGCGCGATGGCCATACAGTGATCGCACAGGGCAAAGACCCGAAAGCCGTGTTTGGTGTGGCGTTGACCGTCGATGTGGAAAACCGCCGCGTGCTGGCGCCGTTATGGCGCGCCGGTGGCTTCTATGGTGCGATAGTCGGGCTGCTCGGCGTCGGCGTGATGGCCCTGACCCCGGCCCATTTTGCGCAACTGCATTTACCGGGGCCCGACACTTATCCACAGATGGCCGGACAGGGTCCGGTGTATCAGTTGCTCGCCTGGCTGTACCGCGAAGGTGGTTTTCCGATTCCGTTCATGGCGGCGTTCGGCTTCATGCTGACGATTTTCATGGTGTTGATCTGGACCCGGTTGTTGCTGCCCAAAGGGATACGTCTGGCCGTGGGACGTGTACTCGGCGCGTGGGCAGGGTTGGGAGCGGTCATCGGCGGAGTGGTGGCCTTGCTGCTGTTTGTCGCCCATGTGGATGCGTTGAAGCAATTTTTGATCTGGATGCTGATCTTGCTCGGCACCCTGGCGTTCTCGCTGTTTGAGCAACGTAAGATGGGCCTGGCGTATCAACATTTTGCCAAACGCGTGAGCAAAGGCAGTTTCAGCGACGAAGACGCCTGATCAGGGCACAAACTCCACTTTCAGCCCCCGGCTGGTGCTGCGCCCCTGATCATCGGTGACCCGCAACCGGTACTCGCCCGACTTGCCCGGCCGCCAGTTCAGCAGGGCTTGCGGCGGGCCCTGGGCGATCAGGGTCTGGTCGGCGAACCAGTACAGCGTCACCGCATCGCTGGCGGCGTTGGCGTTCAGCGGGATGCTTTCCTGGGGTTGGGACAGGCGTAACTGGTAGCTCACCTGGGTCAGTGGCGAGCGGATCTGCGGCGCTTCGCTCGTGTCGCTGATGCGATTGGGCTGGCAGTTTTTCATCACGGTGGGTGGTGTGCGCCGAGGCAGGCCGGCTGCGCGGTACAGGCGTTGCACGTCGCTGGGCCAGAATTCGAAGACTTCTTCTCGGGTGTATTGCGCATCAAAGGGCGGGCACGCCGCCTTGCCAGTGCGGGTGTCGATCAGCACCGGGCGATGCAGGTTGGATACACGAATCGGCGACACACCGGGGATGTACCAGGTCTTGCGGGTTTGCGGGCACCAGCGGTTGGGCAGCTCGCCGGATGCGGCGCAGACGTCGATGCGCACCAGCCCCACGGGCGGCTTGTCGGGTTTGATCACCACGTTGGGCAACGCCAGGGGCAACGCGTCGGCGATGCGGAAGAACAACGGCGCGGCGGTCTTGGCCCCGATAAATGCCGGGTTCGGCCGGCCATCGAAGTTGCCCACCCACACCACCAGCACGTAAGGGCCGACCAGGCCGGCACTCCACGCATCGTGAAAACCCCAGGAGGTGCCGGTTTTCCAGGCAGTGCGCCAATGGCGGCTCGGCAACCCGTCGGGGCGTGGGTTGCGGCGCAACATGTCACGCACCATGAATGCCGCTTGGGGCGTGAGCAGTTGCGGGCCGGTGGATTGAGGTTGTTCCTGCAAATAGCGCAACGGGCGTAAATGCCCGTCGCCGGCCAGCATCACGTACAGACGGGCCAGCTCTTCCGGGGTCATCTCGCCGCCGCCGAGCGCCAGGGCCAGGCCGTAATGGCTTTCGTCGCGCAGGCCCTTGATGCCGGCGCGTTGCAACAGCCCGTACAGCGAAGGTGATTTCACCTGGCTGGCCAGCCACACGGCCGGGATATTGCGGCTGCGGATCAACGCATCCCGCGCCGTCAGTGGGCCGACAAAACTGCCGTCGAAATTTTCCGGTTGGAAGTAGCCGAAGTTACTCGGCAGGTCCTTGAGGATGCTCATGGGGTGAATCACCCCCTGATCCAGCGCCAGCCCGTACAGGAAAGGCTTGAGCGTCGACCCGGGCGAGCGCCGCGACAGTACACCGTTGACCTGGCCGTGGATGCCTGTGGATAAGTAGTCCGCCGAGCCCACCAGTGCCTTGACGCTTTGGTCGCGGCTGTCGATCAGGATGGCTGTGGCGTTTTCCACACCGGTGCTGCGCCGCTCGGCGATAAAGCCTGTAATCAGGCGTTCCAGCAATTGCTGCAGTGGCAAGTTGAGCTTGCTGTTGAGTTCGTTGCCCGGCTGGGACGCCAGCAGTTGTTCACTCAGGTGCGGCGCCAGGAACGGGATCTGCTGGCGGTTGCGCGCTTCCAGGGGCAAGTCCAGCAAGCTGTCGTTGCGCGGGTCCTGTGGATAAGTGGCGCGCCAGTCGGCCATCAAGCGCAGCCTGGCGTTTTGCAGCGATGGCCCGAAGCGCGCACGCCGTCCGGGCTGTTGGGGAATCACCGCCAGCGCGAGCGCCTCGGACAACGAAAGCTGCGCCGCCGACTTGCCAAAATAGATGCGGCTGGCGGCCTCGGCGCCTTCGATATTGCCGCCCATGGGCGCTAGGTTCAGGTAGGCCTCAAGGATGTCGTGCTTGCTGTAGCGCGCTTCCAGCCACAGCGCCAGGGCCATCTGCTGCAGCTTGCCCGGTACCTGGCGGGTGTTGAGGTCCCACAGGCGTCGTGCCAATTGCATGCTCAAGGTCGAGCCGCCCTGGCGCTGGCCACCGCTGTAAGTGGCCATGGCCGCCCGCAGCAATGCCGGAGGGTTGACCCCCGGGTGCCAGTAGAAATTACGGTCTTCCTTGAGCAACAAGGCTTCGACCAATGAAGGAGACATCCGCTCCAGAGGTAGCCACAAGCGGTATTGCCCGTCGTCCGCCAGTGTCATGCGCAGCAGTGAACCGTCGTCGGCCAGCACCACCCGTGATGAGGTCACGGCCTGCTCCAGCGGGGCGTGCGGCCAAAGCCGCAACCCCGCCAGCACCACCACCGCCGTACACAGCGGCGCCAGGCGTTTAAGGCTTGGTAATTTCAAGCTGGCCTACTTTGCCGCGCCCTTGCAGGGTGGTTTCGTACATGCCTTCGGCATAAGCCGGTGGCGTATTGAAGGTCCCGGCGTTGGTGGCGCGCACGCGATACACGAAAGTACCTACATCACGCAGCGCGGTGCCGTACAACACCACGCGGTCATCACGTACGTCGACGTAGTCCGGTTGCCAGTTGCTCAGCTCGGTTTCGCCGATCGGCGCTTGCCAGGCATCCACCTCTTGGCTGTCTTCGCCGGTTTCCACGTACTCGGCATCGTCGCCTTCACTTTCCTCGGTGCTCGCGGCTTCCGGCTCCGGTGGCAGGTTATACACAGGCTCGACCCCGCCCGGCAGCAGGTCGACCACAGCCACTTGCTGCACTTGGTCGCGGTCGGTGGCCCGCAGGCGCAGGCGCACCAGGAACTCATCGCCGACGGCGACTTTGCTCACCGGGTCGCCCTTGAGGTCGAGGTATTCGTGGATGATTTCCAGGCCATTGGTGATCGACTTGAGCTTGGCACCCTTGTCGAAGCCGGCTTCGCTGAGCATGTAGAACGCGGCCGGGCCGTCGGTTTTCTCCATCACCAGTTTCTGCGTGGCGCTCGGCACGGCAGCGCGGGGTGGCTGGCCAGCCATTTCCAGCAATTGCTGTTGTTTGTCACTCAGCCACGCGGTGGCCTTGAGCGTCATGTCGCTTTGCGCACGTTGGCCGTAGTTGTCCAGGGCACGCAGCAACAGCGCAGCCGACAGCGAGTTGTAACGCTGTTCGTTGAGGCGTTTGCCGAGCTTGTCCAGCAGCGCCGTCGGCACGTCGTCGATCATCTCCGGGAAGTGACGTGCCAGCAGGTGCAGGTGTTCTGCGTCGTGCACCAACGGGTCGTAGTACAGACCGTCGCTGTCCCACTTATCCACAAGGGAGCGCCACGGGATTTTGCGGAACAGCGTATCGGCCTGGCGATCCTGCTTGAGCAGCTTGTAGCTGGCGGCCAGGTACGCGGCGCCCAAGTCGTTCTGCCAGGTGTCCTTGAAGTAGCTCTCGTAACGCTCGCGGATATCACTCAACGCACCGCTCACCAGAATCCCCTGACGACTCAGCAGGTAACTGGCGTAAGCGCGGTTGCGCAATTCCGACAGGCCTTCGCTCGGGCCATTGGCCAGGTCGGTCAGGTACGCATTGGAACGCACCAGCAGATCTTCTGGCACCGGCAGCCCACGTTCCTTGGCTTCGATCAGGAAGTCAGTCGCGTACAGGCTGGCGTAAGGGGCTACATCCGGGTTGGCGGCCCACAGACCGAAACCACCGGCGCCGTTCTGACGCTGGCGCAACATGCGCACCGCGCCTGTGAACGCCTGTTCGGCTTCCGGCGCGTTGCCGCCCCAGATCAGCGCCGGCATGGCCTTGGACACCAATTGCTCGGTGCAGGCATAGCCGTAGTCGTCCAGGTAATGCTTGAGGCCGTTGGCCCATACCAGCGGCGATGCGGCCACGCCCACTTGCACGTCGCGCAGTTGGCTGAACAGCTCGCGGGTGGGCTTGAGCTCTTTGCTGGCGCTGTCGAAACGGCCCAGGCTCAAGGCCACGCGGTGCTCGCTCAGTGGGCGGATCGAGGTGGTTTCCGCCACCTGGATTCGCTTGCCATCCGGCAGCACGGCGACAAAGCGCAGGTCCGCCGAACCCAGGGTTTCGCCGACCTTGATCTTGAATTCGGCCGTGCCTTCCTTGCGCGGTTGCAGCGACAGCGTGCTGCCCTTGTCGCCTTGCACGTTCAGGCCGTCGCTGGTCTGCAGTTCAAACTTCACATCCGCCGCGGCGTCGAGGTTGCTGAACACCCCGGCGCTTACGTTGAACACATCGCCCGGCGCCACGAAGGCTGGCACGTTCGGGGTGATCACGATCGGTCCGCGTACCTCGGTGTTGGCGTCGCTGACGCCGACGCTGTCGTTATCCACCGCCACTGCAAACAGGTGCAGCTTTCCGTTGAAGCTGTCCGGCACCTGGTAGTGCAGCACGGTTTCACCGGCCGGCAGGTCCACCAAACCGGACCACCACGCCACAGGCGGCTGGTGTTTACGCTTGAACGGGTTGAGGTGGTTGGCCAGGGCGCCTTCTGTATCACCACCAGGCGCCGCCCCACTGAGCAGTCGGCTGAATTCCGGCAGGATCAGGTCAAGGATCTGACTGGTGCCCACCTCCAGCGCGCGTTTCTGGAAGAAGAAACCCAGCGGGTCCGGCGTCTGGTAGCGCGCCACTTGCAGGATGCCTTCGTCCACCGCGTACACCACGGCGCGGCCCGGGCGGTCGGCGGTGACCTTGATGTCCAGGGCCTGCCCCGGCTCGATCTTCGCCGGGCCTTCGACCTTCAGCGCCATGCGCCGCGCGTCCAGGTTGATGCTGAACGGCACCACGCCATAGGACAGCGGGCTCATGTACACCTCGGCCGAGCCCATGTCCCGCACAAACTGCACGTTGACGTAGGCATTGCCCTCAAGCCCCGCAGGCACGCGGATGTGCTGCACGCTGTTGGTGCTGTCAGCCTTGAACCACTGCTGGGTGTAGACCTTGTCGCGCTCGATGGTGATCAAGCCCGCGCCGGTGTACGGCGCGCGGATGCTGATGGCGATCTCATCACCGGTGGCATAGCTGCGTTTATCCAGGCGCAGTTGCAGTTCAGCGTTGCGCTCCAGGGAGCGCGAAGTGTTGCCGCGCCCGGCCACGCTGTAGTCGATCTGGTTAAGCAGGTTGCCGTTGGCGTCCTTGAGTTGCAGGGTGAAATCCCCCGGTGTACCGGTGTTCAGGGCCTGCTTGGCGCCGTCTTTGGTCATCACCAGCGGTGAGGCCGGTTGGCTGATGTTCTTGATGCGCGACTCGTATTTGTAGGTGCCGTTGGACTGCTTCACCAGCACCGACACGTAACGGTGCTCCACCACTTCAGTGGTCAGGCCGTCTACCGCTACCGGTGTAAGGTCTGGCGCGACCGCCAGCCATTGCACCTGGCGCGGCGCATCCTTGGCGACGTACGACAGCGAATCCTGGCTTTTCACACCGACCAGGTAAGGCGCGGACGACACCAGCAAGGCGTTTTGCGCCGCCACGTTACGACCGCCTTCGGCTTCGAACACCTGGGTCATCACCTGCAGGCGATAGGTGCTGTTGGCGAAGCGTTGCAGGTTGAGGTCGAGCGTGGCCTGGCCGTTGTCATCCACGGTGGTTTCGGCCAGGTCTTCGGTGCTGGCGTCCTCCAGGGCGTTGTTCAGGCGGAAGCGGTAATCCGGGTAGCGGTCGAACGCCGCGAGCGTTGGGCTCAGGGACATCTTGGCGGTGACACGCCGGCCGGATGCCGGGGCGCCGAACAGGTGCATGGCGGTGACCTTGGCCACCACCTGGTCCGGTGGAATCCAGCCCAGTACCGGCGTGTCGTGCAGGCTCAGGCTGACCTTCATGCGGTCCGGCTCGAAGTCACGCACCTTGAAGCTGACACTGCCCAGGTCGGTGCGGGTCTGCTTCTGGCCAATCAACTGCAAGGTCGCGGTGTATTCACCGGCCGGGGCGACTTCATTGCTGGGGAAATCAAAGGTTTCAAAGCCGCTGGCCGACAGTTTCAGGGGCTGGCGAATCACTTCCAGGCCCCGTGGGTCGGTGATTTGCAGCTCGACTGGCAGGCCTTGCAGGGCGCCTTTCCAGTTGCCGCTGCGCACGATCATGCCCAGGTGCGCGGTCTCGCCCGGCCGATACAGGCCACGGTCGGTGAACAGGTAGGCGCTGAGGCGATCAATCGCACCGTCCTCTTCCAGACCACCTACGTCGAAGCGCGACAAATCCAACTGTTGGGACTGGCGGGCAATCGGCAGGAACGACTGGTCATTGCCCCGTGTGACCACATACATCAGCGGCGTTTTCTCACGGCGCAGTTCATCCAGCTTGGCGAAATGCGCGTGGCCTTCGGCGTCGGTGCGGCCGCTGCTCACGGGCAAGCCGTTGCGGCCAATGATGTCGACTTGGGCGTCAGACACCGGCGAACCGTTGCCGATGGATTGCACATACACGTCATGGCTGCCGTCACTGGAGCGCTTGGCGATGATGCCGAGGTCCGTCACCACGATGAAGCGCAGGTCGCTGGTGCTGCTGCGGTCGTACTCAAAGGTGCGGGTTGCCGGGTCATCCTGCGGGCTGAGCTTGAGCACAAAAATGCCGCGCCGCCCGCCGTTAGCGGTGAGGTAATGGCTGAGGTCCACATTGTCGTAGACGGTTTTTGCCGGGTCGTTGGACGACAGGGGAATGTCCAGCGACTGACGCTCAACCATGCGGTCGAAGTATTCGTTGCCAAAGTTCGGCCGGGCAAAGCTGCCGCTGCTCTGGTCCACCAGGTGCTGCAACTGGTTGGGCAGCAGGCGGGCGATTTCCACGTGGGCGCCGGGCACGCCACGGGCCATGAAGCCCAGACGTTTTTCGCCGTTGAGGCTGAGCAACGCGCCGTCAGACAGGAACTGCAGGGTGCGTGGGTACGCCGGCATGCTGATCAGCGACGCCGTAGGGTTTTTCGCCAGGTAGCCGCCGATGGCTTCCAGGTTGGCAGGCACGCGCACGTAAATGGCGCGACCGGCCGGGGCCTTGAACTTGAAGGCGTGCAGGGTGTTCAGCGGTTCGACGCTGGGCACGTGGGTCAGGGTGACCTTGGTGCTGCGGGCCAGCAGGGCGTCGTCGATGTCGTTGCTGTTATAGGGGCGCGTGTCGTCCTGGGCTTTTTCCGGCAGCAGCCAGGCCTGCACCTTACCGGCAATGGTTTCGTCGGCGACGGCGCTGGAGCTGCTGAACATCAGCACCGGTTCCGGCTCACCACGTTCGTTGTCGACAAAACTCACTTCGGCGCCGGTGAAGGTCAGGCGATAGCGGCCGGGCACGGTGACTTCCGAGACCAGCGGCGCGGTGCTGGCGTTGCCGCCGTCACGGGCCTTGATGCCTTCATCGAGCTTGGCGCTCACCGGCGTGCTTTCCAGCGGCGTCGCCAGGGCGGCGGAGCGGACGTAGGCGTTGAGCCTGGTGTCGTCGAAGGTGACTTCCGGGCGGTTGGGCAACTGGGCGTCGCGGTAGGCCAGGCCTTTGCCGAGGGTCACCGACACGCGTTTACGCAGGTTGTCTTCATCCACCGGGTGGGAAAAATGGAAGGTCGCCACCAGTTGTTTCAGCGTCGGGTTGGACGGGTCCTGGTACAGCTCGTTTTGCGCCAGGGTGGCGCGGAACGGTTGGGTGGAAAACTGGCTGCTGTACTGGCTGAGCAATACACCGTCGGCCAGCAGCTTTTTCTTGGCCAGGTCCAGGGTGTAATGGGCGTCTACCGGCCAGTCTTTTTCCGGCACGAATTGCAGGGTGCGGTCATCGGACCAGCGCCAGGCGCCCGCCACGGGTGGTTTGAGGGTGATGCCTTCTGTGACCGGCTTGCCAATGGCGGCCAGCGGGGCCACGGATTCGGCAAAGCGCACCTGCAAGTTGTCCACAACCGGTGGCTGCTGGGTGTAGTCGGTCAGGTTCGGCTTGTGCAGCGAGTAACCCACGGTGTGGGGCTGCGGCAGGTGGGAATACCACTGCCAGCCATAGAACCCGGCGCCGGCCAGCAACGCCAGGCCCAGCACACCAGCACCGGCTTGGCGCGGATAGGCGCGGGCCTTGTGGCCCAGGTTCGCCAGGCCCCGGCCGATAGCGCGCAGCCAGAACGGCGGATGCCATTCGCCGAAGACGGCCCCCACCACAGTCAGTAACGCACTGGTTATACGGCGGCTGATCGCTTTCAACGAATCGAACATGGTGAGCATCCCTGGCTAAGTGCGGCGTATCTTACACGCGTCTTTGATACAAAAGATGACGTGGATACGCCGGACCGCTCAGGCGTGTTGCACAAAGGTGAGGCGTACCGCAAAACCGATCAAAAGACTGCCGAACAACCATTGCTGCACCCGCTGCGCCGAACGATTGCGCGCGAGCCATCGGCCGATGCGCGCACCGGCCAGGGCGTAGCAGCAGTCGAAGGCGAAACCGACCGCCACCAGGATCACACCCAGCAACGCGAACTGCGCCGCCACCGGGCCGGCCTGCGGGTTGATGAACTGCGGCAGCAGCACCGAACAGAACAGCAGCGCCTTGGGGTTGAGCAGGTTGGTCAGCAGGCCGCGCTGGAAGGCTTCGCGCCAGGCGTGGCCCTGTGTGATGGCATGTGTCGGGTCGAGGCTGGGTAACATATTCGCGCGCAGGCATTGCACACCCAACCACAACAGGTAGGCCGCGCCGCCCAGGCGCACCACGTCAAACGTCCACGGTGCCACCTTGAACAGGGTCGCCAAGCCCATGCCGGCCAACGCAACGTGGCACGCCCGGGCAACCCCCAGGCCAATCGCCGTGGTCAGCGCCAAGGTCTTGCCCTGGCGGGCGCCGGTTTGCAGCAGCAGGATCATGTCCGGCCCCGGCAGCAGATACGCCACCGAAAGGGCCACCAAAAACAACCAGAGCTCCGTCATGTTTCACCCCCTTGAATGTTGGCAAATTCTAGGGCCGAAGGGCGGGGCAGGTGGTTGCGTAGTCAGCTGATAAATCGGCTAGTCTTGGCACTATCCACCACTAACAACTACAAAGACCATTCACTTATGCCAAATATGAAACTCGATGCTTTTGACCGCAAGATTCTCGAAGCCCTGCAGCGGGATGGTCGCTTGAGCAACGTGCAACTGGCCGACGAGATTGGCCTGTCTGCTTCACCTTGCCTGCGCCGCGTGCGCCTGCTCGAAGAAGCCGGGGTCATTCGCGGCTACCAGGCCACGCTGGATCGCGATGAAGTGGGCCTGGGCATGATGGTGTTTGTGGGCGTGAAGGTAGAGCGGCATAACGACACCGAGGCCAATGCCTTTCGTGAGGCGGTGACGGCACTGCCCGAGGTGATCTCGGCGTTCCTGGTGTCGGGGGAGTCGGACTTTCTGTTGCAGGTGGTGGTGCCGGATTTGCGCGGGTATGAACGGTTTGTCACCGGCAGCCTGTTGAAGCTGCCGGGGGTGAGGGATATCCGCAGCAACTTCGCGATCCAGACCGTAAAGACTCCGGGGGCGTTGCCGTTGGGCCATCTACCAACCTAACGGCCCACCACAAACCCATTGTGGGAGCGGGCTTGCTCGCGAAGGCGGCGTGTCAGCCGCTGAATTTGCCAGCTGACCCACCGCCTTCGCGAGCAAGCCCGCTCCCACAGTTTGATCTTCACTGTTCTTGAGGTTGGGGTCACGTCCACCAATAGCGCACGAGGTGGAAGAAGATGGGCGCCGCGAAGCACACGGAGTCCAACCGATCCAGCATGCCGCCGTGCCCTTCAATCATATGCCCCCAATCTTTCACGCCGCGGTCGCGCTTAATTGCCGACATGACGATGCCGCCGGCAAAGCCCAGCAGGTTGATCAACAGCGCGATCAAAAACGACTGCCACGGGTTGAAGGGTGTGGTCCACCACAGCGCCGCACCAATCAACGAGGAGAGCAGGATGCCGCCGACAAAACCTTCCACGGTCTTGGACGGCGACAGGTTGGGCGCGATCTTGTGCTTGCCGAACAGCTTGCCGCACACGTACTGCAGCACGTCCGAGAGCTGTACCACGATCACCAGGTAAGCGATCAGCAACAGGTTGCGGCCTTCGTAGCCCGGGATGTCGAGGGTCAGCAGAGCCGGTACGAACGACACGCAGAACACCGCGATCATCAGGCCCCACTGCACTTTCGAGGCGCGCTCCAGGAAGTGCGTGCTGTCGCCACCCAGTGACGCGAGGATCGGCAGCAGCAGGAACACGTACACCGGGATGAAGATCGAGAACAGCCCGTACCAATCCGAATAGATCAGCAGGTATTGCAGCGGCAGGGCCAGGTAGAACGCGGCCACCAGCGCCGGGTAATCGCTGCGGCGCGTGGGGGTGAGCGTGAGGAATTCACGCAGGGCGTAGAACGACACGGCGTAGAACAGCAGGATCACTGCGCCGGTGCCGAGCCAGAAGGCGATGCCGATCACCACCACCATCACCCACCAGGCATTGATGCGGGCGTTGAGGTTGTCGATCACCGCATTCGGTGTGCCACGGGTACGCAGCTTGAGGATCAGGCCGATCAGCGAGGCGAGCACCAGGATCGCGCCGATACCGCCGAACAACATCAGGGTTTGGCTAGGCATGTCAGACGTGCTCCGGGGCAAGGGCGAGCAGCGCGTCGCGGGTGCGGGCGAGAAAGGCGGCTTTGTCTTCGTCTTCTTCCAATTGCAGCGGCTTGCCGAAGCTGGTGGTGCACAGCAGGGGCAGCGGCAACACGCGGCCCTTGGGCATGACGCGGTTGAGGTTGGCAATCCACACCGGGATCAATTCGGCCTGTGGGTAACTTTTTGCCAGGTGATAAAGCCCGCTCTTGAACGGCAGCAAACCGTCTTCCAGGTTGCGTGTGCCCTCGGGAAAGATGATCAGCGAATCGCCAGCCTCCAGGGCACTGAGCATGGGCTGCAATGGGTTATCCACAGGGTCCTTGCGTTCACGGTCGATCAGCACGCCATTGAACACGCGGTTGATGATGTAGCGGCGCAGGGCACTTTTGTTCCAGTAATCGCTGCCGGCCACCGGGCGCGTGAATTTGCGCAGGTTCTGCGGCAGCGAGGCCCACAACAGCACAAAGTCGCCATGGCTGCTGTGGTTGGCGAAGTAGATGCGTTGCACCGGCACCGGCGCGCAACCAAGCCACAGGCTGCGGGCGCCCGTGACGGTGCGGGCCATGGAAGTAATCAGCGTGGCGACCACGGGTTCGAACATGGGGATTCCTTATCCGGCGAAAGGCAGCCAAGGGCTGGCGAGGACCACGCCCAGGGTCAGCAGCGCTTGCGCACCGAGCAGCCAGGCTTGTTTGCGCAACAGTTTGAGGGCGCCGCGACGGCGTTCGCTCCAGGGCCGGCCGACGCGCTTGGCCGATTGCAGGCCAAGGTCCACCAGCGCCTGGTCGAGGTCCGGGGTGCGTGCGGTGTCGCGGGCCAGCAGGGGGAACAGGTCGGCGTCGAAGGCCACGCGCAGCGCCCAGTACTTTTGCAGCAACCCCAGGATGATCATCCACAGGGCGAGCAGCAGGCAGAGGGTCGAGATACTTGCCAATAACAGTTGCGCAAGACCAAACAGAAAGCCGAGCAGCGTCAGGCCTGTGGATAACTGATCCAGGGAGCGGCCACGGCGCAACAGGCTGGCGACCACCTGGAGTTCCATATCAGCGGGCATGGGGCAAACCCTCCAAAGCTTCGCGGTGAGCGGGGTGCAGGACTACGTGGGTCCGCGCTGTACGAATAATAGCCAGTGCCTCGTCCACCGTGCTGGTGCGACCGGTGAGCATCAGCCAGGCGGCCACGGCAGTGGCACTGCGCGAATAGCCGAGGGCGCAGCACACCAGCAGCGGGCCGTGCGATCGCAGGCGTTCGATGGCTTGCGCGGCCTGCAGGCATTCGGCGGGCGTAGGCGCCACCAGGTCCAGTACGGGAATCGATTGGTAGGCGCGGCCCTGTGGATTAATCGGTAATTCGGCGCACAGGTCGACGATCGCCTTGAAAGGCTCTTGCTCATTCGTTGTCGGAATGCGCCCGAGCCAGACGTTATCCACAATCAGGTCCGGTTGTGGATGCTTGCGCGTCCACACACGTGAATTGACCCCCGCCGCCGCCAAGTAGGGCGCGTACAGCCAACGTGCGGCGGGCGTGAGTCGGCCATCGGCGCGCTTCTGGAAGCCTGAAGCACCGAGCACGAAGTAGTTGGCCTTGATCAACGCCAGGGAAACCACCGGCCACAGTATCCACAGCCAGGCGCCGCGCAGCACCCAGGCCAACATCACCAGGAGCACCGCCCCCAGGCCGTAGCGCGCACCGATTTTCCAGCGTTGTACGTCCCGTGTCAGTCGCACATTCAACAATGGGCTGGGATGCTCCACCGGCCATAACCACACGCAAATCCAGCCAGCGAGAGCGCCTGTGGGTAAGTCGATAAAGTGATGTTGATAAGTGGTCAGCACCGAAATCCCGATCAAGGCGAACCAGCCATGCACCAGCCAGCGCCAGAGCCCTTGGGTATGGCGCTGGTACATCACCCACAGGATCACCAGCAGTGCGATATGCAGCGACGGCGCCTGGTTGAACGGCTTATCGAACCCTGCCAGCACCGCAAACAGCCAGCCGAACACACCGTCCAGTTCTGGCCGCTCGAAGGTGAAACGCAGCGGCCAGATCAGGAAGCAACTGACGGCGATCACCTGGGCAGTCAGCAGGCGCAGCGCATGTTGCTTGAGTTCATGGCGGGTGTTGGGCAGCAGCAGGGAAAAGCCGTAGAGCAGGTCGATGGACCAGTAGGGCACGATGGTCCATGCCCAGAAGGGCATGTGGGTTTCCCAGTCGAACACCAGGGTGCCGACGTCGCTGCGCTGGCTGGTGACCCACGTGGCAAAGCCGTAGGTGCTGAAAAACAGCGGTGCCAACACCAGCAGCCACAGGACGGCGGGCTTCAACAGGCCGGGTTCGCGCATGCTCAGATCTTCTGCGCCAGGGACACGGTGAAAATGCCCCACTCATCCACGCGTTGGGTGATCTTGCGGAAGCCGGCAGCTTCTACCAGCTGGTCCATTTCCGCCTGGCTGCGACGGCGCATCACCCAGGCCTGGCCCTGGCGGTGGCTGGTCAAGGCGCGGGCGATCAGTTCCAGTTGCGGGTGCCAGGGCTGGCCGGTGTAGACCAGATAGCCACCCGGTTCTACGGCCTCAGCCAGGCCAGCCAGGGAGCCGCCGACCATGGCGTTATCGGCGAACAATTCATACAGCCCGGACACCACCGCCAGCGTCGGCTTGGGGTCCAGTGCCGCGAGGTCGGCGCGATCAAACGCGTCACCTTTGACGAACTGCGCGATATCCCCCAGGCCTTTTTCGCGGATCAGCGCGCTACCGTCACGCACGTTGATGTCGCTGTAGTCGCGCAGCAGGATCGATTCCGGCAGCGGCGAAACGCCCTGCAAGGCTTCGAGGATGTAACGCCCATGGCCGGCGGCGATATCGACGATGCGCACTTCACGGCGTTCATCACGCAACTTGGCCATGGCCAGGCGCAGCAGCTCCTCGACGTTCAACTTGCGCTGGCGAATGCCACGCCAGCCGATGGAGTTGAGGTAGTTGGTGTCGATCATCCGCCCCAGCCCGCCCTTGCCGGTGGGGGTGTTGCGGTACACGTAATCCAGGGTGCTGCCCGAGTCGAAACCGGTATCGAAGCCCAGCTTCACGCCGTCCGACAGGCTTTTGCCCAGGCCCATGCTGGCGCGGGTGAGGCGCCAGTACAGGTCGCGCAGGGAATTGCGCGGCAGTGGCGCGGCGAGGGCTTCGGATTCGGCGCAGGTGGCGCCTAGCTTGTCGGCATCCAGCAAGGACGCGCGGTCCAGCGGGTAGCTGAAGTTCTGCAGGATAAAGCGCCTGGCGCTGCTCACGGCGGTGGCCCGGTCGCGTTCGCCGAGGGTGTCGTGGAAGAAGCCCGGGAGAATGTGCAGCTCTTTTTTCAGGCTGCCGAGGCGGTCGAAAAACTGCTGCTGGGGTTTGCGGTGCACCACGAAGTCGGAGCCAGACACCAGCACTTGGGTCGGCACCTGGATCGCCTGGGCATCGGCTACAACACGGTCGGCCGCTTCATACAGGCCCAGCAGCACATTCACCGAGATGGCCTTGGTGATCAGCGGGTCGCTGTCGTAGGAGGCTACACGCTCCGGGTCATGGCTGAGGAACTTGGCCTTGACGTAGCTATTGACGAAGAAATTGCCGCGAAACTTGCGCATCAGCGCCAGGCCCGGGCGGGCGAAGGGCACGTACAGCTTGACCTTGAAGGCCGGGGAGGCGAGCACCAGCGCGCGGATCTTCGGTGCGTAATCGTGCACCCAGGTGGCTGCGATCACGGCGCCGACGCTCTGGGCGATGACCGCGAGGTTTTCTGCCTCGATGCCGTAGGTGGTGCCGATGTGGTCACAGAAGGTCTGCACGTCGCGGGCGCTGGTGGCGAAGCTTGGGCTGTCGCCGCGCTCCCCGGGCGACTGGCCGTGACCACGGGCATCCCAGGCAAAGAAGTCGAATTGCGGCAGGTTCAGCTCGTCCACCAGGTGCGCAATGCGCCCCGAGTGCTCGTGGCCGCGATGGAACAGCAGGATCGCCTGGCGTGGCCCGGTAACGTCCGTGGCCGGCCAGTGGCGGTAGAAAAGCTCGACGCCATCATGGGTACTGAAGGTGTGCTCTTGCTGTTCGCGCATCGCAAAAATCCTTATGCAATCGGAGAGGTGTGTTCTTCTTTGAGGCCTTGGCGCACACGGTTGACCAAGGTGTAGGCGAGCAGGGCGGCGACCAGCCACATCACCGTGTTGACCCAGCCGGCACCCAGCCAGCCCAGGGCGACGCCGGTGGCCAGCACGCCGAGTACGAACGCCCGGTCGCTCTTGCCCATGGGCCCGTCGTAACGGCGTGACGCGCCGACCATCGGCCCGAGTACACCGGCGTATTCGCTGAACACCGCCAGCAGCGCCACCAGCAGCACGGGAATGAGGCTGACACCGGGGATCAGCGCAAATGGCAGGATCAGCGCGCTGTCGGCGATCACGTCACACAGCTCATTGAGGTAGGCACCCAGTCGCGACTGCTGGCCGAATTCCCGGGCGAGCATGCCGTCGATGGCATTGAGGGCCATGCGCAGGATCATCCACAGCGGAATCAGCGCAAACAGCCAGAGGTGTTGGGCAAACGCGGCGATCAGTGCGCCGACCAACAAGGAAACCACGCCAGCCAGCACGGTGATCTGGTTGGCCGTGGTGCCATTGTCGTAGAGACGCTGCACCAGAGGGCGCAGCAGGTTTTGAAAACGCGGTTTGAGTTGATAGATCGAAATCATGGGGGGTGACGCTTCCTTGTCCGTGGACCCGCGAAAAACTGTTTCGGAGTGTGCCGATTAATCACGGCCTGCACCAGTGATGGCTCGTGTTTATGGGGGTTTAGTCACGGTCTTGCAGACGCTGGGGAACAAATGTGGGAGCGGGCTTGCTCGCGAATGCGGTGGGACAGTCACAACAGGGGTGGCTGACCCACCGCATTCGCGAGCAAGCCCGCTCTCACAGGGGAACTGCGGTGGGTTCAAAACCTGCATTCATAGGACAAAAATTTCACGCTCCGTGTTATATCGTAACTAATTGTGTGTTAACGGGCGTTGAGTGGATGCAAGTGGATCTGGAAGCTGACGGCGCTTCGGTGGAAGGCCTTCCGCGTTTTCAACAGGGGGTGTTTCACGCCCGTCGATTGCGCCAAGCCGGCATCAGCCTGACAACCCTGGCCGTGGCCGGTTGGATACTGGCGCTGTTTGTCGCCCTGTTTGCCCCGCTGTCGATCTGGCCGGTGGTGCTGATCACCTGTTCGTCGGCGCTGCTGGTGCTGGTGGCCGGGTTGCAATCGGCGTGGTGGGTGGCCGATTGGCGTGCCCAGGTGCTGGAGGAACCCGCCGAATCACTGATTGAGCCGCCCGTCGATGACGTGGCGGGGTATTCTCGCCTTGTCGGGCGTCTGCGCAATGGCCTGCTGGCCCAGATTGGTGCGCCGGTGCTGTGGCTGGCGGGTTGGTCGTTGCTGGCGCTGGTCAGCCTTATCGAATTCTGGAACCTGACCTTGCCCGCTGCGCCCGTCGGGCAATCGGCGAGCATCGGCGCCGCGCTGGCGTTGGCCTTGGCGTTTGGCCTGCTGGTGTTCGAGCGCCGCCTGGCTCAGGAATCCGTTGCCCAATGGCCGGAAGCTTCGCCACTGGCGCAATTGAGCCGGGTAGCGATTGTTTGCCTGGTGGTCAGTGCGCTGTGTTTGCTATTTGCCGGTGCGGCGTCTGTGTGGCCGCTGCGCCTGGCCGTGCTGGTCGGCCTGCTGCCGGGGCTGGTGGCCGTGGAGTTTTTGCTGCGGGCCGTGCTGTCGCTGTTCAGCCCACGCCAGCCACGCCTTGAACCGCGCCTGATGGCGCAGAGTTTTATCGCCGGGCTGCTGCGCTGGCCGCCGCAGCCCTTGCTGGCCTTGCAGCACGAACTGCACAACCGCTTTGGTATCGATCTGCGCCAGATTTGGGCGTTTACCTACATGCGCCGGGCGTTTCTGCCGGTGCTGCTGGTGGTGCTGGCGGTGGGCTGGGCGTTGACCGGCGTGCATGAAGTGCCACTGCAAGGCCGTGGGATCTATGAGCGCTTCGGCAAACCTGTGGAAGTGTTCGGCCCCGGCCTGCACGCCGGGTTGCCGTGGCCGTTGGGCCGCGTATTGGCTGTGGAAAACGGCGTGGTGCATGAGCTGGCGACCAGCGTCAGCGAAGCCTCCACCCCGGAACTGGCACCCGCCGAAGGCCCGGCCCCGCTGATCGCCAACCGGTTGTGGGACGCCAGTCATGTGAATGACAAATCCCAGGTCATCGCCAGCAGCAGCGGCGACAAACAAGGCTTCCAGATCGTCAACATGGACGTGCGGTTCGTCTACCGCATCGGCCTGACTGACCGGGCTGCACTCGCCGCCACCTACAACAGCGCGGATGTGCCGACCCTGATCCGCAGCACCGCCAGCCGCATCCTCGTCCACGATTTTGCCTCACGCACCCTCGATGAATTGCTCGGTGAACAGCGCACCAGCCTTGCTGATGAAATAGGCCGCGCCGTGCAGGCCGACCTGCAGAAACTCGACAGTGGTGTCGAAATTCTCGCCACGGTGGTGGAAGCGATTCACCCGCCGGCGGGTGCCGCCAATGCCTATCACGGGGTGCAAGCGGCGCAGATTGGCGCCCAGGCGCTGATTTCCCGCGAACGTGGCGCGGCCAGCGAGCAGACCAACCAGGCCCTTCTGCAAGCCAGCACCGTACGCGATGAGGCCCAGGCCACCGCGCGCGAAGTGAGCGCCGGCGCCAGAGCGGCGGACCTGCGTTTTGCCGCCGAACAAAAGGCCTACGCGACGGCGGGCCAGGCGTTCGTGCTGGAGCAATACCTCGGCCAGCTCAGCCAAGGCTTGGCCCACGCCAAGCTGCTCATTCTGGATCATCGCTTGGGTGCCGACGGCGCGCCGACGATCGATCTGCGTTCTTTTACTTTGCCGGCCGACCCTTCGGTGCCGCGTAAAGCCGTTCAATAAGGAGTCTGTCTGTTGAGCGCTCATTCTCACGATCACGGTCATCATCACCACCATGGCCATCACCACCACCATCATCATGGTGACGAACAGGCGGGCGGCCCGTTCCCTTGGCGACGCATGGCGTGGGCGGTGCTGCTGGTGCTGTTTGCCGTGGCAGCGGCCAGCCTGGTGCAAGTGCGTTCCGGCGAGGCCACAGTGATCACCCGCTTCGGCAACCCGTCCCGTGTGTTGCTGGAGCCGGGCCTCGGCTGGCGTTGGCCGGCGCCGTTCGAGGCGGCGATCCCGGTAGACCTGCGCCTGCGCACCACCTCCAGCGGTTTGCAGGACGTGGGCACCCGCGATGGCCTGCGTATCATCGTGCAGGCTTACGTGGCGTGGCAGGTGCAGGGTGACGCCGACAACGTGCAGCGCTTCATGCGCGCGGTGCAGAACCAGCCGGATGAAGCGGCGCGGCAGATTCGCACCTTCGTCGGCTCGGCGCTGGAAACCACCGCCGCCAGCTTTGACCTGTCCAGCCTGATCAACACCGACGCCAGCCAGGTGCGCATCGCCGATTTTGAAGCGCAATTGCGTCAGCAGATTGATCAACAATTGCTCACCACCTATGGCGTGCGTGTGGCGCAAGTGGGCATCGAGCGGCTGACCTTGCCGTCGGTGACGCTCACCGCCACCGTCGACCGCATGCGCGCCGAGCGTGAAACCATCGCCACCGAGCGCACCGCCGTGGGCAAGCGTGAAGCGGCGCAGATCCGTTCGGCTGCCGAGCGTGATGCGCGCATTGTGCAAGCCGATGCCACGGTGAAAGCCGCCGATATCGAGGCGCAATCGCGGGTCGAAGCGGCGCAGATTTATGGGCGTGCCTACGCCGGTAACCCGCAGCTGTATAACCTGCTGCGTTCCCTGGATACCTTGGGCACGGTGGTTACGCCGGGCACCAAGATCATCCTGCGCACCGATGCCGCGCCGTTCCGCGCCTTGGTGGACGGGCCGAAGGACGTCCAGCCATGACCGAGCGTGACAGCCCGGACAGCCCGTGGATCCAGGCCGGGCGCTTGACCTTCCTGGCGCTGTACGCGGTGACCGTGTTGGCGGCGCTGGCCTGGGCATTTTCCAATGTGCGCCAGATCGACCCGCAGAACCGCGCCGTGGTGCTGCACTTCGGCGCCCTGGACCGGATTCAGAATGCCGGCCTGTTACTGGCCTGGCCGCAACCGTTCGAGCAGGTTGTATTGCTGCCGGCCGCCGACCGAGTGATTGAGCGCCGGGTCGAAAACCTGCTGCGTTCCGACACGGCGATCCAGGCCGACCGCGTGGCGAGTTTTGCCACGCCGTTGAGCGACGCCCTGGCCGGCTCCGGTTACCTGCTGACCGGTGACGCCGGTGTGGTGCAGCTGGATGTGCGGGTGTTCTACAAAGTCACCGAGCCCTACGCGTTTGTGCTGCAGGGCGAGCATGTGTTGCCAGCGCTGGATCGCCTGGTGACCCGCAGCGCCGTGGCCCTGACGGCGGCCCGTGACCTGGACACTATTCTGGTGGCGCGCCCCGAACTGATCGGCACCGACAATGGCGCCGCCGAGCGCCGTGAGCGGCTGCGCGGTGACTTGGTACAAGGCATCAATAAGCGCTTGGCTGAATTGGCCTCGACGGGGCTTGGGCTCGGCATCGAGGTGACCCGCGTCGACGTGCAATCGAGCCTGCCGGGCCCGGCGGTGAATGCCTTCAACGCGGTGCTGACCGCCAGCCAACAAGCTGACAAAGCCGTGGCCAATGCACGCACCGACGCCGAAAAACTCACCCAGACCGCCAACCAGCAAGCCGACCGCCTGGTGCAGGTGGCCCATGCCCAGGCCAGCGAGCGCCTGGCCAATGCTCAGGCGCAAACTGCCACAGTCGCCAGCCTTGCCCAGGTCAAAGACCCGGGCTTGCTGTTGCGCCTGTACCGCGAGCGCTTGCCGAAGATTCTCGGCCAGGCCGGCTCGGTGACCACGGTCGATCCTAAAGACGACTCCCGCTTGATCATTCAGGGAGCCGAACAATGAGCGCACCCATGCTGACTTCCGCCGAGCAGCGCAGTGCTGCCCGGCAATTGACCTTGGCCATGCTGGCCCTGGGTTTGCTGGTGCTCGGGCTGGTGTGGCGCTGGCTGGCACCGGACCAGACGGGCGTCAGCCAATTGCTACTGGGCGTGGCCTCGTTGCTGGTGGCCGTGCCGGTGATGCGTTCGGCCTGGTACAGCCTGCGTTACCCGAGCCTGCATGGCATCACCGACCAGTTGATCGCCTTGGCGATGATGGGCGCGTGGGCAACTGGCGACCTGCTCACCGCCGCATTGCTGCCAATCATCATGATCTTCGGCCATGTGCTGGAAGAACGCAGCGTGATCGGGTCCCAGGAAGCGATCCACGCATTGGGCAAGCTGACCCGCAGCCATGCGCGGTTGGTGCAGGCCGACGGCAGCATTGTCGAGGTGGATAACGGCACGTTGAACACTGGGGATATCGTCGAAGTGCGTGCCGGCGACCGCGTGCCCGCCGACGGTGTGGTGCTGTCCGGCCAGGCGAGCCTGGACACGGCGCCGATCACCGGCGAGTCGGTGCCGCTGGAAGCCAGCGTCGGCGTGCAGGTGTTTGGCGGGGCGATCAACCTGGATGGCTTGCTGCGCCTGCAGGTGACCCGCACCGGCAATGAGTCGACCCTGGGCAAAGTCATCGCACTGATGCAGAACGCCGAGCGTTCCAAGCCGCCGATCACGCGGCTGCTGGAGCGTTATGCCGGCAGCTACATGGTGCTGGTGTTGCTGCTGGCGGCGGTGACCTGGTTTGTGACCAACGACGCGCAGGCAATGTTGGCGGTGTTGGTCGCTGCGTGCCCGTGTGCGTTGGTGCTGTCCGCGCCGGCCACGGCGATTGCCGGGATTGCGGTGGCGGCGCGTCATGGGATTCTGATCCGCAGCTCGGCGTTCCTCGAAGAACTGGCCGACCTGACCTCCCTGGTGGTCGACAAGACCGGCACCCTGACTTACGGCACCCTGCGCCTGCAATCGATCGAGACGCGCGCACCGGATCGCCAGGTGCTGCTGAATCTGGCTGCGAGCCTGGGTTCGGCCAGCAGTCACCCGGTCAGCCGGGCGTTGGCAGGGCTGGCGACCCAGGAGCAGTTGTTGGTGCTCACGGATATTCGCGAACGCCAGGGCCTCGGCGTGGTGGCGCAGACCGAGCAAGGCGAAGCGGCGTTGGGGCGCCCGGAGTTGTTTGAGCAGTTGGGCATCGTCACCACTGCGGTGCCGAATCACGATGGCCCGATTGCCGGGCTGGCGCTGGACGGGCAGTTCCTCGCCTGGTTGCTGCTCGCGGACAGCGTCAAGCCGGAAGCCCGCCAAGCCCTGCAAGAATTGCGGGAGTTGGGCCTGGGCCGGCAATTGCTGCTGACGGGCGACCGCCAGAGCGTGGCCGACAATCTGGCGCTGGACGTGGGCATCAGCGACGTCGAGGCGCAGGCGTTGCCGGAAGACAAGCTCAACCGGGTGCTGGGTGAGATCGGCAACGGCTTCCGCCCGATGGTGGTGGGCGATGGGATCAACGATTCCCTGGCGCTCAAAGCCGGGGTGGTGGGTGTGGCGATGGGGGCGGGCGGGGCGGATATCGCCCTGGCGTCGGCAGACGTGGTGCTGATCGGCAGTGACTTGCGTCGCCTAGGCACCTGCGTGCGCTTGAGTCGTCAGTGCCGGCAGACGCTGCAGGTCAACGTGATCATCGGCCTGGGCTGGACGCTGGCCATCGTGGTATTTGCTGCATTTGGCTGGTTGGGGGCGGCGGGCGCCATGATCGCAGCGGTGCTGCATAACCTCAGCACGTTGCTGGTGCTGGGCAACGCCGGGCGTTTGCTACGCTTCCAGGAACCGCTTTTGAAGCTCGACGAATAATTTTCAGAAATATTTGCACACGGCTGTAACGCCGATGAGGGACCTCACTCTAGTGGTATGTCGAGACTGAACAATCCGTTCAGACCGACACCCCTACCGATCATGAGGATACAAAAATGAACTTCAAATCCGCTGCTGCTGGTGCCGCCCTCGCAATGGCCGCCGCTACCATGTTTGCTGGTGTTGTCACTCAGGCTCAAGCCGCTGACATGTCTGTGCACTGCTACGGCATCAACGCCTGCAAAGGCCAGAACGACTGCAAAACCAAGGACCACGCTTGCAAAGGCCAGGGTTCTTGCAAAGGCCAGGGCTTCAAAGTTCAAGCCAGCGCTGATGCTTGCACCAAGGCTGGCGGTACCGTCGGCGAATAACCGGCAACCGAGTGCTCCCGCAGCGGATGCCCCCCACCGCTGCGGACACTTTGCCCAGGAGTGAATGATGTCCGCTTCTCTTCCGAGCCTGGGTTATGGCCTGGGTCTACGCAGTGAGTACTACCAGCAGATCCTTGAACAGTCGCCGGCCGTGGATTGGTTCGAAGTGATCTCCGAGAATTATCTGGTGCAGGGCGGCAAGGCCTTGTACTACCTGGACGCGATAGCCGAGCGCTATCCCCTGGTGATGCATGGCGTGTCCCTGTCTATCGGCGGACCCCATGCCCTTGATACTGATTACCTGAAACAGCTCAAACAGCTCGCCGAGCGCATCCAACCGGCGTGGGTGTCCGATCACCTGTGCTGGAGCCGCGGCAGCGCCCATCAATTGCATGACCTGCTGCCCCTGCCTTATACCGAAGAAAGCCTGTACCACGTGGCTGGCCGCGTGCGCCAAGTGCAAGACGTGTTGCAGCGCCCGTTGGTACTGGAAAATGTCTCCAGCTACGTGCGCTCCAAGGCCGATGAATTCACCGAGTGGGAATTCCTCAACGCACTGGCTCACCTGACGGGCTGCCAGCTGCTGCTGGACGTCAACAACGTGTACGTCAGCTCGCGCAACCATGGGTTCGATGCCTGGACGTTCATCCGCAACTTGCCGCCTGACAGCATCCGCCAACTGCACCTGGCCGGGCATATGGACTACGGCGACTATGTCGTCGATACCCATGACCACCCGGTGTGCGATCCGGTGTGGGCGTTGTACCAGCAGACGTTGGAGCACCTGGGGCCGGTCTCGACCTTGTTGGAGCGCGACGACCATTTCCCACCGTTCGAAGAGCTGCTCACCGAGCTGGGCAAAGCCCGTGAACTGGGCGCTTCAGCGTTGGCCAGGAGGTCGCTATGCGCCTGACCGATTGGCAGCGGGCTTTCGAACAGCACCTGTTATCGGAGACTTCTGTCGCCAACAGCGGGTTTGCCGCCACATTGCTGGGCGGGCCGACGCTGGATGTGGACACGGGCCTGGCGATTTATCACAACGCCTACGTGTCGCGGTTGCAGGAAGTGTTGCGGCATGACTTCGGCGCCATCTGGTATTGGCTGGGGGATGACGAGTTCGCGCTGTTGACCCACGCTTATGTGCGTCGTTATCCGTCTGCCCATTACAGCCTGCGCTGGCTGGGCGAGCGTTTCCCGGCGTTTATCGTGGAGCACCTGGTGGCCGAACAAAGCGCGCCATTGGCTGAGCTGGCGCGATTGGAATGGGCCTTCACCCTGGCGTTCGATGCGCCGCAGGGCGAGCCGCTGACCCTCAATGACATGGCGCAACTGGCGCCTGAAGAGTGGCCAGGCCTGCAAGTGACCTTGGCGCCATCGGTGCAGCAGATGCTGTGTCATTTCAACAGTGTGGCGATCTGGCGTGCCAGCAAGGATGAGTCGGACTTCCCCAACAGTCAGGCCCTGGAACTGGCGCAGATCTGCCTGGTGTGGCGTCACCAGAATGTGTGCCATTACCGTAGCCTGGAACCCGCCGAGGCCTGTGCGCTGGCCGGGATGGTGACCACTGGCTGGAATTTTTCAGAACTGTGCGAGCAGTTGCTAGTCACTTATGCAGAGGGTGCGCCACTGCAAGCGGTGACGTGGCTGAAACAGTGGATCCAAGACGGTTTGCTCGAGCGCCGAGCCCCATAGAGGAACGCTATCAAATCGATAGCCTCCTACTTTGTCTTCGGATGGTCTACCCTCACTCCAGACGTCTGAAACAAGGGGGGACTACTCATGCTCGCGCAACTTCCACCGGCCTTACAGAATCTTCAGCTACCGCTGCGTCTTCGACTCTGGGACGGCCATGA